>ERZ1740059.82-NODE-82-length-49303-cov-5.968547_pt1 | contig 49303 bp, 49 predicted proteins | sample MGYA00581744_ERZ1740059 | MGnify/ENA primary metagenome ERZ1740059 (study PRJEB43018, sample SAMN04849738) | marine metagenome | isolation source: floating plastic debris | place: Pacific Ocean | collected 2008-08-28 | study: EMG produced TPA metagenomics assembly... | reverse complement strand
GAGGCGGGCATTGATATGCTGGAACTGCTGACGCGTGTTGAACCAGCCTACCGCGCGGGTCGCGATCTTTACCCGTACCGATCTGAACAGACTGGGCGGATATTCGATCACATGGCTAAGACCCTTGCCACCCGTGACCAGGACACCCGCCGGCGCTATTTCCTACTGGCCGCTCAGGAAAAGCGGCGGGTGGATGGATCACACCCGCCGACAACGATGCGTATCGAATTTGTCGGCGCCCTGTCCGAGCCGGATGCGATACTGGTGCCCAAAACGGATTTTGCGTTGATTGACGCCGAACTCGAGCCCATCAAGCACAAAGAAGGCCAGCGCCTGATGCAGGAGCTGTTTGACGCCGAAGTGAACAATTGAAGCGTCCGGAAAAGATGCTCAGTTGATCAACCCCGCATATCGCATCGCATCATCAACGAGGGATTTTGTGCCATCGGTCAGCGGTGTCAGTGGCGAGCGCACTTCATCGCTACACATCCCGAGGCGCGACAACGCGTATTTTGCCCCAACCAACCCTGGCTCCGTAAAGATCGCTTTGTGCAGCGGCATCAACCGATCCTGGATCTCGAGCGCGGTGGCGTAATCATTGGCAAGCGTTGCCTCTTGCATCTGGCTCAGCATTTTGGGGGCGACATTGGCGGTCACGGAAATGCAACCGACGCCCCCTTGCGCGTTAAAGCCATGCGCCGTGGCATCTTCGCCCGAGATCTGAATGAAATCTTTGCCGCAGGTGATACGTTGCAAGCTCACGCGGGCCTGATCCCCTGCCTCGTCTTTCTCGCCCGCAATGCGCGGCAGCTTCGCCAGCTCACCCATCGTTTCAGGGCTCATATCCACGACCGAACGACCCGGTATATTGTAAATGATGATCGGCAGGTCGCAGCAATCATGCACAGCTGTGAAGTGCGCAATGAGGCCCGCCTGAGTCGGTTTGTTGTAGTAAGGCGTTACAACCAGAACACCGTTGGCGCCTGCTTTTTGCGCGTGCTGCGCCAGCCGCACAGACTCGGCCGTATTGTTCGATCCTGCACCAGCGATCACCGGGACCCGGCCAGCCGCGGCATGCACCACCGTCTCGACCACCAGATCATGCTCATCATGGCTGAGTGTGGGGCTCTCGCCGGTTGTCCCAACGGGAACCAGACCGTGCGATCCTTCCTCAATGTGCCAGTCCACGAGTTTTTTGAGCGTATCCAAATCCAGCTCGCCGTTTTTGAACGGCGTGACCAGGGCAGGAAAAGATCCTTTGAACATGACACGCTCCTTTTTTCGAGTTTCATACAGACCCGGGAACCCGGATCGGCGCTATTCGCCGTGCGCTCATGTAGCGTCAATCAGCTCGCCTGCCAAGGTTGTGAGTGGACGGCGCACCTCTTGGCTTCTACTTTTACCGAGATCCACTTTATTGCTTGAGCTCAATTCGACATGAGAATGCGCCTCCTCTTATGCTTTGGTCTGTTGTTCGGCCTTTCGGCACCGGCCACGGCACAGCAAGATACGGTACGCCCGCCATCATCTTTGGGCCTGGCTTTGCAGGCGGCATCGACAGGGCGTTGGTCCGACGCCGCAGAGATCGCGGCCCGGGATGGCAGTGCGGCCAAAGCCGTGATCGAATACATGCGTCTTTATGCAGGTCGGGGCACGCCTGAAGAGCTTTTGTCATTCCTTGAGACGCATGAGATCTGGCCCGGTCGCGATCAACTGCGCCGCCGCAATGAAGAGCTTATGTCGCGTGCAAGTGTCGAACAGACCCTGCAATTTTTTGAAGATTACACCCCGCAGTCCGGCATCGGTGCGCTCAGCTTGGCGGCGGCATTGGCCAGCCGCAACATGGACGGGGAGGCCAAAGCCACACTTGTGATCGCCTGGCGCACACTTGATCTGACAACCGCCGAACACAAGGCGTTCATGAGCGGTTTTGCCGAGCTTTTGAAGGATCACCATGACGCGCGGCTTCAGATGGCGTTGTGGCGGGGCCTGCGGGATGTGGAGCTCATGCTGCCGCTTGTCGACAAGACGACGCGCGGCCGCGCGGAGCTGCGTCAGCGGGTTGAAAAAGGCAAACGCTTTAAGGATGACGAGCTGTCGGAGGGCGCGCTTGTCGATCCCGGGCTGTCTTACGCCCGTTTCAATCAGCACATTCGGGCAGATCGAGATGACGCCGCGATCGCGCTAATCCTGCAACAAAGCGAGATTGAAAACGGTCTGGGAGAGCCAGCACGATGGTCTGGGTGGCGGCGCGCCCTGGCGCGCAACAAGATGCGCGCGGGAGAGCCAGAGTTGGCCTATCGCATCGCCTCATCGCATCAGATGGTGGAGGGGTCTGGCTTTTCTGATCTCGAATGGCTGTCGGGCTACATTGCGCTGCGATATCTTGAGCAGCCGGAGTTGGCGCTTGATCATTTTCAACGCTTTCGTGCGGCGGTTGCCTCACCCATCTCGCTTGGCCGCGCGGGCTATTGGATTGGGCGTGCTCAGGATGCCTTGGGTGACCCGGAAGCCGCCCAGATTGCCTATGCTTTCGGCGCGCAGTACCAGACAAGCTTTTATGGCCTCCTTGCCGCAGAGAAAGCAGGCATCGCACCGCCACAGAGCTTGCGCGGCGCCGGGCCCGAAGACGATTGGCGGCAAGCTGATTTTGCCCAGACGGATGTGTTCAACGCGGGCGTGCTGCTTCTGAACCTCGGCAGGCTCAGCCAGGCCGAGCTGTATTTTGTGGCGTTGGCGGCGTCTATTGATGAGCAGGATCTGGTCTTGCTTGGGGCCGCGCTTGAAGATCTCGGGTCACCGCATTTGCAGGTTATGGTCGGCAAGACTGCGGCCAGGCGTGGGCTGGTCGTCACGGGGCCTAATTACGCGCTTCACACCCTGGCAGAGATGGATTTGCCCGTGGAAGAGGAGCTTGCCCTGGCCATCGCCCGGCGCGAGAGCGAGTTTGATTTCGGTGTGAAGAGTGGCGCGGGCGCAGAAGGCCTGATGCAGCTGATGCCCGGAACAGCCCGTGATGTTGCCGGTGATCTGGGCCTCAAACACAATCGCAGCAAAGTGCTGAGCGATTGGCGGTACAACGCGACCCTTGGCTCTGAGTATCTGGCGCAGCTTGTGCGCCGGTTTGATGGCAACGTGATCATGGTGTCTGCGGGGTACAACGCCGGGCCCGGGCGGCCTTTGCGGTGGATGGAAGACTATGGCGACCCGCGCAAGCCGGATATGGACATGATCGACTGGATCGAACACATCCCGTTTCGCGAAACCAGAAACTACGTGATGCGCGTGGCCGAAAGCCTGCCCGTTTACCGCGCACGCTTGGGCAAAGAGCCCTTGCCTGTGGCTTTTTCAAAAGAGCTGGTCAGCAGCACACTGAAGCTGACGGCCTTTCGCTAACCGCTTATCCCAAAGCCGCGCGCAAAGCCTCCATGCGTGCTGAAAGCGCCTTTTGGTAAAGCTCGCCTTTGAGTTTGCCGGCTTCATCAAATTCTTTGTGCGCGCCCGCCACCAAGACCTCCGTGCCAAGGACCAACTGGGGTTGCATGGGCAAGAGGCAGTGCACGACAGTAAACTGGCCCGTTTCCCCGCCCGTACGCCCGGCATTGGCGGACAAAATAACAGTTGGCTTGCCCGCAAATTTCGTCCCTTTTGTGCGGCTGATCCAATCGAGGGCGTTCTTGAGAACACCGGTGATGCCCTTGTTGTACTCAGGGCAGGAAATGATCACGCCATCGGCCGCCTCGAGCTGGTCTGCCAAGGCTTGTACAGAGGCAGGAATGCCCTCCGCTGCTTCCAAATCCTCATTGAACAATGGCAGGTTCAGGTCGGCATCCATCACCTCAGCTGCGCCAAACGCCTCAACCGCATTCTCTAGAAGCTTTCGATTGAACGAGCCTTTTCTGAGCGAGCCGCAGATAGTGAGAAGCTTGGGGTCTGCCATGTATTCGGTCCTTCCTTGGATTGCCTACAAATTAGGTGACATACGGCACATCAAATGCAAGGGCTGACACCGGCCAAACAAAGAAAAACCCCGACACCACAAAATGCGATGTCGGGGAAGTTGGCCAAAAAAATGGCGGACGGAAACGTGGTTACTGGTCACTTACCAGTTGGTCGGACCTTTCTCAGCGAAGGCGTTGACCAAGAAATCAATGAAAGCCCGCACCTTGGGCTGCGTGAAGCGCCCGGGCGGATAGACGGCGTAGATGCCCTGCGTTTCTTGCGGCAGATCTGGGATTACATCCGCAATCAACCCGTCGCGCATGGCGCTGGCGTAGAGGAAACTGGGCAGGTAAGCGATGCCGAGGCCTGAGATGGCGGCGTTAAGAAGCGATTGCCCGTCATTGACAGAAAGACCACCGGCCGTGCGCACCTGACGCTTTTCACCCGACGGCGCGGTCAGTTTCCAGACAGAGCCATTGGCCTGGCTGGAATAGTGCAACAGCTTATGTTCGTTGAGATCGTCAATCTTCAAAGGGCGCCCATGCTTTTCAAGGTAAGATGGGCTTGCGATCATGCGCTTGGTGGTCTCTGTCAGCTTGCGCGCACGCAGGGTGCTGTCTTCCAGCTCACCAATGCGCACAGCCATGTCGAACCCTTCGGAAATCAGCTCTACATAGCGATTGTTAAGCACCATATTTACAGTGATGTCTGGAAATTCGTCGAGGAATTCGCCAAGGACCGGGCTGAGATGGTTCACGCCAAAATCAGTGGCCACCGAGATGCGCAGCAGGCCAGAAGGGTCAGATTGCATGGAACTGACCAAAGCATCCGCCTCGCCTGCGTCGTTCAAGACCCGCAGGGCGCGGTCATAATACGCCAAACCGATTTCCGTAGGGCTGACGCGGCGCGTCGTGCGGTTCAGCAAGCGCGCACCCAGACGTGCTTCAAGCGAAGACACGTGCTTTGATACGGCAGATTTCGAAATACCCAGCTTGCGCGCTGCGTCCGTGAAACCACCCTGGTCCACGACCGTGGCGAAAGCCTCCATTTCGGTAAGGCGATCCATACTCGATACCTCTTAAATCGTTGTCGAGGATCAGGTATGCCGTCACATTCGGGCACAACTGGGGCAGGTGGCTGACAATATCAGGGTTTTCCTTGGGACCGTTGGTGGCGACGAAACAAACAAAGCGTCAGGCTGGTGCGCCCTTCAAAGCCGCTCTGAAGGTGTGCGCCGCTTCAGAAAGCGTGCTGTCGCCAAGCGGTCCGATCAACAAAACACCAAAGCCATTATCGACCCAGCTGTAGGCGGCCATGCCTTCGAGCGTGTCTGCGTCTATCCCACCGCTATCGGCTCCGCCGGTGCGAAGGATACAAAGCGCGACCGGCCCACCGTTGGCCGTCAGGAACGTGAGCTGTGCCAAAGGCGCACCTTTGTAACCCAATTGCTGCGCGCGCCGATAAGCCAGCCCATCGACCTCCGGCAGGTTTGTCAGGTCGATGCCCAGAACCTCAGAAAGCTCCGTCAATTTGGCCTCGGAAACGCTCTGAGCCTCCGAGACACCTGAAAGGGTCTCTGTGACGTAAAGTGACTGGTAGTTGGCCACGACCTCGCGCCAGCCGGGTTCGGGTTTGGTAAAAAGAGACCACGATACGGTCGCCGCAATCACAAGCCCGGCGGCCAGGCCAACGAAAGCCGGGACCAGCGCGGACGTCTCGGCTTTGCGTCTGGGCAGTTCGGGCATGGCCGGGGACAGAGAAAGCAGGTTATCTTGCGCAGACACAAAAGTCGCCTGCGCCAAGCGCATACTGTCCAGCTCCGCGGCCAGCGACGCATCCTGCGCCAGAGCGATCTCAATCTCACGGGTCAAAGCGTCAGAGGCTTCTCCGTCGAGAAAAAGTGCCAGGTCTTCGTCAGAAAATGCGCGTTCGGTCATTCGCCCGGTTCCTTGGTGGGTTCCAATTGCGATCTAAGTGTCATTCTGGCAGCCGCAACTCGGCTCATCACCGTGCCAATCGGCACATCCAAGATTTCTGCGGTTTCGCTATATTTATAGCCTTCAACAAACACCAGTAGGGCGGCCCCTCTTTGTGCTTCCGGCAGGGTATTCACTTTATCAAACACCTCGCGCGCGAAAATATTCGTCTCGGCGTCAGGTTTTTCGTCATCCACATAGATGTGCGCATCATCGGAGAACGACGCGGTCTTTCGAATCGACGCGCTGCGCAGCTCGTTGAACCAGATCCGCCGTGCCATCACGAAGAGCCACCTGTCCAAATGCGTGCCTGGTTGGAACAGATTTGCTTTCTCAATCGCACGCAAGCAGGTCATCTGTGCCAGATCATCTGCCTGGTCACGTTGACCGGTCAGTGAGACACAGAACCGCCACAATCGGGGGAAACACGCCGGTAGGTCATCACGTACGGCCGTTTCAGCATCTTTTTTGCCGACCAACCGAATAGTTTTAGCTCCTGTACTGTTAGCTGTGTGACGACGTCGAAACGACGCTGTTGTACCAACATTGGAGGAGAACATGAAAAACACAATCGCGACAATGGCAGCTTTTGCTGCACTTACCGGTTTCGCGGTCGCTGGCGAGACGCCATCACCTGAAGGCGCCGCCGTATACTTTATCAACATCGAGGACGGCGCGACGGTATCGAGCCCCTTCGTGGTCAAGTTTGGCTTGGCAGGCATGGGCGTTGCCCCGGCCGGCGCGGACTTTGACAAGACGGGCCACCATCACGTTTTGGTCAATCGCGCCCCATATGGCGAAGGGCCCAATGATGGCGAGATGTCTGCAGACGGCCTCTACAACGACGAAAACCACCGTCACTTCGGCGGCGGCCAGACAGAAGCCGTGTTCGATCTGCCCGCAGGCACGCACACATTGCAGATGGTTCTTGGGGATCAGTTCCACATCCCGCATGATCCGCCTGTGATGTCTGAGCAAATCACGGTGACCGTAGAGTAAGGCCTCTACCCGTGAACTAGCCGTCTTCGGCGTCAATGGACGCCTGGATGGCTTCAAAGAAAAGATCGCGATCTGCGCGCTGGTCAGCAATTTTTCCACGCGCATCGCGCCAACTGGCATTCGTGGCGATCACCAGATCTCTGTTTGGGTCAATGAAAATCGATTGGCCAAACGCGCCAAAGGCGGCGAAACTGCCGTCATCCCGTGTCCACCATTGATAGCCGTAGTCAAAGGTCTGGTTTCTGTCCGTGCGTATCTGCGTGCGCGTGGCTTCTGAAAGCCAGCCGGCTGGCAATACAGATGCGCCGTCCAGCCGGGCACCATCCAGGATGAACTGCCCGAACCGCGCGAAATCCCGGGCCGTCGCCTGAATGCAGCATCCGCTGATCGGTTCCCCACTGTCTGAAATGACCCATGACGCATATCCTGCCATGCCGTAGGGCTCCCAGATCTTGTCGGACAGATAGGTGTTGAGAGCCACGCCAACAGCGGCCTCAATCAGAATGCCCACAAGGTTCGTTTCCCCGGTTGAGTAGTTGAAGATGGTGCCCGGTTCGTGGGCGCGCGGCAGATCTTTGAGGTAAGTTACAATGGCTGGCGTGTCGCCCTCGCCTTCGGCGTCATTGAACAGCGCTACATCTGAGGTTGGATCGTCGTAATCCTCGGTCCAGGCCACGCCGGATGTCATCGTCAGGAGCTGATGAATGGTCACGTCATCATAGGACGAGCCGCGCAGCTCTTCGATGTATTGTGACACCGGGTCACTCAGACTTTCGATGTGGCCTTCTGCAATCGCGATGCCCAAAAGCGTTGAGGTCATCGCCTTTGCGACGGAAAAACTGGTCCAGCGTTTGTCGGCGGCCTGGTTCAGCCCATAGGCCTCAAACCGCACCGCGCCCTTGTGCAGGATGACGATGGAGGCGCTGTTTTGACGCTCCATGAAGGCAGAAATGTCATAATCCGTGACCAGAGGGTCGCCGATGTCCAAAGCGCGCGGCCTGCTGCCCGGTTCAATGGGGACAGTCTTTACGAACGGGATTTGATCGCTCAAAGCAAAACCGCTGTCCCTCTGGCTCTGCTCCCAAAAGAGAACATCCGTTTTTGTCGGAGGATTGGATAGAAACAAGCGCCATGTCGGCCCGATAGACCACCATCCGATCAGTGCGAGACCAACGAGGATCAGAATGAAAATGAAAAATTGTCGAATGCGATGCGTCATGGAATGGTTCTAGGGCTATTCGCCTGCGCGTGGCAGACCAGTTCAAAGCATGTCTCTGCGGCGTAGCGGTTTGCTGCTGATTGGACCTTCCTGAGCATGCATTATGGGAAAGACCGTGCTCTCATTCTTAAACCGAACGAGGCCAAAACAAACCCGGATCGCCACGGGTATTGCCTGTACCAACACATTCTCAAAAGAGCGCTTAAGTTGTCATCGCTCTCGACGCGCTCTCCAAATGGAAGGGGCAATATTGAACTTGGCCTGGAACGCGCGGCTGAACGCTTCTTTGGATGCGTATCCTACACGGTCTGCAATGGTGTCGATGGGCGTGCTGGAATGCAAAAGCGCTTCTGCCGCCTGATCTAGGCGCCAAGCGCGAAGATAGGCCCCGGGCTGTTGGCCCATGATCTGTTTGAACCTCTCGACAAAGCTCGATTTCGACATGCCAGCCAGCTTTGCCAGCTCGTCGTTCGTCAAATCGCGCGACGGGTCGGAATGGATCGCGGCCACGGCTCTTGCGATCCGTTCGTCTTTGGCAGCGGCAAGCCAGCCGGGCAAAGCGTCGTCAGATTGCGCCCAACGGCGCAGTATGATCACCAACAACAGATCCAGCAGCCGGGAGACCATGAGGCTGGCGCCGGGACGCGTGGCGCCAACTTCGCGCAACACCAGGTCACACACGACATCTACCCACTCAATCGGGTGATCTGAGAGATCATCGAGCACGATGACGTTTGGCAGCGATTGCAAGATGCGGGCGGCCAGATCGCCATCCACGCTGAAACTGCCCCGAAAGCAATTGACCTCCGGTGGCGCGCGTTCTTGAGGGTCAGTCAAGGTGGCCCTGTGCTTCGTGCCTTTCAAAAGCAAAGCAATCTGGTTTTCATGCAGCGTGACAGGCGATTCAGATCCGACGACGATATTGAGCTGGCCTTTTGTAACAATGTAGACGCAGGGCTTGTCCCACGTCATCGATGTATCCAACGGCCCTTCCGTGTCCATAACTCGGGCGCTGTCACCGCGCACGTGAACAATGTCGAACACCTCAGAAAACGCGTCCGTCACGAAGTTTGGTGTTGCTGCTAACTCTTCCGGAGTTCCCGTCATGGGCGTCAGGCGTATTTGCAATTAAGTCGTTGAGCAAGGGTCTCAGAACGCGTCGATGGTGAGCGCCTACCGCAGTGTCCATCGATCAGCCGTATGCCCGGATGTTGATCTAGGTGCGGAGCTTGCCATGTTCGATGAGACGAAACTGCCCAACAATGCAAAAATTACTCTTCTGGCGCGCGTGCTGTTCACATCGCTCTTTTTGCTGTCGGGTTTGACGCACTTCACGAACATTCCTTACTATGTGTCGCTCATGCCGCCAGCATTTCCATTTCCAGTTGGCTTGACGCTCATCTCGGGTGCCGTTGAGCTGGTCGGTGCAGCGATGATCCTGTTTAACTGGCACGCCAGGTTGGGTGGTTGGTTGCTGGTTTTGTTCTTGGTGCCTGTGACTCTCGTTGTGCACGGCTATGAACTGGCAACGCAGGAAGACCAGATCATCTGGGCCCTGCAACAAGCGCATTTCCTGAAAGGCATAGCACTCACCGGAGCGGCGTTGCTGCTCACTCAGGTTGGCGTCACGCGCAGCCTTGTATCTCAGGAAGCCTGACCCCTGCAGCCAAAGTTCAGCACTTGCCTCAAGACCCTGAGAGCGCCCAATCCCAGTACATTTCACGCACACGACGCGTGACTGGGCCGACCTGATAATGCGTGTCGTCGAAGGCGGTGATGGGTGTGACCTTCATCATATTGCCGGAGAGGAACACTTCATCTGCGTCTTGGAAATCTTCAAAAGACATCACCGTCTCATGGACTGCCATGCCATCCGCGCGCATGTTTTCGATGTGGCGCGCGCGGGTGATGCCGGCGAGGAATGTGCCGTTGGGCACGGGCGTAAAAACCTCTCCGTCCTTGACGGCAAACGCATTCGCGGTGGCGGCCTCAGCCACATTGCCAAGGGCGTCCGCGACCAGCGCATTGGTAAACCCCTTGCCTTTGGCCTCAGCCAGCATGCGTGCGTTGTTGGGATAAAGACAGGCTGCTTTTGCGGTCACCACGGCATCCTCCATCACGGGGCGCCGGATGCGTGTGCGCGTGAGCGTGGCAGACGTGTCAGGCGTCGCCATCGGCACTTCTTCAAGACTGATGGCAAACCCAGTATCGCCGCCTTCTTTTGGCACGATGGCGGAATGTCCGCCCTCGATCGCCCAGTACATCGGACGCACGTAAACAGCAGCGTCTTTCGCATAGGCCTTCAGGCCGTCTTCCACGATCTCCACCATGTCCTCGACGCTGATCGTTGGTGTGACCATCAAAGCTTCTGCGGACGCGTTCACCCGCGCGCAATGCTTGTCTAGATCGGGCGTAACGCCCTCAAAGAAGCGTGCACCATCAAACACGTTGCTGCCCAACCACATCCCGTGGTCGGCCGCATTCATCACGGGGATATCGCCTGCATGCCACGTACCCTTGAAGTATGTGCGAATGTTGGTTCCGGTTGGCATGCGCGACTCTCCTCTGCGTCAGGGGAGGTTAGGTCGATTGCAGGGGGGCGTCCAGTGGTCGGATCAGGGAGCTTCAGACAATAATTTTTCCAGATCCAGCGGGGCGTTGGACATTTGTATATTGCCCTCTTGATCGCGCGGCCATTCATCCTCTGGGCGGTCTCGATAGAGCTCCACGCCGTTGCCATCCGGATCGGACAGATACACCGCCTCGCTCACGCCATGATCGGCGGATCCTTCGATGGGATACCCCGCTTCAGTGACGCGCCGCAGGGCATCCGCAAGCTGCCTGCGATCCGGGTAGAGAAAGGCGGTATGATAAAGCCCAGTATGCCCGCGTGGCGCCGGGGATCCGCCCTTGGAGTCCCAGGTATTCAGCCCGATATGGTGATGATACCCGCCCGCGCCCAGGAATGCCGCGCCGGATGTAAGCCGCGCTTGGACCTCAAAACCCAAAACGCCGGAGTAGAAATCAATGGCCCGATCGAGATCCGCGACCCTCAGATGAACATGTCCGATCTGCGTTGCTGGATGTGCTGGGGTCATAACTTCGGTCCTTCTCTATGGCGTCATGAAACATAAGTGCCTGTTGGCAAGTGCGCAATTGTCCAGAAATGATCGGAGTTTGTGTGATTTTGCACATTGGCAAGACCCTTTCGTGGTCTCCGGAACACGTCGCCGAGTGAGAGATGCCATCACACAAAAAGTTGATTGCCCCAAATCAGCAAAATCGGACCGGAACGGTTAACTAAGCCACGATCGGAATGGGACAATTTTGAGGGCAGTTATGAGGAAGTTCATCACGCGTCGTGGCGTGCTTGCGGGCGGTGTGTCGCTCCTGGCCGCGCCGGCTATTGCGCAGGAAACGGCGGAGCAGCAGGAATTCACGCGCCGCAACATGTCGGGCTTTAAAAAGTTCAAATGGCAAGATCACTTTGACAGCCTGGGCAAGGGCGCGATCGTGGCGGACACCAATTCCCGTGCGTTGCATTTCTGGTCGGGCGATGGGGAGACTTATCGGCTGTACCCGACATCCGTGCCCCGCAGCCCAGAATTGACGCGCCTTGGTTACACGCGCATCACGAAAAAAGTTGAGGGACCGACATGGACCCCAACACCGTCGATGCGGGAGCGGGATCCCAGTTTGCCCGCCGTTGTCCCTGCGGGCCCGGATAACCCAATGGGCACGCACGCCATGCATCTGAGCTGGCAATATTACCGCATTCACGGCACCCATGACACGCGCAAGATCGGACGCCGGTCGTCTGACGGGTGCATCGGGCTTTACAATGAAATGGTGGCTGAGCTTTTTGAAATGGTCCAGGTGGGCACGCAGGTGCGCCTGATCTAAGGCGCGTCTGAGACCGTTTGCAGATCTTTGGCGTAACGTGCTTTCCACTTGGCATTCGTGCGGTCGCTAAGCTTCGCGGTCGAGACCTTGACCCTGTCGCTTGGGATTGGCGCAGTGCCGAGCGCATCGCAAATCGTAGCCAGGACGGCCACTGGATCGGCGCAGAGTGCATCATACGAGACGCTCAGGGGCGTAATGCTCTGAGCGACGAACCACATAGGCCACGCGGCTTTGTATGCGTCCAGGTGTGTGACATGGGCGTGCAGGCGATCAAAATTGTATCCGGGTGCCGCAACCGGGGTGAGCCGCTCGATCTCTGAACCGTCCGCCCCTTTGTGCCATAGCCCGGTTTGCTCAGCCCTTAGCAGGGAAATGGCCTGATCCACGGTGTCCTCGCGATGCAGATGGATGAACACAAGCGGCCCGAAAGCTGTTTCAAGGCAGGCACGGTCGGTCCCTTTCTCTGGCGCCAGGGATCGCAGATAGGTCAAAAGCCCAGAGAGGCTTTCCTGCATCAATCGCAGACCAAAGACAGAGGTATCTCCTCGTGCTGCAGCCAAGGCGGCATCGAGGAAGTCATGCGATGGCAGGCTGGATCCGGGCAGCCCGTCGCGCGGCACGCCCCACTCGTCTGCCCAGTCTTTGATATCTTCCTCGCGAAAGTAGGAGTGCGGATTGCCAGCCATCCCCGTCGCGGCGAGCAATTGGCATAACATCGTGCTGCCCGATCTCGGTGTCGTGCAGATGATGTATCCTGGTGGCGGCATGGCAGGTGTGCGGGTCAGGCCCCGACCATACCGACGATCTCATAGGTCTTCTGCAGGATCGGGGTTGCGATGGCACGCGCGCGGTCGGCCCCACCGGCAAGGATCCTGTCAATCTCACCAGGGTCCTCCATCAGCCGAGACATCTCGCCGGAAATGGGCGCAAGCTTGTCCACAGCCAGATCGGCGAGCATCGGCTTGAATTGGCCGAACTGCTGGCCGCCGACCTCTGACATCACAGCGTCGACGGACTGGTCAGAGAGAGCGGCATAGATGTTCACCAGATTGCGCGCCTCTGGCCGAGCTTCCAGCCCTTTGAATTCGGACGGCAGAGGCTCGGGATCTGTCTTGGCTTTGCGGATCTTCTTGGCAATCGCATCGGCATCGTCCGTGAGGTTGATGCGCGACATGTCTGATGGGTCGGATTTGGACATCTTCTTGGTCCCGTCCCGCAGGCTCATCACCCGGGTGGCGGCGCCCTCGATAACCGGCTCTGTGATCGGGAAGAAATCCACGCCGAAATCATTGTTGAACTTGATCGCGATGTCGCGGGTCAGTTCAAGATGCTGTTTTTGGTCTTCTCCCACTGGCACATGGGTGGTGTGATAGAGCAAGATTTCCGCCGCCATCAGCGCGGGATAGCCAAAGAGACCCAAAGAGGCGTTCTCGGCGTTCTTGCCCGCCTTGTCCTTGAACTGCGTCATGCGCTTCATCCAGCCCATTCGGGCGACACAGTTGAAGATCCAGCCCAGTTGCGCGTGCTCCGCCACCTGACTTTGATTGAAGAGAATGGATTTTTCCGGATCCAGGCCCGCCGCGATGAACCCCGCGCAGAGCTCACGCGTGGCATGGCGCAGTTTCGCGGGATCCTGCCAGACAGTGATGGCGTGGAGATCGACCATGCAATAGATCGTCTCATAGGCGTCTTCTTGCATGTCCACAAAACGCTTCATCGCGCCCAGGTAGTTGCCAAGCGTCAAACCGCCCGATGGCTGGATGCCCGAGAAGACACGGGGTGTGAACTGGCCCTCACTCATGGCCTGCTGCTCCAAGCTGGAAATTTCCGTCCGCCTCGCTTACGTGTGGCCGCATCTCGCGTCAAGGAGCGCCGCCCATGTCCCTTCATTCTGACGGTTTGAACGAAAGCCCGGTCAATCCATTGCCTGCCACAGTGATGATCTTGGTTTTGGTGATGGCATTGGTGGAAGGCGCGTTCATGCTGGGCGCGCGCGGCATTATCGGCGGGCCAGAAGCCATCGGCTGGCGGCTCAATGCGATACAGGATTACGGGTTCAGCGCGCGCGCCTTGGCCTGGATGGTGGAGACCGGAACCCTGCGCGGCGATTTCCTGATCCGTTTCGTGACTTATCCGTTCGTGCATTCGGGGTTTACGCATTTCATCTTTGCAGCCGTGATGACGCTGGCCATGGGAAAATTCGTGGGCGAACGCATGGGGCAGGTGGCTTTGGTCATTTTGTTCTTTGGCTCATGCGTCCTTGGTGCCAGCGTATACACGGTAATGGCCCCTGATGCTCCTGGCCTCATTGGGGCCTTTCCGGGGGTCTACGGGCTGATTGGCGGGTTTACGTGTTTGCTCTGGCTGCGCTTGGGAGAGGTTGGCGCGCAGCAGGCACAGGCCTTCACGCTCATCGGTCTCTTGCTCGGTATTCAGTTGGTTTTTGGCGTGCTGTTTGGCGGAGGCCCGGATTGGATTGCCGACATCGGCGGTTTCGTCGCGGGCTTTTTCATGTCGTTCCTGCTGCTGCCGGGCGCGTTGCTTCGGCTGCGAGACAAACTGCGGCGGAGTTAATCGCGACTACGCCGCATCGCCGAGCGAAACTCTGAAAGCTTGAACGCACCCAGAAGGTGGCCAACGGCCAGATATGTGCCCATACCCGCTCCGACCATGCCAAACAGCCCCACCCACCGCCACCCGGTCAAACCGAAAAGCGGTGTGAAAAACGCGGAAACCATCCAAAGCACACCGCCCATCACGGCAGAGGCAAGACACACCCGCCAGACCCGGCGCCGCAAACGCGCATCAAAGCGTGCCACCTCCCCCATGGGGCGGGCGCCGCGCGCCAGCAGCCAGACCATCGCCCATCCCGCAGCGGTCGTGGCTATGGCAGAGGCAATCCAACCAATAAAGAAGGCTAGACCGACAGCCAGGACCGCATTGATCACCATGGCAACGAGGGCGTAGCGGAACGGACTTTTGGTATCTTCGCGTGCAAAGAACAGCGGTTGCAGAACCTTTTGCAGCACGAAGGCAGGCAGGCCCAGACCGTAGATCGTGACGGCCAAGGCCGTGGCTGCGGTGTCATCGGTGTCAAAAGCCCCGCGCTCAAAGAGAACGGCCACAATGGGAAGCGGGATGATGACCAATGCCACGGCGCAGGGGATGGTCAGTGCCAACGAGATTTCACTGGCGCGCGAGAATGCATTTTTCGCGCCCTTCTCATCAGCAGCCTGCAAACGGCGTGAAAGATCGGGCAGCAGCACGATGCCAACGGCGATGCCCACCACGCCCAGAGGCAATTGATAGAGCCTATCGGCTGTATAGAGCCAGCTGATTGCGCCCTGATATTGGGACGCCACAAGTTGGCCGACCAGCAAATTGATCTGAACGACCCCGCCCGCCAGCGCCGCCGGAATGGCAACGCGCACAAGCTGGGCGATCTCGGGCGTCCACCGCGGGCGCACGATGCCGATATTGAGCCCTGTCCGCTTGGTGGCAACCCAGACAAGGGCCAATTGCGCGATGCCAGCAAAGGGGATTGTCCAAACAAGCGCTGTGACCGCCCGGCCACCGAATTGCCATGCCGCAAGCATGGCAATGATCAGCATTAAGTTAAGAAGCACAGGTGCCGCGGCGGCCGCCGCAAAACGGCCTGTTGCGTTCAAAACTCCGGAAAAGAGCGCAGCAAGGGAGATAAAAAGGATGTAGGGGAAGACGATGCGCCCAAACTCCACCGTGATGTCAAAGCGCCGGTCGCCCGAAAACCCTTCTGCAGTGGCGTAGACAAGCGCGGGCATGAAGATCATGGCAAGTGCCGTGAGCACCAAGACGACGAGGCTCAATCCGCTGAGCGCGAGGCTGGCAAAGGCCTCTGGCTGATCGTCGGCCTCAATGCGTTTGGAAAACATCGGCACAAAGGCTGCGTTAAAGGCGCCTTCGGCGAAGAAGCGGCGGAACATGTTGGGCAAGCGGAAGGCGGCAACAAAGGCATCCATCACATTGCCTGGCCCAACCAAGCCCGCGATGATCACGTCGCGTCCAAACCCCAGAAGGCGGCTCAGAAGTGTCCAAGCACCGACGGTTAGAATGCCTGACGAAAGGCGGACAGGTCTCATTCACGATCCTTTGTGCCTGCGATACCAAAGCAGTAGCGGATCACATAGGCTTGCGAAAGGGGCGGTCACGTCTTCACAAGCAGAGGTGAGCAGGATAGCGATACAGCATCACCCAATAGGGCGCCTCTCATGCCGACTTTGCCAGATTTTCGCCTCGAAACCCATTTCGCGAAGTGGGAGTTTTCGGCGCGTTACCATATGACCGCTTCAGATGCCGAAAGCATGTCTTTGCCCGAGCTTTTGGCCTACGCGTCTTCTGAGGATCGTGAGGCGTTCGAAACCATGTGGCTGGGCTACACCGAGACCTTTGGCGCGCCAGACCTGAGAGAGGCCATAGCGGCGACATATGCCGCGCAAAAGGCAGACAATATTCTGTGCTTTGCAGGGGCAAGTGAGGGGATTTTTGCCGCCAACACCGTGCTGCTGGAAAATGACAGCCATGCCATAGTTGTCACACCAAACTATCAATCCCACGAAAGCCTGCCTCTGGCGATCTGCGAGGCAACGGGCGTTCCGCTGGATCCAAATGACAATTGGTCGCTTGATATCGATCGCGTGTCAGATGCGATCCGGCCGAACACCCGGCTTGTCACGATCAATTTTCCACACAACCCGACGGGCACCATTCTGCCAAAAGATCGCTACGCCGCGCTGATTGAGCTCTGCCGCAAGCATGGGATCTGGATACTACATGATGAGATTTTCAACGGGCTTGGGCCGAGCGACGCAGAGCATCTGCCTTTCATCGCGGATGTGTATGAGCGCGGCCTTTCGCTCGGCGTGATGTCCAAGAGCTATGGGTTGCCAGGGCTGCGCATCGGGTGGATCGCCTGCCAAGACACGCAGGTTCTGTCGCAGATGGAGCGGCTGAAACACTATCTTTCGATCTGCAATTCTGGCCCGAGTGAGCGGCTCTCGGTCATCGCCCTTAAGGCGCGAGACAAGATCCTTGCCCGCAACAACACGCTGATTGATGAGAACTTACCCAAATGGGATGCGTTTTTTGCGCGCTTCCCGGACCTCTTCGACTGGTCCCGCCCTGATGGTTCTTGCATGGCCTTCCCGCGGTACACTGGCCCGGACGGTGTGGAGGCGTTCTGCAAGTCTCTGGTTGAGCAGGCGGGTGTTCTTTTGCTGCCCAGCACGATCTATTCCTCAGAACTTGGGGAGACGCCCATTGACCGCTTCCGTCTGGGATTTGGGCGCAAGGGACTGGACGAAGGTCTGGCGGCGATGGAAGCGCATCTTTTGAAGAACGCTGGTTGATGCAGGCCTAAAACGGCGCTTTGTGCCGAAATGTCATGCCCGCCCCTCCATCGGGGTGCCGCAGGCGCAGCTCTTCGGAATGCAGCATGAGGCGCTCAAATGCGCGGGCCGGTCCTTCGGCGTAAAAGGGATCGCCAAGGATCGGATGGCCCAGAGCCTGCATATGCACACGCAGCTGGTGGCTTCTGCCGGTCTTGGGCATCAGGCGCACGCGGCTTTCGGTATCGCCGTGCCTGATGACGCGCCACGCGGTCAGCGCCGGTTTGCCTGTCGCGTGACACACCATCTGACGCGGTCGATTTGGCCAATCCACGATTAGGGGCAGATCCACTTCCCCTGTTTTGGGCGAGAGCTGTCCCCAGACCCGCGCTGCGTAGGTCTTTTTCACCTGTCGGTTTTCAAATTGCAGCCCCAAATGCCGCTGTGCATGGGGCGTCATTCCAAACACCAACACGCCAGAGGTGTCGCGATCCAGGCGATGCACGAGGAGCGCAGTGGGAAAAACCTCTTGCACTCTGCTGAGCAGGCAATCGGCTAAATCAGCGCCCTTGCCGGGCACCGACAAAAGCCCCGACGGTTTGGACACGACAAGCAATTCATGATCGTCATGCAAGACGTCCAATGGGTCTTGGGGCGGATGATACGTTTCGGACATTTCTGCGATCTGTCACGAAAACCCGCGCGGCACCAGCCTGCCGATGTCGGCAACCGGATTAACCGGCTGTAGGTTCGATCATCGAACAGGTGATCTGCTTGGCTTCCAGCCGGCGGCATGCAAGTTCCGCCGAGTCCCGCGTCAATCCCATAAAGTTCGCGTCAAACCCAGCAGGGCGGCGCAGCACTTTGCGCAGGCTGCCATCCAGCGTCGTCATCTCGTTCAAAGCGACTTGGAGCAGGACTTGGCGCGCTCTGTATTCGGTTTGATAGCGGCCCACCGTAATGCCCCAGTGCCGTCCGCCAGAGGTAGAGACACGCTCCACCACGGTTTGGATCGGATCGCTGACAGGATCACCGGCTTGGGGTTTTCGCGCGGCATAGGCTTCGATCAACGTGGCGGGTCTTGCCTTTGGGTTCACGCTGGCATTGGTCTGCTCACGGATATGGGCAAGCTGTGCCTCGGCCAAAACCGTTGGCTTCGTCTCAGAAGAGGCGTCTATGTTATCTGCGATTGCGGCTGCAATTTTTGCCGCTATTTCATCGTCTTCCAGATCCTCTGTCTGCGCAATGAGAAGCTCTTCGGGCGTCGTTGACTCACCCGTTGGCCGGGATCGCGGACGCAAACTCTGCTTTACAGCAGCTGCAGAGGCCAGGCGCACCTTTTTGCCGAAGCCACCTGGTACCTCGTCTTCGTTTGCACGGCCGAGGTAGGGGGGTTTTGACGGGCGTGAAAGAGCCACATTTGTCGGTGCCCGCCGAAATCCAAGGTCTAGCAACTCGGCCACCTTAGCATTGCGCGACGCTGTTGACCGGCCGCCAAACACCGTCGCAATGATGCGCTCACTGCCTTTCTCGGCGCTGGCCGTCAGGTTGAAACCGGCCGCCCGTGTGTAGCCTGTCTTGATCCCGTCCGCGCCCTTGTAGGATTGCAAGAGCTTGCGGTTGGTGTGGTTCACCTTCTTGATGCCAGCATCGGCGGTGATGCGCGAGAAGAGGTTATAGTATTTGCGATAGTCGTAAAACAGGTGGCGACCCAGAATGGTCATGTCGCGGGCTGTCGATAGGTGCCCTTGCTCTGTCAATCCATGCGCGTTCTTGAAATGCGTTCTGGTCATGCCAAGCGCTTTGGCGGTTCGGTTCATACGACGAGCAAAGCGCGCCTCGGATCCCTCAATAGCTTCTGCCAGGGCCGTGGAGGCGTCATTGGCCGATTTCACCGCAGCGGCGCGGATCAAATACCGCAGTTTAATGCTTTGACCAGCGCGCAGGCCTAGTTTGCTAGGCGGCTCGCTTGCTGCGAATTTCGAGATTTTCACCGGTGTATCAAGGCCAATCTCGCCGTTTTCCACGGCCTCAAACACGACGTAAAGCGTCATCATCTTGGTCAGCGATGCGGGGTGCAGACGCGTGTCAGCATTGCGCGAATGCAGCACTTCGCCGGAACGTGCGTCCATGACCAAGGCTGCATATGGCGCAGCCGTTGCGGATAAAGGAACAATCACGACCATCCAAATGATCGCAAACGTGAAAATAGCCCGGCGGGCCAGCTTTGGTGTCCTGGTTCTCATGAACCTGCTCGTTTCTGCCTCAAGCCGCCATTTTTTTGGCGTGCTTTTTATAGTTGAGCCTCTGGTAACACAGCATTTGTTACAGATAAAGCTAAGATTTTCAGATTTCGCGGCATGTGCATTAAGGTGTCACAGTCCGACAATGTTTTCGGTAAACTCACCGCATTCTATGTAAATGTCTGCGAGATTTATGAGGACGCCATGAAGGATGACGCACCCAAACCCTGTCTGAAACTCCGCGCAGGAGACACCTATTCCGGCAAGCAAGGCTTCGATTACTTTGAGGGTATCTCAAAAGAGACAGCCCGCTCCGATGGGATCTGCATGCATATCCTGACAGTCCCGCCGGGCGGGCGTGCCAAAGCTCATAAGCATGAAACGCATGAAACAGCGATCTACGTTCTTTCGGGCAATGCTGTGATGTATTGGGGTGATAACCTTGAAAACTACATGACGACGGAGCCGGGTGATATGGTTTACATCCCCGCAGATGTTCCGCATTTGCCGATCAACCCCGGCGCCGTGCCGGCAGTTGCCGTGATTGCGCGGACGGACCCCCATGAGCAGGAAAGCGTTGTTTTGCTGCCAGACCTGGAAAAGCTTGTTCCGGACTGAGAACCGGCTTTTGTGCAGCTCTACCGGCCTTCCGTCTAGAAGATACCAGTCTTGCTGTCCGGAGAGAAGACTTGTCGGGAATGCAGGCTGTTATGTCCGCAAGACATCCGTCTTCAGCGCCCTCATCGAGACCGTTCTCGCTCCAGCAGCTGCCGCGCGATCTCGTCGTATTGTGTCGCCCCTTTTTGGTCGATGAGGCAGGATTTCACAAAGTCCAGATGCGCGACGACGGCGGTTTTGGCGGCGTCAGGATCGCGGGCCAGCAGGGCATCATGGATGCTCCGGTGTTGATTGAGGAGCGCCTCTCGCGTGGTGCGCTGTTTGAACATGATCTTGCGGTTGTAAAAGACACCCTCGCGCAGAAGCTGAAACATGGATCGCATCATATGGAGCATGATCACATTGTGACTGGCCTCCAGAATGGCCATGTGAAACTCTGCGTCCAGCTGCGCTTCTTCAGAAGGATTGGTCTTTTCGTGGGCGGCTTCCATTTTCGCGAAAATCTCTGCCACGACGGCAAGGTCCGTGTCTGACGCCAAGCGGGCCGCGCGTTCGGCTGCCAGGCTTTCCAGATCGCGCCGAAAGGACAGGTAATCAAACACCGCTTCCTCGTGACTTGCGAACAGCTGAATTAGGCCGTCTGAGAAGGCATTGCCCAGCACGTCCGCCACGAAAATTCCCGCTCCGGCGCGCGATGCGAGTAAGCCTTTCGCTTGAAGTTCCGCCACAGCCTCGCGCAGCGACGGACGAGACACGCCAAGGCGTTCGGCCAATTCGCGTTCAGAGGGCAGGCGCTCCCCTGGTCGCAAGATGCCCCGCAGGATCAGTTTCTCAATCTGTCGCGTGACAGCAGAAGACAGCTTTTCTGGTGTGACTTTCTGAAACGGCATGGGAATGACTTAAACCGGTCAGATAAAATGACCAATCCCCAACCGCGCTAAATGCGTCATCTGCGTCGATCCGATCAGCTCGCAGGCGCCCACCGGTCAGTTTGGCTTGGCAAAAATGCCTCTACAGCTGCGGTTGCAATGACCAGGGTTTCGCCGGTTTCCGGATTGGTCACATTTTGCCCGCCCTTCACGGCGGACACAGATGCCTGCCCCCGGGGTAAACCCTCAGCCAGAGCGTTAAGATCGAGGGCGCCCGGATCTTGCACGCCGATCGTCACGGCGACGCGCATCTCTTTGTGATCCATACCAGTGCTTTCGAAGATTGGCAGTGTCGAGCGGCGCAACGCGCTTTCAATCGCGCGTGTGGCGGCCTTTTGGTAATCCATCCCGTGCAGGTCATTGCCCATGCCCATCTCAAGAATAAAACGCCGATCAGTCATCGCGCGCCTCCAGATCCAGACTTACGGAAATGGCGGCGTTTGCAATGACAGTGGGCGGTGCCTCCGGGCGCGGCACGTTGAGGCCGCCATGGGTCGCCGAAACGGTGATCTGCCCGTAAGGAAACACCGATTTCAAGCTGTCACAATCCACCTGATCTGGCTGCTGCACAGCGATCTCGGCCTCGATGATCATCGCCTCCTTCGGGCATCCGAAAAGCTCGGCGAGGTTGATCGAATTGCGCCAGAGCGCATCTTTGAGCGCGCGGCGGCCGGCCTCGGTGTAGTCTTCGCGCCGAAGCGACGTACCTATTCCGAATTCGGTGAGCAGGCGGTGTTTGGGCATGGGAATTCCTTTGTGGGACGCGATGGCGCATGAGTATTTTTCGCGCGGTGAAGATGCAAGATCAGTGCAGCGTGAAAAGGGACAAAAGACCCACGAGGATCAGGCTCAGTGCCCAAACGAGATCAAGATTGAACCAGCTGCGCGACAGGAATTTGAGCCCCAGCCAGTGATACACACCCGCTGCAATTGCGCCGCCTGAGACCATCATGGCCGCCGTGTGCGCGAAAGCGACGCCAAATGCGACGGCGGTGTTCGAGCCCATCAACTGGAACGCTGCCTGATGCCCTTCTTCCAAAGTGGCGTAGTTGCAGATGCCCAAATAGATGGGCACCAGCATCAACCCCGCGCCATGGGCCATAGCCGCAAGAAAAGACCAAAGTGCCAAGCGATGTGGTTTGACGCGCGCGAGCATGCGGGGATGGCGGCGATTGATGAGTAAGTATACGCCCATCCCGATAACAAGAATGGCGGCGCCAATCTGGATCTGGCGTTGATACTCGACCAGCGTGAACATAAGCGAGAACGGCAAAAGGATCGCCGTCATGGCGATCAGATGGCCCAGGGCCAGCAGACCCAACGCCCGATACAGGCTGGGATAGCTGCGCTCCATTAAAGCGGCTGAGACGGCGAGGGGCCAACCCATTCCTGGATTGACCCCATGGTATATGCCTGATGCGATCACGGCCCACCAAAGGGCCGTGAGGCTCGCGTCTTCCATCAGGACCTAGACGTTTGGATAACAGAAACTGTCTGTGGAACAGTCTCCGCCTTCCAACCGGATCTGGTGGCTGCGATAGCCCTCTGGGAACTCCACATAGAAGTCCTTATCCAACTCCAGACCGCCGTTTTCGCCCACATGGGCCATGACCATCTGACCGCCCTCATCGTCCGGGTAGAACTGATCATCCCATGTCGAATAGAGCGAGTTCGTCCAATAGACGCGCTTGCCGTCGCGGCTGATCTCGACCATTTGCGGGCCGTAGACGAATGGCTTGCCATTTGGATGGTTCGCCCCGCGCGCAATGCCGCCCAGCTCAACCTTACCTGTCAGTTTGGGGTTGAATGGGTCAGAGACGTCATACTGATGCATCTCGCCCATGCCCCAGCACGCCACATAGAGGTACTTGTCATCCAGGCTCAGGTCGATGTCTGTGACCAATGGCGGAACAGCCTCGAAGCCTTGTAGCAACGGCGGCAGGTTTTCTGCCTTTTCAGGACGTGGATCTATGGTGATGGTTTTCTTGCAGTCAAACGTGCCGTCTTCCTTCTGCCACCACGTGAAGATGGAGCCCTGAAGGTTCGTCGTGTCGACAACCACGCCAACAAAGCCATGGTTTTTGGCAGGGTCGTGCGCCGGACGGATCTCCAAAGCCATCTGGTGGTTCTCACCCAGATCGATCGTCTGTACGTTCTTACGCTCACGCAGGTTCCAGAAGTGGATGACGTGCCCGTATTTGTTGCTCAGCAAGTCTTCTGCGACGATGCCGCCTTCAAACTGCGGTGGCAGGCCCCATTCAGAGCTGACCATGTAGTCACGCGGCAGGTTCCACCAGAAATCGTAGTGCTTTTCCTGCTTGCCGCGATCCATCTCATAGCGGCCGAGGATTTCGAATGTCTCGCAATCCATGATGAAGATGCCGGGCGGTCCGTCGGTGCCATCTTCGCCACCGCCTCCCAGGGTGGACACATAGATGCCTTCAGGGCCGCAATGAATCGTGTGCGGGCGCGAATAGCCGGTCTTCGAGAACACTTCTTCGGGTTCGATGATCTTATGGATCTTCGCTTTGAGCGGTTCTTTCACGTCGATCACGTAGATGCGGGACGACCGAATGCCGGGGATGATCAGATACCGACGCTCCAGGAACGCGTGGCCTGAAAGCGGGGACAAGGATGCAGAGCAAGCGTTCCAGCCGAAATGGTGAAATTCATCGCCTTTGTTCGGCATGATCACCTGATGCACGATCTCTCCAAAAGTCTTGGATTTGGGATCAACATCCACGACAGCCAAACCATCGGGCTGCGATCCGTCGGGGCTGAGCATGAGTGTAAATGCGAGTGTTTCAGCTGGGGCTTCCATCGCCATTGTGGCGGTCGGATAAAATGTTGGATCTGGTCTTAAATTCATATTGTCTCCTCCCTCGCGTGGCGCGATTTTGGCCGTGAATTTATTCGGCCTTATGAATCTATGCTCTCACGACTTTAATTGTCTGACAATTGATTTTTTTCGGGGCTAGAACAGCTATCCCTGCAAGGCGGGCAAAGTCGCGCGGATTGCCTCTGCCATGGCTTGCGTCAAATTCGCAGGGGCGTTCGGCGAAAAAAGCAAAAAGCGATAGATCTTGGGCAAGGAAGGCAGGTTCTCTGCCGCGCCCAAAATCGTCATGTCGTCTGTAACACAAGAGCGCGGCAAAACGCCTACGGCGATGCCTGCCCGCACGGCGGAAAGCAAACTGCCGAAGCTTTCGCTGCGAAAGGTGATCTGAAAATCGCGGCCCATATCCTGCAAGGCGAGTGTCGGGATCGTCTTCCACCAGCACGCGCGATCCAAAAACGCTAAAGGCAGGGGCGCATCCGCACGGATCCGCGCCGATTTGCTGGCAGCCCAGACTGCGTCCTCGATTGACACAAGGTGATCTCCAATCGCGGCCGGACCGGAACACACTGCCATGTCGAGCTGCCCGTCACGCACGGCTTTCGGATAGGGGGCTGTACATCCAGATAAAGCTGACACGTCCACACCTGGATGGCGCTTGGAAAACCGCGTCAACGCCTCGGCAAGGATGTGTGTTTCGTAGTCGTCTGGAATACCGATCCGCAAACGCCCTGTCAGGGGCTTTTCAAACAGCACTTGCATGTCTTGTAGCTGTGCCACGGCCGCTTCGGCTTTGGGCAAAAGACGCTCTCCGGCATTTGTGAGCTGCATGCCTTTGACCGAGCGATCAAAGAGCGCAACGCCGAGGCTGTCCTCGAGGTTGCGCAACTGCACGCTGACGGCAGATTGGGTGCGGCCCAGGCGATTGGCCGCATGGGTCAAGTTGCCGGTTTCCGCGATCAAGAGAAAACTGCGTAACAGATCACTGTTGAGCGGATTACGATCGATTTTGTTCATGACTGCGATCAAAACTATTCGTTTTCTCTAATGATAAACGGCTTTTACGGTTCCGGCAAGACGCCCACGAAATGGAGAGGCTGAAATGGAACTGTTGGATGTCGTGACGTTGCTGGGCATAGGCGTGCTGGGTGGCGTATGGAACGCCGTCGCAGGGGGCGCTACGCTCTTCACCTTTCCTGCCTTGATGGCGGCGGGTTTGCCACCGCTTGTGGCCAATGCCACGAACTATGTGGCCCTTCTGCCGTCAAACGCCGCGGCGCTTCCTGCCTACAGGTGCGAATTGCGGCAGGTGGGTCGGGCCTTGTGGCCATTGGTTATTGTATCTGGTCTTGGTGCGATTGTGGGCTCTGTCATATTGCTGTTTTCCGATCCGGCGGTGTTTGAGCGGCTTATCCCAGCACTGATCCTAACAGCAACGGCCCTGTTTGCATTTGGGGACCAGATCCGCGCCAAGCTGCTCCACGTCGCGGGCGGCACGCGCACGGGCTCGGTGGTTTACCTCGGCCTCTTTGTGGCCTCGATTTACGGGGGATATTTTGGCGCTGGCTTGGGGATCATCCTGCTCGGCATCGCGCAGATCATGGGCTACAGCGATTTCCACGTGGCCAATGCCATCAAAAACCTGCTGGCGTCCAGCTTCTCGCTCCTGTCGATCATCGTCTTTGGCGTCGGCGGCCTGATAGCCTGGCCCCAGGCTTTCGCGATGATGGCGGGCAGCACTTTGGGCGGGTATCTGGGTGGCACCTTTGCCAAATACACCAACCCGCGGCTTCTGCGCGGAGCGGTCATTCTCTTTGGTGTGGTTCTCAGCGGCGTTTACGCGTGGCGCGCCTTCGCTTAGAACTCCACCCCGATCTGCGCTTTGATGCCAGAGCGGAACGGGTGCTTCACAAGCTCCATTTCAGTGACCAGATCCGCGATCTCGATGAGCTCATCCTTGGCGTTGCGTCCGGTCAGAACCACATGGGTCATCTCTGGCTTTTCGGCCTCCAAGAAGGCCACGACCTCATTCACATCGATATAGTCATATCTGAGCGCGATATTGATCTCATCGAGCAGGACCATGTGATGGCTGTCATCCCGGATCAGCTCCTTGGATTTGGCCCATGCGGCTTGCGCCATTTCGATATCTCGTTCCTTGTCCTGGGTTTCCCAGGTGAATCCCTCACCCATGGTGTGAAATGCGCAAGTATCTGAAAAATTCTGACTGATCAGGTTGCGTTCGCCTGTCGACATGCCGCCCTTGATGAATTGCACCACAGCGCATTTCATATCGTGGGCGATACAGCGAAAGATCATCCCGAACGCCGCAGAGGATTTGCCTTTTCCCTTGCCGGTGTGGATAATAACCAAGCCCTTCTTGTCGGTCTTGGTCGCCATGATCTTGTCCCGCGCGGCCTTTTTCTTGGCCATCTTTTCGGCGTGCCTTGTTGCGGCGTCGCTCATCTTATCTTCCCTCTATCCGCCCATACCTTAGGGTCCAGTTTTCGCCATACAAAGCACGTCCTCATGCTCGGCCTTTTCGACGATCTTCAAAAGTTTCACAAAGCCTCCTTTTTGGCGCCAAAGTCCGATGGACCAAAATGGTGCCTCAGAATTTCTCGTAAACGATCTACAAGCACGTCATCCATGAATTCGAACCTGACGGGAATGCCAAGGGTAACAACTTTTGTATCTGTCAGCATGCCGCCAGGTGCGTTCTTCAGACGCTGCTTGTGCCTTGGTTCCATCACCATGATGACATCTGCCCAAGCGACGTGTTCGGCCGTTATGAGTTCGTCAGCGTCTTTACTCAATCCCGCGAAATCTGGCTCCAAACATGACCAGCCTCGGGCAACTTCGAACGCGGTAGGGCTTCGTTTGCGCGCCTTTCCACAAACAAACAAAACCCGCGTCATTTCACCAAGGCCTCAATCCGGGCCCGCGCCGAATTGGACCGCGGCACCCAAAGCTCTCGGTCGATGGCTTCCTGCAGACGCTCCGCGATCTCATGCAATGCGGGTTGGTTGTGATCCTCGATAAACTGGCGCGTCTCATCGTCTTCCAGAAACGCGGCTTCGACCATGTCGAAATGGTGGTCTCGCACCGCCCCCGTTGTCGCGGCAAAGGCAAAGAGATAATCGACCGTGGCCGCGATCTCAAAGGCGCCTTTGTACCCGTGGCGTTTGATGCCGTTAATCCATTTCGGGTTCACAACGCGCGAGCGGACAACGCGGGCAATCTCATCATCCAAGGTGCGGATCAGCGGGCGTTCCGGACGGGAGTGATCGTTGTGATAAACAGGTCGGCTTTCGCCTTGCAGCGTGGCCACTGCGGCTGCAGCCCCGCCTTCGAACTGATAGTAATCGTCGCTATCGAGGATATCGTGCTCCCGATTGTCCTGGTTCTGGACGATCGCCTCCGTCTGACGCAGGCGGGTTTCAAAGCCCGACCGATCCGCACGGCCTTCGTCGCGTGCACCATAGGCATAGCTTCCCCATGTCAAATACGCCTCCGCCAAGTCGGCTTTGTCTTTCCAAAGCCGTTCATCTATCATCGCTTGCAAGCCCGCGCCGTAGGCCCCGGGCTTTGAGCCGTAAATGCGCGGCCCAGCACCTTCCTGCCGCGCCCGTGCTGCCGCCGGGTTCACATCGTCCGCCTCATCTAGCGCCATGACCGCTTGGGCGGCACTGTCGAAAAGCGAAATGAGTTGCGGGAAGGCATCGCGGAAAAATCCCGAAATGCGCAGGGTGACGTCGACGCGCGGGCGGCCCAGAACGCTCTGGGGGAGAATGTCAAAACCCGTCACGCGGCGATTGGCGCTGTCCCATTTGGGTTTGACGCCCATCAAGGCGAGGCCTTGGGCAATATCATCTCCACCCGTGCGCATGTTGGCCGTGCCCCAGGCCGTCAGCAGCATTGTGCGCGGCCAATCGCCGTGGGTTTGCAAGTGTTTTTCGATCAGCAGGTTGGCCGACTTCCATCCAAGCGCCCAGGCCGGCGGGGTAGGTACCGCACGGCTGTCGACCGAAAAGAAATTGCGCCCTGTCGGCAGCACATCGAGGCGGCCACGCGTGGGCGCACCCGACGGGGCCGGCGGAACGGCTTTTCCGGATAAGGCGGTCAGGAAACCGTCGCCTTCGTTCGGGCCACAGGAGGTGATCGCAGGCTGGATGTCAGACGTGATGGTTTGGACGACGGATGACGCTCGCGGGCCAAGGCCCACATCGCCCCACCCGCCGTCCCTTAGACTGCGAGTGGCCAGGAGTTCGAGCCGTTCAACTGTATCGCCGCTGCTGCGCCAGGGGTCGTCTGTGAGATCTAAAAGGTGCGGTGGTCTTGGGCCGGTCCAAGGCGCAGACATATCGCAATCGAGCGGATCGAACCCAAGTTCCAGATCGTCGGCCAAAGCACGAATGTAAGACGCATCACCATCTGTTCCCTCCCCGCGCGGCACCCGTGCCATGGCGATGGTCAGATCGCGCAGTTGATCGCCTTCGGGCGAGACACCAAAAACATGCAACCCGTCGCGGATCTGCGCCTCTTTCAATTCGCACAGATAAGCGTCCAGCTTGGCCAGATCTCTTTCTTCATCCTGACCGGACAAGCCGATGTCGCGATCAAGACCGGTTGACGAACTCAGCGACAGAATTTCGCGACGCAGGTGATCAATGCGCCGAGGGTCCACGCCCGCAGCCTCATAGTATTCGTCGACAAGAGCCTCCAGGTCACGCAGCGGGCCGTAAGTTTCCGCACGTGTGAGTGGCGGCGTCAGGTGGTCTATGATAACGGCCTGCGCGCGGCGTTTGGCCTGTGTCCCCTCGCCCGGGTCGTTCACAATGAACGGATAGATGTGCGGCAACGGCCCGAGCGCGACTTCTGGCCAGCATTCTGCGCTCAACGCCAGGGCTTTGCCCGGCAGCCACTCAAGATTGCCATGCTTGCCCATGTGCACAATGGCATCTGCACCGAAATCGCGCCGAAGCCATGCGTAGAACGCCAGGTAGTTGTGAGGCGGAACCAGGTCAGGAGAATGGTAGGTATCGGTAGGGTCGATGTTGTAGCCCCGCGCTGGCTGCACACTGACCACAACACGCCCGTAACGCAAGATCGAGAGTTTGAAGCCCTCTTCAGACAAGAACGGATCATCCTGAGGGGCGCCCCACCGTGCCGTGATCTGCTCTTTTAGCTCCCATGGCAGATCCTTGAAGTAGCTCTCATAATCGCTGAGCGATAGCGTCTCGCCGCCGTCCTTTTGAGTGCGATCTGTCAGCCAGTTGGTCGGCCCGGCCAGAATGGATTGCATCAAGGCGTCGCCATCGTCAGGTGCACCTTCGATGCTGTACCCCTTGGCTTTCATAAGGTGGAGCGCATGAACAGTGCCCGCCGGGGTGTCCAGCCCCACACCGTTGGCCAGTCGCCCGTCTTTGTTGGGGTAGTTGGCCAGGATCAAGGCCACTTTTCTCTTGTTCTCGGGTGTGGCGCGGAGGCGCGACCAGTTTGCTGCCAGCTGTGCCACAAAATCCACCCGGTCGCCCTGGGCGCGATAGGTCGCGATGGGGCACTGTGTGGCGGTATCAAAAAAGGCTTCACCCTTGAAACTGACCGCGCGAGAAAGCACGCGGCCGTCCACTTCCGGCAAGGCTACATTCATCGCGATGTCGCGGGCAGACAGACCTGTGAGGCCCCCAGCCCACGCCTCCTCTGAACTTCCGGCGAGGACAACTTGGAAGACAGGCGCGGCGTTCGCCTCCGGCATGGTCAGCGGGTTTGAGGGGGATGCGTCACCTGATTGTGGAGAGCCCACGGCAAAGGAGGTGGCATTGAGGATCACGGAAGGCGGTTCCGCCGCGAACAGCTGGGTCAGGGTGGCAACGGAGACAGGGTCTTTCAAGGAAGCCACGAAGATCGGAAGCGGGTTCATCCCGGCGCGGAGGAGCGCGCGGACCATCCGGTTTATCGGATTGAGACCCGCCCCTTGGACAAGGGCGCGGTAGAACACGATCGGAACGACAGGATTTCCGTCGGTCCAACCCGCCTGGGCCGCCGACAGATCCGAGATACCTGACGCCGGCCAGTAGACACCTGCGCGCAAGAGGGGGCTTGCGGTTTGGGGTTTTTCACCTCCGTCCAACATGGCCTTGCCGTAGCGCAGGAAGTTTGCCGCATTCTCTGGCCCGCCTTCTACGAGATACGCCCAAAGCGCGTCATAGTCTTCGTCGGATATCGTGGAGAGCGCGCGCAGGTCTGCATCGGGTTTGTCATCACCGGGCAGCAGCGCAAGGGGCACGCCGGCCTCATGACACCGCGCGGCATATTGTTCAGAGCCATATTTCCAATAGCCGACGCCCCCCAAGACACGCGCGATCACCAGGCGGCACTTGGTGGCGCATTTGTCCAGATGCAGATCAACCGACATTGGGTGGCCCATCTGCGTGATGTTGGCCAGCCTTAGCCCTGGCGGCTCATCCATCTCGGTACGCGCTTCGCTTAGGGCAGCGAGTTCGGTGTCTGCGGCCGACAGGAACAGAATGTCGTCCGGCGTCTGCTCCAGATCAACCGGTTCTTTGCCGTCATCGACACGACCGGGAGTGGCGGCAAGCAGGTGCATTACGCCCTGCACTTTCGTGCGAAGAGCGTGAAAAGGATCCCGATGGGCGTATTCTGGGAAAAGTGAAGCATGAGGACCTTAGGAGAGGGATTTTTCCATGAAGACGGAGGAACTGTTGGGCACGTAATCGCCGAAGATATCACACCGAGAAAAGCCGGCCCTTTCATAAAGGCGGACGGCGGATTTCAGAGGGTCGCCTGTTTCGAGCTTGAGCATCGGGATCGCCTGTTCGCGGGCGGCAGCTTCGATCGCGCGCAGGATGGCGGCGGCAACGCCTCGCCCACGGGCATCTGGCGCGGTGAACATCGATTTGACCTCGCCATAGGTGTCTTTTGCAGCCAGCGCGCCGGTGCCTAGAACCATGGCGCCATCGCGCGCCGCAAAGAACGTGATGTTTGGCGCGCAAAGCTCTTCTATATTGAGAAAGTAGTTCTCTTCCGGTGGAAACATCGCCTGCATGAGGGCATGGCTGGCTTCGAGCAAGATGCGGGGGCCCTCTGCGCGCGGATCGGCCTCTTCAACGATGAGCATGAGTCAGAAGGCCTTTTCCATAAAGACGGTGGTCTCGCCTTGTGCGTAATCGGCAAACGGCCCTCGGCGTTCATACCCAAGCGCGTCGTAGAGGGCGACGGCAGCCTCAAGCTTTGAGCCTGATTCAAGCAAGATGCGTGACATGCCCTCTTGCTGCGCTGCGGCCTCCAGGTGTGACATGAGCGCTTTGGCGACTCCTTGCCCTCGGACATCGGACACTGTGAAGAGGCGCTTTAATTCGCCATACCCGTCCTCCGCGCAGAGCGCCACGCAGCCGACGGGTGTCCCGTCCACCCTCGCGACGAGGAATGTCACATTGTCTGCCGCCAATTGCGTGGCGTCATAGCTTGAGCATTCGTTGATGTCATAGGCCTCGCGCAGGGCCGCCTCACTGCCATTCAAAAGCAGAGTTGCATCCTCTGTAAGGGGGGATTCCTGCGCAATGGTCACCGTCATGACAGGGCAGCCTCAATTTCAGCACGGTTTAGGCCGGTCTGACCAATCACAACAAGGCGCGTTTCCCGGGGCTCGCTTCCAAAGGGGCGATCAAAATAGGTGTCCACGCGCGGACCCACAGCTAGCAGTGTCATGCGCTTTGGGCGCCCGGCTACGGCGGCGAAGCCTTTGAGGCGTTGAATATTGTGGGTGCGGATGACATCGGCCACCTGTTCAGCAAAAGCAACCGGATCCTCCACTTCTCCAAGAGTGACCACAAAGCTCTCAAACGCGTCGTGATCATGGTCGTGATGGTGATGATGCGCGTGATCGTGGTGATGGTCATGATCGTGGTGGAGGTCGTGATCAAGATCGTCATGGAGGTGATCGTCATGATGATGGTGGTGCACTTCGCACCGCGCATCAATGTCAGCCTCTGCCCCGAACCCCTGTCCGAGCAGGACAACGAGAGGCAGCGCGCCCATCGTGGCGCGGACAACCTGAACGCCGGCGCGGGACTCATCTTTGAGTTTTCCAACAAGCTCCCCGGTTTCTGCCTCGCCCAAAAGATCAGCTTTGTTCACCACGATCATGTCAGCGCAGGCCACTTGATCTTCAAAAAGCTCCGACAATGGTGTTTCGTGATCGAGATTTTTGTCCGCGGCGCGCTGGGCATCCACGGCAGCCACATCATGGGCAAAGCGCCCTTCTGACACGGCTTGGCCGTCGACAACGGTGACCACCCCGTCGACGGTCACGCGCGTGGAAATCTCAGGCCAGTTAAACGCCCGGACCAGAGGTTGCGGCAGCGCAAGACCTGATGTTTCGATCACGATATGATCGGGCGCATCAGGGCGGTCGAGCAATTTTTCCATGGTCGGCACGAAATCTTCGGCCACGGTGCAGCAGATACAGCCGTTTGAAAGCTCCATCACGTCTTCTTCGGCGCAGCCTTCGATGCCGCAGCCCTTCAGGATGCCGCCATCGACGCCCAGATCGCCAAACTCATTGATAATGAGCGCGATACGTTTGCCATTGGCGTTTTCCAACATGTGACGGATCAGCGTCGTTTTCCCGGCGCCAAGAAAACCGGTCACCACAGTGGCGGGGATTTTTGCGGGCATTGTCTGGTGTCCTTATTCGATGACCAGTGTTTCGACAGCCTCGACGGGCGTGCCATCCACGGCGAGTTGACTGTGATCATTTGAGTTCAAAGTGACGCGTACTTCATGCGTGCCGACAGGCAGGGCTTCAAGATGCATCCATGGCCCGTAGGCGCGGCCGATTTTGATGTTGTTGATGTAGACATGGGCATGCCCCTGTCCTTCGATATGCGCGCCATTCACGGCGAGAGGATCGAAGGCGAAATTCTCAACCTGCATTTCCAGGTTACGGCTTTGCCGCCCATCAGGATGGAACACGAGACTGATCGATGGCGCGGGGCCGGTCACATCCCTAAGCTGGCTATGATCGTGGTCCATGGCCGCATGGTCATGGGCGGAATGGTCATGAACGGCACTGTCGGTGGACCCCATGGCGTGGTCGCTCACAGGATCAGAGCCCGTGGCCGCGAAAAGAAAGCCCAGGCCCGTGCCGAAGAAGAGGCCAATTATCAAAAAGACAAGCGTCTTTGGCATTCTATCCTCACCCAAGCTGTGCCGCGTCGCGACCGAGCTCCTTTCGTTCCTATGTAAGCAATCCACATGGGCGCAAAAGCCCTGACGCCACCTCATCAGGTGTACTGCCATCGTCCGGCATACCTTCCAACGACCAGTGGGTCATCTTCCGTCTCCTCCTGCGCCTCTCACCCGAGGCGGTTTCATAGGCGTAGGGCTGGTCTCCTGGCTTGCGGGTCATGGCCTGATCTGCCGCCTTCCCGGGTGCGTATCCCAGTGGCATGTGGCAGGGGCTCTCCGCTCACAGTCGCGGGGGCGGCTGACGATTGAGCGCCCGATTTGGGTCCGCGGTCACGTCATTCCCATTTCATCCCTTGGCGCGTCGCGCCTCAGGAACCTTACGGGTTCGGTATGTGCTGCGGCGCCAAAGGCGTCAAGACGGATTGCGACCTCTTGAGAGATGTGGGCGGCGCATCTCGGAATTGGGGCTTGGCAAAGGCTGTGGGCTTGGTCCACGTTCGCAATCACGGGATCAATGCAAAGGTGGGCGATCATGTTGTGCCGGATTGGAGAGATTGAGGTTTGGCGTATCCTGGAATGGCAGGGTTTGTTTTTGCCGCCGGAGGAGCTTTTCCCCAATGCGCCACCCGATGTTGCACAGATCATGGAAGATCTTGCCCCTGGAACAGTTGATGCCGGGTCTGGTCGGATCATTCTGCCGGTACAGGCCTATCTTTTGAAAACACCCGACCAAGTCGTGCTGGTCGACACCGGCATTGGCAACCACAAAACGTCAAAGTCGCTGCCCTTTTGGAGCGATCTGACCGACACCCGTTTTCTGTCGGCTTTGGCAACGGCAGGTGTGACGCCCGAAGATGTGGATTATGTCCTCTTTACGCACCTGCATATTGATCATGTAGGCTGGAACACCAGCCTGAGAGAGGGCGCGTGGGGGCCCACGTGCCCTAAGGCCCGTTACCTCATGCCAATAGACGATGTGGAGATGCTGAGTGGACGAGGCTTGGCGGTGTATGATGAAAGCCTTGCACCGGTGATCGAGGCAGGGCTGATGGATCAGATCGATGCCGCGTATCAGCATGATGAGCAGATCTCGTTGCTGCCCACGCCTGGCCACACGCCCGGACACGTGTCGGTCCTTCTCAGCAGTGGCGGGCAAGACGCTGTTCTGACCGGCGATGCGTTGCATTCAACCGCGCAGTGCCAGAACCCCCATTGGCAATTCAAGTTCGACGCTGATCCAGATCTCGCTGTGGCGTCTCGCAGGACGCTGTTGGAGATATGTGTCGAGCGCGGCCTGACGGTGATTGGAAGCCATTTCACACTGCCCTCGATTGGCCAGGTTACATCCGATGGACATGTGTTTCGCTGGACGGAGCGGTAAGCGCAGGGATGAATCGACGGCGATTTTGCGCAATATCTTGTGGATAAACTTAAATCGCTTTCCATATAGTGGGGTTTTGCATTGACAGCCTGAGGCGCTGCCCCTCTCTATAGGTGCCAAGATCGGAATCGGCGACACGTATGGCATCGAAGGGGCCGCAGGACACAACGTGCAGTTTTCAAAGCTCAGGCTGACCGGGTTCAAAAGCTTCGTTGACCCTACCGACTTGTTCATTCAAGGCGGGCTTACGGGCGTGGTCGGCCCTAACGGCTGTGGCAAGTCCAACCTGCTTGAGGCTTTGCGCTGGGTCATGGGGGAAAACCGCCCCACCTCGATGCGCGGCTCTGGCATGGAAGATGTGATATTCGCGGGTGCCGCAACGCGTCCGGCACGCGGGTTTGCGGAAGTCTCGGTTCATATCGACAATTCGGATCGCTTGGCGCCGGCTGCCTTCAACGATGCCGATCATCTTGAAATTGTCCGCCGTATCACGCGGGATGTGGGTTCTGCCTATAAGGTAAACGGCAAGGATGTCCGTGCCCGCGATGTTCAGATGCTGTTTGCGGATGCCTCAACTGGCGCGCATTCGCCAGCGCTCGTGCGGCAGGGTCAGATCTCTGAGCTGATCAACGCCAAGCCGAAAGCGCGCCGTCGCGTTTTGGAAGAGGCGGCGGGCATCTCTGGCCTCTATCAGCGCCGCCATGAGGCGGAGCTGAAACTCAACGGGGCTGAGACCAATCTCACCCGTGTCGATGACGTGATCGAACAACTGGCGGCGCAATTGGCGCAGTTGGCGCGGCAAGCTAAGCAAGCGGCCCGCTATCGCGCGATCGGTGAAGAGTTGCGCCATGCTGAAGGGCTCTTGCTGTATCGACGCTGGAGAGAAGCGGAAGACGCACGCCTGCACGCCGAAGACGATTTGCGCGATCGCACGACGGCAGCGGCCCAGGCGGAAGGAAATGCGCGTGATGCGGCGAAGCTGCGCGAGACAGCAGAAACCGCGCTGCCCCCGCTTCGTGAAGAAGAGGCGATCGCAGCCGCGGTGCTGCAGCGGCTTCAAGTCGCTTTTGATTCGCTCAGCGAGCAGGAAACTGCGGCTGTCGGGCGCATAGAGACGCTTGAAAACCGGATCGAACAGCTTGGCCTGGATCTGGAGCGTGAAGCAAACCTGAACCGCGATGCGGGCGAAACGATCGCGCGGCTGGAAGCCGAGGCCGAAGAGCTGAGTGCCGCCGAAGACGGACACGAAGACGCACTTGCCGCTGCAGATGCGGAAGCCAAAGACTCCGCCGCAATCCTTCAACAGCGCGAAACCGAGCTCAGCCAACTAACAGAAGACGTCGCCCGTCTGGCGGCGCGCCATCAGTCTTCGCAGCGCTTGGTGCACGACAATCGCACGACCTTGGAGAAAAGCGAATCTGAGGCGCTGCGCGCGCGTGAGGCCGCCGAAACAGCCAAAGAGGCCGTCACCACCGCACAAGATGCATATGAGACGGCCCTAAAAGCTGAAGCGATTGCGGTGAAAACAGCGACGAGTGCCGAGGAAACCCTGGCCCTGGCCGACGAAGCGCAGGCCGATGCGCAATCGCGCGAGGCCGATGCCCGTGCGGAGCGGTCCTCTGCGGAAGGGGAGGTCAGCGCGCTGTCGGCTGAGGTGACGGCCTTGGCCCGTCTGGTGGAGCGGGATACAGCCGAAGGCGGGCAAATCCTGGATGTTTTGAACGTCACCGGCGGCTATGAAAAAGCGTTGGGTGCGGCTTTGTCGGATGATTTACGCGCACCTCAGGTTGAGGTCGACGGCCCCTCGGGTTGGACAATTTTGCCGGATTATGATGCCGCACAATCTTTACCGAAAGGTGTTGCGCCGCTCTCGGATCATGTCCGCGCGCCCGGCGTCCTGGCCCGTCGTCTGGGGCAGATCGGCGTGGTGGACGCAGAAGCTGGTCCCGAATTGCAAGCCGGGCTGCAACCGGGGCAACGACTTGTCAGCATGGAAGGCGATTTGTGGCGCTGGGATGGCTATCGCGCCTGGGCAGAAGATGCGCCATCCGCGGCAGCGCTCCGTTTGCAGCAACTGAACCGTTTGGAAGAGCTCAAACAGCAACTCAGCCATGCCACAGCGCGCGCGGAAGGTGCAGCACGTGCTCACGACACGCTGCGGGCGCGCTTGAAGGAGCTGGTGGCCGCTGATCAACAGGCCCGCGATGCCCGCCGGGCGGCTGACACGGCTGTGAACGAGGCCAATCGCGCGCTGTCGCGGGCGGAAGCGGATCGTAACCTTGCCGGCTCTCGGCTTGAGGCGCTTGGCCTTGCAGTGGCCCGTCACGAAGAAGAGGCTATCGCCTCGCGGCAGGCGCTTGCAGAGGCGGAGAAAGGTCTCGATGGCCTGGAAGATCTGGGTGACGCGCGTGCAAGAGTTGACGATGTGAAACTGACGGTCGAGGCCGCGCGCCTGACCATGATGACCAAACGCGCCGGTCACGATGAGCTGCGCCGGGAAGGCGAGGCTCGGGTGCGTCGGTCTACCGAGATTGTCAAAGAGGTCAAGAGCTGGCGCGACCGTCTGGCCACGGCAGAGGCGCGCAGCGCAGAATTGCAAGAGCGGCAGGTCCAATCGCAAGACGATCTGGAAGACGCGCGTGCCAAACCCGAAGAGCTCGCCAATCAGCGTGTCGACCTGAACGGCCAGATCACCACGGCCGAGACGCGCAAGGCGAGAGCCACAGATGATTTGACCCAGGGCGAAAGCGCGCTTCGCCATTCTGTGCAAGCTGAAAGGGAGGCCGAACGCGCCGCTTCTGAGGCCCGAGAAATGCGCGCCGCAAGCGAGGCCCGCACGGAGGCCGCGCGTGAAACGCAGAGTTTGGCGCGGGATCGGATCTCAGAAGACCAAGACACAACGCCCGAAGCCTTGCTGGAGAAGCTGGACGCCGATCCTGAAAACATGCCGTCCGCCGATAAGGTTGAAAGCGATGTGAACCGTCTCAAGCGCCAACGGGATGCTTTGGGCGCGGTCAACCTGCGCGCCGAAGAGGATGCCCGCGAGGTCGAGGAAGAGCACAATGCGCTTGTGGCCGAAAAAGAAGATCTTGAGGAGGCGATCCGCACCCTTCGCAACGGTATCGCATCGCTCAATCGCGAAGGCCGGGAGCGTCTGCTGACGGCTTTTGAGCAGGTGAATTCGAACTTCAACGTTCTCTTCAAGCATCTCTTTGGTGGTGGCGATGCCAATCTGGTGATGGTCGAAAGTGATGACCCGCTTGAGGCGGGTCTTGAGATCATGTGTCAGCCACCGGGCAAGAAACTGGCCACGCTTTCGCTTCTGTCCGGTGGGGAACAAACGCTCACCGCGCTTGCCCTGATCTTTGCCGTCTTCCTCGCCAATCCGGCGCCGATTTGCGTGTTAGACGAGGTGGACGCGCCGCTGGACGATGCCAATGTGGGCCGGTTCTGCGATCTCTTGGATGAAATGTGCCGCAGGACTGAGACGCGATTCCTGATCATCACCCACCATGCCGTCACTATGAGCCGGATGGACCGCCTTTTCGGTGTGACCATGGGCGAACAGGGCGTGAGCCAGCTTGTGTCGGTCGACCTCAAGAAGGCCGAGGCGATGGTCGCTTAACCTGTACGGTGACCATTTCGTCGACCCCCAGGTCGCGATCAAACAAACGCTGACCCCACGCGATAGAGATCAATATCATCGCTGCCCCCGGCAACAGGGCCGGGCCAGGATCCTCGCCAAGAAATACCATCGCGATCAGCACAGCCGCCAGCGGTGCAAATGATGCTGCAAGAGAGATCGTGCTCGCCCTGGCGGTCTTCAGGGTCAGGGCCCATAAAAGCTGTCCCAACACCAAAACGATGCCTGCATAAACCCACACCCATTGCCACAGTATAGGGGCAAAGAGATCTTGGAAAACGGCTGGGCCATAGAGGATGCAGGCCCCAGAAAAGTAGATCAAACCACCTGCCACTGCTCGGTAGACCGAAAACAGGCCGAGCGGCACGCGTTTGAGCCCGGCGCGAGACACCAAGGTCGACGCAACATAGGACAGGGTTGCCGCCAGCGCCGCCATCTCTCCAAGGCCAAAGCCGGCCCATCCGTCTTGGACCTTTCCCGGATGTTGTGCGGAGATGATCAGGAGAGCCCCGGTCAGGGCGATGAGCGCTGCAAAAAGGGCGCGCGGCTCAATCCGCTCTCCCAACAAAAAGAGTGCCCCCAAAAGGAAGAGTGGCGGTTCAATGCGGCTGATCAGTGTCACGTTGCTGACGCTTGTGTGCGCCAAAGCCACAAAGAAAAGCGCGGGTGTCAGTGCGGACGACAAGAACGCCGACAGCGTCAGCAGACCCCAATCTCTGCGGTGTAAACGCCCGACACGAACAGGCTTCAAATCGTTGCGAAAAATATAGGCCAGCGGCACAACCGAGATCAGCGTGCCCAGAAAGTAGAGGTTGGAAAACGTCAGCGCGTTTCGACCGTTCTCCACCGGTAGCATGGCTCCAAGATCGACAAGGCTGACCACAATCGGGTTAGCCGCCGCATAGATCATCACCGCGGCCCACGCTGCCGCAACGCCCCAAAGCGCTGTCCGCATGCTTTGAGGCGTGCTGTCAGTGGTCACTTTTCGAAGCTCGATGGCTTGTCTCATGGCTGTCATCCGGGATCGCGCGTTAGTGTTAAAAGCGAATTAGACCGCAAGATGACAGGTATCGATGACCTGAGGGGTCAAACCGATTCAATCCGCTGTGAGGTGTCGCGACCAGGCCGTGCAGGACCGTGTCAGAAGTGTGTCACGTGTTTGTCTTGACCAAGATGCGCGTTTTCGAAACGCCTTGTTTTAAGGCGTTTCCCGCATCAAAGCACTTGGATCACTCAGGTTACATCTTCGTGAAGCTCAGGTGATCGTGCCTGTTTTGTAGAGCCGAATTTTTACCCCGCCGTGGTCGATGTAAGGCCCCGGTGGGCCAAACGGCAAACCCGTTGCCCGGGCAAGGCCGGTCTCCGATGTTACCAGACCCACGCGCCAACCTTGAAACGAGGTGCGCATTGCATTTCCGAACGCCGCATAGAGACCGTAAAGCAGTTTCTTGTTCCCGATCCGCGCGCCGTAGGGCGGATTGACCATGACAAGCCCGGCGGAGCCGTCTGGCGGGGTAGCCGCATTGACTGGCGCGCACTGAAATCTGCAAAGGGCCTCAACGCCCGCCCGCTCTGCATTCGCCACCGCGAATTGGGTCGCGCCTTGGTCGCGGTCGCTGCCAAAACCGATTACGCCATCCTGCATCTTGGGCGTTTCTTGCTGCAAATCGGCCCACTGTGCCGGATCAAAGCTTGCCAACTGCTCGAAAGCAAAAGATCGCACGCGCCCGGGCATGAGACCGGCGGTTCTTTCTGCGGCTTCAAGGACGAAGGTGCCTGATCCACACATCGGATCGAATAAAAGCTCGCCGGGCCGGTATCCGCATTGCCTGAGAAAAAGCGCGGCCAGTGTTTCGCGCATGGGCGCCTTGCTGACGGCTTGTTTCAACCCTCTTTGATGCAACGGCGCGCCTGACGTATCGAGGCTGATCGTGCACAGATCATCCTCAATCCGCACCATAATGCGCAACGCGGCTTTGGCCTCAACCGGCGCGCCGAGCTCTTCATTGATGGCTCGCGCCACCCGCTGTGCGGCCGCCTTGTTGTGGTAGATCTTTGAGGCGCGACAGGTCGCGTCCACCTTCACGGCCACATCCTTGCGCAGAACCGCGCCCCACGCGACCTTACGCGCCCGCTTGTCCAGTTGCGCCAGATGCATCGCACGAAACTGTGCCACCCGCACCAAGACGCGACCCGCGCCCCGCAAGCTGAGATTGGCGCGCCACACCTCTGGCCACCCGCCGGACAAGAGCACGCCACCAGACACAGACCCGGCGACAGCAAATCCGCCCTCGCGCGCTTCTTCTTCCAGAACAGCCTCGAGCCCCGGCTGAACCGTCAGGAAAATCTCAAAGGCGTCAGCATCCAAACCCGAGCTTCTTTCTTTTCTCAAATACCCCTGGGGAAGCGGCAAAGCCCAAAGCTTTGCTTTTTGGGGGCAGACCCACTCAAAGCCTGTTCAAAAGCGCCGCCGTGGGCCAGGCATCTGCGGGCATGCCAAGCTGCTTTTGCACATCCTGCACAGCCGCCCGCGTGCCTGCGCCAAGGATGCCGTCAATCTTTCCCACATTGAATCCCCGCGCCTGCAGCTTTTGCTGCAGCGCCTTCATCTGCCCGCTGCCGAGCCCAGGCTCTGGCGCGCCTGCATCAAAGACCGGTGCGCCCTGCAGACGGTTTGCAAAGTAAGCGGCCGTCAGCACGTAGGTGAACGATTGGTTCCATTCAAAATACCCCCGGAAGTTCGGATAAGCGATGCAGGCCGGCCCCTTGCGACCTTGCGGGACAATGATGCTTGCTGGCAGGTTCCCGGCCAATTGGCCATTGCGCCCGCGCACCCCAAGGGCGGCCCACTCAGATGCGCTCATCTGCGTGCGCAGCCCTGTTTTGGACCAATCCAAATTCGCTGGCAGCACGACCTCTTGCAGCCATGGCTCTCCAGCCCGCCAACCAAGGTGCTGAAGCATTTTGCCACCAGACATAAGCGCATCGGGCGCAGAGCGTTTCAGCTAAACACGTCCGTCGCAATCTCCGTCGACACCATTGTCGAGAATATCCTGCGGCAGCATCTGCACCATGCCAATCTCACCGGCCCAGGCCCCCGTCGTGCGCTGCGGGTCAAAGTTGCCTTTTTCGAAAAGCTTGAGGGCCGCAAACACCTGTGGACGGAAGAGTTGCGGTCGGCGGCAATCATGGCTCAGCGTCACCAGCGCATTCAACGTGTTGAAATCGCCCTGAAAGCCGCCAAAATCGGTTTCAAAAGCCCAAAACGCCAAAAGCACGCCGCGGCTGACGCCAAATTGGCTTTCAACGCTGTCAAACACGTTTGAAAGCTGACGGCCTTTGGCGATTCCAGTGTTCAGCCGATTTGCCGAAATCAGCTGTCGCGCGAAATCCGTAAATGGTTTTTGAAAGAAGCTCTGGCCGCGATCCGCCCGCAACACCGCGCTGTCCTGACCTACCGAGGCAAAGAAACTGTCCACCGTGTTCTGGTTGTGCCCGCGCGACACCGCCTCGGCCTTCATATCTTGCACAAATCCCGAAAAAGAACCGCCGCATTGTTGCGCCAAAACGCTCGTGGCGCTGAAAATGATCGCGGCGGCTGTGGTGGAAAATAGCTTCATCTTACCCTCGTTAATGAAATGAGTGTTTCAGAGTGTAGTCGGCAATTTTCTGAGTTGATACCGGTTAAACGATCACGTTCTAGGCGATGACCACGCCCGCAAGCGTGCACAGTATCAGGACCGCCACCCAAACCCGCCAAAGAACGCTGACAGAGCCGTCAATGTCGTCCGGTCCAACGTCATGCTTGCCTTCCGAGTTCACGTAGGGAAAGTCGCGCATTTCGCCGTCGTAGGATCGCGGTCCGGACAAAGCGACGCCCAAGACTTGCGCCATTGCGGCCTCAGGCCACCCGGCGTTGGGGGAGCGATGCTGCAGCGCGCTCTCAGAGATGTCTGAAAACTGCGCAAGATGACCGTAGAGCGCGGCAATCCCGGCCGCCGTCAGACGCGCCGGAACGAGATTGAGCACATCATCGAACCGCGCCGCCGCCCAGCCAAATTCTTTATGCTTGGGTGTGCGATAACCGATCATGCTGTCAGCTGTGTTGGTGACTTTGTAAATGAGTATCCCCGGCAGCCCGCCTAAAAGAAACCAAAAGGCGGGCGCGATGATCCCGTCAGAGAAATTTTCAGCCGCCGACTCAATTGCGGCCCGTGAAACGGCCGGGCCATCCATATCCGAGGTATCACGTCCCACAATCTGAGCAACGGCCATGCGTCCGTCTTGCACCGAGATCCGGAGCGCGTCTGCAACCGCCGTGACATGTTGTGCCAGCGATTTCTGCGCCAGAAGGACCGCCGCGACGATCACCTCAACCAGCCAGCCAAACTGTGCTAGGATCACGCCTAGCAGCCATGCGCCAGCGACCAAAATGATCAGGGTCAGCACACCTTTGACCCACTGTGATGAGCCGTTGTTCAATGTCTTGTCTAGATACCCAACGGCTCGCCCCATCAACACCGCCGGATGCGGGAACCTGTCCCACAGCCATTTCGGCTCTCCCAAAGCGCCGTCCAGTGCCATGGCAACGACAAGCACCAAGAAGGTGTTCATGACCCGACCGTCATTTCTGATGCAAGAACGTTCACGCGTCCCCCGTCATCCCTTTCGGGCGTGTAAAAGCGGATATGGGGATGCGTTACAAGTCACACAAGCTGGGTTTTGATCAATGCGCTGCTTTCCAAGGTGCGATGCACTGGGCACCGATCAGCGATTTCCAGAAGCTTCTGCCGCTGTTCTTCGCTCAAATCTCCGTCGAGGGTGATCACTCGGCGAAACGTATCTGCTTTGCCGCCCGGTTGATGCCCCGCATCTTGCGCATGCACTTTGTCGTGGCTCACATCCACCTGGACCTGGGTCAGAGGCCATCCCTTGCGGCGGGCATACATGCGAATGGTCATGGACGTACACGCACCCAGCCCGGCTGTTAGAAACCCATAGGGCGTCAACCCACGATCGGTGCCGCCATAGGCCTCTGGCTCATCGGCAAAAACATGGTGTTTTGGCCCTGCATTCACATCTTGCAAGAACCCGTTGGGATCGGCCTCTCGCACGCGAACAATCCCTTCTGGTGTGTCCGGAGGCGGGGCCGGCGGACGCAGGTCGAGATAGCGCGTCGCCCAGGTTGCGATCAGCTCAGCCGCGTATTCGGCGTCTTCTGGAGCGCTGATCAGATGATCAGCATTGTCCAGCGTGATGAAGGATTTGGGATGTTTGGCGGCGCGGAAGATCGCGCTGGCATTTTCAATGCCGACAGTTGCATCTCTGGGCGCGTGAAGCACCAAGAGCGCGCGCTTGAGGTTGGCGATCTCACCTTCCAGATGTTCGGCTTTCACGTTCTCCACAAAGTTTTGTCCGATGCGTATTGGCCGGCCACCTAGCATGACCTCAGAGGCGCCTTTTGCCGCTATATCCTCAAGGGCGCCGCCAAAGTTGTGCGTCACATGGCCGGGATCGAATGGGGCCCCAATGGTCACAACGGCGCGCACACTTTCAATCTGGCGGGCTGCCCCCAGGACGGCCGCACCGCCAAGTGAGTGCCCGATCAGCATTTGTGGGCCCATGCCGCGCGCCTCAAGTGCTTTTGCCGCCTCTAGGAGGTCATCAATGTTGGTGCGAAAGGTGGTGTTTTCGAACTCGCCACCTGAATGCCCGAGGCCTGTGAAGTCAAATCGAAGAACAGCGATACCCGCCCCCGCGAGCCGGGCCGATATGCGTCGCGCAGCCGGGATATCCTTGGAACAGGTGAAACAATGCGCGAAAAGAGCCGTCGCCAGGACAGGCCCGTCGGGCAGATCAAGCCGCGCGGCGAGGGTCTCGCCGCTGTGTCCGGAAAAGGTGATGCGTTCTGTGGGCATGGGTACTCCTTTCCCTTGGCCGTGATCGAAGGTAGGGAACGCTGCAGGATTGCACCAGTCGTTTGACGCCTATGTCACGGCAAGGTGAGAGATGTGACATGCGAGTGATACGAGTTTTCATAGGACTGGTCGTGGCTGCCCTCGCCATGAGTTTCATGGGCGCGGTGCATCCTCTGGGAGACAGCCTGGCGGTGTTTCGCATCGCTTTCTGCCTTGTGCTTTTGGTTTGCGTTCTGGCGCTTCCGCGAGGCGGTTATGCTCAAACCTTTCTTATCGGCACGGCCCTGCTTGGTCTTGGATCCGCGCTGTGGCACAGGATCCCCGTAACCGAACCAGGCCCCGTGACAATCTACCAAAAAAATGTTCTGCACTGGAACGCAGAACTTTCGTTGCTTGCGGCCGATATTCTGTCAGCCAAACCAGATTTCGTGACACTGCAAGAGGTCTCAGAGCAAGGAGAGCCGCTTTTGCACGCATTGAAGACGGCATATCCGTATCAGCATTTATGCCGCTTTTCATCGCTTAGTGGTGTCGCGGTTCTGAGCCGATTGGAGCCTATAGATGACGGGTATTGCCGTATTGAATATGGCATGGCCTTGATAACCGTTGATTTGCCATCGGGCCCTCATCATGTCGCGGCAGTGCATTTGTCCTGGCCTTTTCCGCGCAATCAGGCGGCTCAGCTCAAGCTGCTTTCGTCAGATCTGCGCAAATTTGAGCATCCCTTCTTGATCGGAGGTGATTTCAACATGGTGCCATGGTCACACGCATTGACGCAGGTGGCCAAAGCGTCTGGAACGCAGCGCTCTAGCCCGGCGCGGACCACGTTTCTCATTGGCAGTGTACCTCTTGCAATCGACCATATCTTTGCCCCGGGCGGCGGTTATGTGGAAACACGCCCCCTGCTGGGCGCGGATCATTTTGGCCTTGTGGCGCGGGTCCACCCTGCGCCGCAAACATCTGTTCGGATCAATGCGAATTGAATTGCGCCTTTTTGGCGTCGTTTTGATCGTCATTCGTTAATCACACCGCTGTAGTCCAACCATTGGGTTAGTGGAGAGACGGGATGACCATTCGTTTGCGGACGATACGGGATGTGCGGACGTTTTCTGTCGCGGTGACGGCAGTCGTCATTCTGAGCAGCATGGCACTGCAACAGCTCCTTATTCCATTTGACATCGCCACCCAAATTCGCTGGCCTGGCATGCTCATATCCTTCATCATTGCTGCGCCAGTGAGTTTCTTCATTGGCCTCCGCATGCTTGAGATCCACCGCCTGAACACGCATTTGGAACAAACGGTGAAGCATGACCTTTTGACGGGCTTGCTCAATCGACATGCCTTTATGGACCACATAGAGGAAGAGCAACGCTTGCCCGGCGCGATCATTATGGCTGATATCGACCATTTCAAACTGTTCAATGACACCTACGGCCATGCCGCTGGTGATGCCGCCTTGAAACAGGTGGCCCGCACGTTTTTGTCCCTTTGTCGGGTCGATGATCTGGTGGCGCGCTATGGCGGTGAAGAATTCATCGTCTTTTTAGCGGATACCAACCTAGAAGACGGGGTGAAAGTTGCTGAGCGCCTGCGCGCGCGGCTGGCCAGAAAGCCCTTGGTCCATAACGGTCGCGCAATCCAGATCTCAGGAAGTTTTGGCGTGGCTGTGCTCGACCATCCAGATCATGCCGACGAGGCGATGGCGCGAGCCGACGCCGCGCTTTATGCGGCGAAACACCAAGGCCGCAACTGCGTAAAAGCCGAAGCGTCAGTGGATATCGCTTAGCCTCGAAACTCTGTTTAGTTGTAATCTTTGAGGCTTTGTTGACCCACGACGCGCTCAAACTCCGCCGTCTCGGGCGGCGGCTTCTAGGATCGGGGCTAGGCGTGATGCCCATGTTCTTTGGTGATGGATCTCTGAGATGAGATCATTGCGCAGTTCGATCAACACATTGGCGCGTCCGTGCAAGATCGCGTGCCGCTCAATTGCGTCCCCTTCCAAAGCGCCATCGTAGGGTTCATTGTCACCGATGCACAGATCTGGCTCTGCCCTCAGACGATTGATCAATGGGCGGGTCAGACGTTCATCCGAGTTGTAGAGAATGCCCACATGCCAAGGTCTTGGCGGGCGTCCTCTGAACTGTCGCGTAAAACTATGGACCGAGACAATCACAGTGTCTTCTTGCCGTGCCGCCAGACGCGCAACCGCATCATGATAGGGTCGGTAATACTGACCAAGCCGCCGCTCCCGCTCTTTATGATCGGCATATCGATTGCCGGGTATGATTGTCCCGTCGTATAGTTTCATCAAAATAGTCGGATCATCCTCGCCACGGTTGGGGTCAATCACCAGACGAGAGAAATTGGCGAAGACCGCCGGGGCATCCAAGGACGCCGCCAATGCAGAGGCCAGCCCTTCGGCGCCGATGTCGTAGGCTATGTGGCGTTCCATGTCGGCCGGATCCAAACCCAAACTCCCCCCGTTTACGCAAGGCGGCACGACATTGACGGCGTGATCGCAGGTGATCAGCCACCGCGCAGGCCGGTCTTGGCCTTCAATGCGGAATGGTGTGTATGTCATTGAGGTGTCATATACATTTTTGACGGGGGGTAGGACTGCTCGAAATCTGATCGCCACGTTTGGTGACGCGCATGAGTTGGTCTATGACAGTTGCGGACAGAAGGGAATTGCGTAATAAGCGAGAGGCGAACACGTTAGCGATAACGCGCCCCACCTTTTGCCCGGCGTTCTGCGTCGGCTTTCAAATAATGAAGGACAGAGCGCCGTATGAGACGCCACCGCAACGTTAAGATTGTCGCCACGCTTGGCCCGGCCTCGGACACATATGACACCATTCGCGCGCTTCATGAGGCGGGCGCAGATGTGTTTCGCCTGAACATGAGCCACGGGGATCATGGTTCGATCCGTGAGAAGCACCGCATCATTCGGCAGATCGAAGACGACCTCGATAGCCCGATCGCGATCCTTGCGGACCTCCAAGGCCCGAAACTGCGCGTTGGAGCGTTTTCAGCGGGCGAAGAAGAGCTGAAGCCCGGCGCGGCCTTCAGGCTCGATCTGGATCCAAAAGAGGGCGATGTGACCCGTGTTTGTTTGCCCCACTCAGAGATCTTTGAGGCGTTAAAACCGGGTGCGTCCTTGTTGGTCAATGACGGGAAGATCCGCCTCAAAGTCACCGAATGCGGCGCGGACTTTGCGGAAACCGAGGTGGTTGTGGGGGGTACGATCTCTGATCGCAAAGGCGTAAACGTACCCGATGTCGTGTTGCCGCTGGCCGCTTTGTCGGAAAAGGACCGCGAAGATCTGGAGTTCGTCTGTGAACTCGGCGTCGATTGGCTTGCTCTCAGCTTTGTGCAGCGCGCGGCAGACGTGGAAGAGGCGCGCCAGCTAGTCAACGGCAGTGCGGCGCTTTTGTCGATCATTGAAAAGCCCTCTGCAGTGGAATGGATTGATAGTATTCTTGAAGCCTCAGACGGCATCATGGTGGCCCGCGGAGACCTGGGGGTCGAACTTCCGGTTCAGAATGTACCCCCGATCCAAAAACGTCTGGTTCGCAAATGCCGTGCCAAGGCCAAACCAGTCATTGTGGCCACGCAGATGCTGGAGTCCATGATCGAAAGCCCAATGCCCACGCGCGCCGAAGTCTCTGATGTGGCCGCGGCGATCTACGAAGGCAGTGATGCCGTCATGCTGAGTGCCGAATCTGCCGCTGGCAGCTACCCGATCGAAGCTGTGACCACGATGGATAATGTGGCACGCGAAGTGGAAGACGATCCGACCTACACCCAGATCATAGAAGCCAGCCGCGTGGCCGCCCGCACCTCCGTCGCGGACGGTATTGTGGTGGCGGCTAGAGAGATTGCCGAAGCCACAGACATTCGCGCGATCTGTTGTTTCACACAATCCGGCACCACTGCGCTTTTGACGGCGCGTGAACGGCCCCGTGTTCCGATTATAGCCATGACCAATTATCGCGGCACCGCGCGGCGGCTCGCGCTGACTTGGGGCGTCAATTGTGTCATGACCGACACGTTGGAGCGGTTTAAGATGGCCGTTCTGGCGGCTGCCCGCGCGGCGCGAGAGCAGGGGTACGCGGAAGCCTTGGATCAGATCGTTGTCACGGCTGGCGTGCCGTTCAACGTGCCAGGTACGACAAACATTCTTCGCGTGGCCCCATGTCAGGAGAGTTTGATCTATTCCACGGACCCGGGCTAACCGGATCAACCGGCCAATCACACCAAGAGGCGAACGGAATGCATCCTGACATCATGATGGCCTTTGGGATCTTCCTGCTGGTGCTCTCCGTGCCATCGCTGATTGCTGCCATTATTGATCGCAGACCGCCGCGGATGGCAGCCCTTACGGCGATCGTTGCGGGCGGGCTCATTGTCTACACGCTTCAAAACAATCCTGGTGTGTATAGCGTAAGGGATGTGCCCGATGTGTTCATCCGCGTGGCGGCGATGATCATCTGATCTCGGGTGCTGAGGCGTCTGCCAAAACCCACGAAATCACGAGATCCACATGCGGCGTGCGCTTGCGATTGCGTCGGGCGAGCAGGAAAAACTCGACCGGCTCTTCGAGGGCGACCTCAGAGATCTGGATCAGTCGCCCGGCGCGCAAATCCCGCTCGACCTGAAACCGGCTGGCCAGGGCGACCCCTTGTCTTGCGATGGCTGCGTCGATGGCCAGTGCCGTTTGGCTAAAGCGAATGCCCCGATCATCCGGCATGTAATGCCCGATGGCGCGGCAGAACTCCGGCCAGAGATCATGCGTGTCGTGCAGCTTTGGCAGATCGACGAGGTGATCTTGTGCAAACTGCGGCGCTGCAACAGCGATTGCTTCGCTACGGAAAAGTGGCCAGGCCTCCAGTGTTGCGCCAAACGGAGGAAAGCCCTGACGCACGGCAAGATCGATCCCGTCTGCTGCAAAGCTCGACATGTGCTCCGTAGCCAGAATGCGCAGATCGATATCCGTGTACTGAGCAGAAAAGCTGGGCAAGTGCGGTATCAACCATTTTGACGCGAAGGTGGGCGTGACCGAGATGATCACCTTATGCGGTGACGGACGCACTTGATCGGTGGCCTGACGCAGGGCGTTG
>ERZ1740059.80-NODE-80-length-49677-cov-12.395087_pt1 | contig 49677 bp, 51 predicted proteins | sample MGYA00581744_ERZ1740059 | MGnify/ENA primary metagenome ERZ1740059 (study PRJEB43018, sample SAMN04849738) | marine metagenome | isolation source: floating plastic debris | place: Pacific Ocean | collected 2008-08-28 | study: EMG produced TPA metagenomics assembly... | reverse complement strand
GGTGCATCTCGTATGCGAGATTTATTTGAGCGGGCGAAAACCAAATCACCTTGTATCATTTTTATTGATGAAATTGATGCGATTGGGAGACAGCGCGGATCAGGCTTCGGTAGTTCCAATGATGAGAAAGAACAAACACTAAATCAGTTATTAACAGAAATGGATGGGTTCCAATCCAATTCAGGGATTATTATTTTAGCTGCAACGAACCGAGTTGATATTTTAGATTCTGCTTTATTGCGTCCTGGTCGTTTTGATCGCCAAGTAGCTGTGAATCTACCAAGCTTAAAAGGTCGAATTGATATTTTAAAAGTGCATGCTCAAAACAAAAAATTAGTTTCAAGTATAGATTTAAAAACTATTGCCCAACGCACACCAGGTTTTTCTGGGGCGGATCTAGCTAATTTATTGAATGAAGCAGCCATTTTAGCGGCTCGTGATCGCAAAACTGAAATTACTTTAGCTGAAATTGGAAAAGCCATTGAAAAAGTTGTTGCTGGACTTGAAGGTGTTCGTATTTTAGATTTAACAGAACGAAGATTAGTTGCTTATCATGAAGTTGGCCATGCCTTAGTTGGTACAATCTTAGCAAAACATGATTCGGTTGAAAAATTAACAATTATTCCTCGAGGTGAAGCTAGAGGATTAACTTGGTTTACCCCTCAAGACAACCAAAGATTAATTTCTCGTTCTAAATTTGTTAGTCGATTATCAGCAGCATTAGCTGGACGAGTAGCTGAAGATTTAATTTTTGGAAAAGATTTAATTACAACTGGAGCACGTGGTGATATTATTAGCTTAACTGGTATGACACGTCAATTAATTACTCAATTTGGAATGTCAAATATTGGACCATTAAGATTAACACAATCTGATATGAATTCTATTATGATGAAAAGTGATATTCCTCAGAGTGTAAGTGAAAAAATTGATACTCAATTACGGCAATTAGTTGACGTTTGTTATGAGCAAGTTTTTAATATTTTAAATGAAAATCGCTTTTTAATTGATACGTTAGTGGATGAATTAATTGAGCATGAAGTAATTGAAGGAAAAGATTTTATTCGATGGGTTAACATGTATATTTCACCAAAAAATATTGTTCAATATAGAAATAACATTTATCAATTAAAAGATACATATGGTGCGTAAAATTTTACGGGATTGACGGGACTCGAACCCGCAACTTCCGCCGTGACAGGGCGGTGCTCTAACCAATTGAACTACAATCCCAAATGATCTGAATACATGAAATGAGGAGAGAAAGGGATTTGAACCCTTGGTACAAAAAAGCTTGTACAATAGATTAGCAATCTATCGCTTTCGACCACTCAGCCACCTCTCCAATTATTATTGGTAGCTCTGGCTGGATTTGAACCTGCGACCTTGGGCTTATGAATCCCCTGCTCTAACCACTGAGCTACAGAGCCTACTCTGAGAGTATTGATTTATCCAAAAAGCAATTTTGTTATTTTTACTCCGTATAGTGCTTCAATAATAAATATGATAATAATTGCTACCATTGCAATTCTACCATTCAATTGTTCAGTATAACGATTAAAACCAAAAATAGCAACTATAATTGTAGGTTTTTTTTCAAACATATTTTTGTTTAGTATATTTTGTTAATCACACATACCAAGTATTATAACAAGAAAAGTAATAATTACTTATTTATTTTTATGAAAGATACATATAAATTTAAAAAAACAGGTGCATTTATTCTTTTTGATAGTTTTTTACGTCATGGAGTAAAACATATTTTCGGATACCCCGGAGGTGCCATCTTACCTATATATGATGAGTTATTTTTTTGGGAAAAAGCAGGATTAGTCAAACACATTTTAGTTCGTCATGAACAAGGTGCTGCTCATGCAGCAGATGGATATTCAAGAGTCACACAAAAAGTTGGTATTTGTTTTGCTACTTCTGGTCCTGGTGCAACCAACTTGGTTACCGGTATTGCTACGGCGCAAATGGATTCAATTCCTTTAATTGTTATAACTGGCCAAGTTGGCCGAGCTTTTATTGGAACTGATGCTTTTCAAGAAACAGATATTTTTGGCATTACTTTACCAATTGTAAAGCACTCATATATTGTTCGTGAAGCTAGACAAATGAGTCAGATTATTGATGAAGCATTTTTTTTAGCACAAAGTGGAAGACCTGGACCTATTGTAATTGATATTCCAAAAGATGTAGGTTTAGAAGAAGTTGAGAATTATACTCCATATGTTAACCAGGAAAATTTTTATAAATATAGTACTAAATTTACTTACTATACCTCAAATCATATTATTTCTTCTTTATTAAAATTAATCAAGTCATCATCCCAACCATTATTATATCTTGGGGGGGGAGGTATTCGATCGAAAAAATGCCCTTATACCTTTAAATTATTAATGGAAACATTTAAAATTCCATTAACAACAACTTTAATGGGCAAGGGTATTTTTAATGAAACTAATAAACTTTCGTTAAAAATGTTGGGGATGCATGGAACAGCATATGCAAATTTTGCTGTTAGTGAATGTGATTTATTATTAGCATTAGGAGCTCGTTTTGATGATAGGGTAACTGGAAAACTTAATGAATTTGCCTCTTTGGCGAAAGTTGTGCATGTTGATATTGATCCCGCAGAAATTGGAAAAAATAAAATTCCTCAATTTGCTATTTTGGGTGATATTTCAAGAGTAGTTTTACAATTAATTCGACTAAATTCTAAAAATAGACAGTTTGATACTGCGCAATTAAATTATTGGACACATCGGATAAAACGCTGGAAGAAAATGTATCCAATTTTAGTTCCACAAAAGACATCTTTGTCTCCGCAACAAGCTATTTCATTAATAGGCCAAACATTTCCCGATCATATTTTTACCACTGATGTAGGACAACATCAAATGTGGGCGGCACAATTTGTTAATGTTCTTCCTCAACACTGGGTATCTAGTGCAGGTTTAGGGACAATGGGATTTGGATTACCAGCAGCGATTGGTGCAGCAATAGCTAAAAAAAAAAAGGTGTAATATGTATTACTGGAGATTCCAGTTTCCAAATGTGTTTACAAGAATTAGCAACTGTTCGTCAATATGATCTGCCTATTAAAGTATTTATAATAAATAATAAGTGGCAAGGTATGGTTCGACAATGGCAAGAGTCTTTTTATAATAAACGATTTTCCCATTCGTATATGTTTGAAGATTTACCGAATTTTGGTCTATTAGCAAATGCATATAGTATTAATGCTTTTACGGTTTCAACTCCTGAGCAACTATATGAATTATTAAGGAGTTCAACTTTTACTTCACCTTTAGAAATTGCTCTTGTTGATATTAAAGTTGAAAGTGAGGAAAACTGCTATCCAATGGTTACACCAGGTAAAAGTAATTCGCAGATGATGGGAATTTCACGACAAAAATAAAATTCAAATCAATTAATATTTAAAATAGCTCTTTTCAAAAAAAGATTGGGCCGAGTTGGATTTGAACCAACGTAGATAAAAATCAGCGGATTTACAATCCGCCCCCTTTAACCACTCGGGCATCGACCCTTTTTTTTGTCTGTGTATTCTATATTACTGTATAAAAATAAAAAAATCAAGATGAAAAATTGGAAATTTACTGCTAATTCTTTTGTTGTTTTTGAAAAAACAGGTCTTATTCCCCGTTCAATTTATAAATTCTTTCAAAATTTACTAAACCAGTTTGATCCTCTTTACGAATATGAGATTGTAAAAAACTTTCGTATTACAAAATATCAAACATTAGTATTTTTTAGGTATACGCTAACAGTGCTTTTTATACCATTAATTTTTGCAACCTTATGCAAAAAAGCTATTTTTGTACCAGCGGTTAATAATTTATGGTCAAAATACGATGGAAAAATCTTTTTAAATAGTACACAAGAGCACCGAGCCTATGAAGAGCTTCAAGAATATAATAATGAATTAGTTTTTCATAATTTGCTTCATAGTGAAAATAATAATGTATGGAAAGTTACGAGTCAAAAAAATATTTATCAACATGCTTTAAAATTAAAAGCGCAGGAACTGGCGGAAGAGTATAGTAATGAAAGTAAAGAAGCTATTTCAAATGTATTAACTGATATTACTTCTTTATTATTTTTTGTAAATATTTTACTACGTAACCAACGCCAATTTCTTCTTTTTAGATCTTTTATTGAAGAATCGTTTTATGGGTTAAGTGATACAGCCCGAGCATTTTTGATTATTATGTTTACGGATGTCTTTGTTGGCTTTCATTCATCACATGGTTGGGAAATTTTCTTGGAATATGTCTTACGTCATTTTGGTTTTCCAGAAAGTCGAGAATTCATTTTTGCGTTTGTTGCTACGCTACCCGTGATTCTGGATGCTATGTTTAAATACTGGGTTTTCCGTTATTTAAATCGCTTATCTCCTTCAACTGTTGCAACATATAAGACAATGAATGAATAATTTATTCATTCATTGCTTATATTAGCTTATTTTATTTGATTAAAAAGCGCAATAAAATAAAAACAAAACCAGCGCTTCCTGTTCCACCAATAAAAAAGCCCGATGTTAATTGGTTCCATTCTGCACGGGTGAAAAGTAAAGATTTTTGTAAGCGTGCATTGGTTTGTAGCTTTAATTCATCTTGATAAGTTACAAGACCGTAAATTATTAATCCTAAAGTTAAAATTAAAATTAATCCTGTTGCTGAAAGAAAGCCGATAATTGTTGCATACTCTGAATTTCGTAGAGGACCTAGTTTAACAAAAGGACCAACTAAAAAATACCCATGAGCCATTCCAATTTCTAATCCTCGCAATAAAGGAGATAAGCCAGTTCGATACAATGGTAAATTATTTAAGAAAGCACGTGTAGCTGCGGAAGCGTTGATAGGTGTTGCTAATAAACCAACACTTGTATCATTATTGTATGGTTGAATAAAATCAGACATGAAAAAAGATTAATTAATTTATACAATGAGGTTTAACTCACACTTTGTATTATAATAATGTGTGACATACTATAACCCATTGTAATTTTAGTTATGACACTATTTTTAGACTATATTTTTCTTTCATCATTTGCATTTACTATTGCGGCTGGTTTTTTCTTAGCTTTTAAAGTTATTAAATTAATTTAAGACATGAATACATCAAACGTTATGCGTGAATCTATTAAAGGTTCACGCACATTTTCTAATTATCTTATTATTTTAATTTTTTTTATAGCGGGATTAAGCTTTTTTTTAGTAGGATTATCTTCGTTTACGCAAAAAAATTTATTTCCTTTTACAGATGCCAGTCAGATTTCTTTTTTACCACAAGGAATTGTGATGACATTTTACGGCACTTTAGCATTAATTGTAGCTTTTTTTTTACTAATAAGTTTAATTTGGGATATTGGTAGTGGTTATAATGAATTTTCACAAACAGAACAAATTGTTCGTATTGTTCGAAAGGATTTTCCACAAAAAGGAGGACTAATTTTTTTAAGTTATCCGTTTCAATCAATCAAAAAATTAAAAGTTAAAGTTGATCAAGGTTTAAATCCAAGAAATAATATTTTTCTAGTTTTACGAGATCAGAGAGAAATTCCATTATATCCATCCCAGAATTTTATTTTGATTTCAGAGCTTGAAAAAAAAGCAATAGAACTTGCAGAATATTTGGATATCCCACTAGAAACAGAAAATCAAAATTATACATATTAAAATTAATTTTAGTATAATCTCATCTGAAGCAACCCTACGCGGGTATAGTTTAGTGGTAAAACCTTAGCCTTCCAAGCTAATGATGGGGGTTCGATTCCCCCTACCCGCTTAGAGTAAAAAGTAAAAGTTAGAGTGAGAAAATATTTATTATTTAGTATCTACAATCAGAGAAAATATGTCAGGCGGATCTACAGGAGAACGTCCATTTACTGATATTTTAACAAGTGTACGTTATTGGATTATTCATAGTATTACAATTCCTTCGTTATTTATTTCGGGAGTTTTACTTGTTGTAACAGGGTTAGCTAATGATATTTTCGCAACCCCTCGTTCCTCAGAATATTTTTCAAATGATCGAAAACAAGTTCCGATTGTAAATGAAAGATTTAATGCTACATTAGAATTAAAAGATTTAAATCGAAACTTTTAAATTATTCATTTTTTAAAAAAGATATTTACTTAGCTATGCGTCAAAAGAATCAACCTCTTACTTATCCTTTAATTACATTTCGCTGGTTAGCAATTCATGCCTTAGCTGTTCCTACTATTTTATTTTTAGGAGCTATTACATCTATGCAATTTGTTCAACGTTAAAATAACAAAAAAAATTATGAGTGGTCCAAATCCAAATAAACAAGCTGTTGAGTTAAACCGCACTTCATTATACTGGGGGTTATTATTAATTTTTGTATTAGCCGTATTATTTTCTAGTTATTTCTTTAATTAAAAAAAAACAAAAAATTACAACAATTATGTCAGATACTACAGGACGTGTACCTCTTTGGGCAGTAGCCTTTGTGGCAGGACTTGGAATTTTAGGAATTTTAAGTGTTTTTATTTACGGAGCATATTCAGGTTTAGGTTCCTCAATTTAATTGTGTAATCTAGTAAAGTGTTAAAAAAAGAAAATTCCGTTTTTACATTAGTTTAATCACCAAATAATTATGATTTTATTTAATAATCAAGAAGAAGTCGAAATACCTTTCGAAGTTTCAATTCCTGAAGGCACAATTTCGTATGAGTGGGTAGCAGATGTCGTAACACGAGTAACTGCGTCTCAATTAGAATGTGACTCTGAATCAATTACTTTAGATAAGCGTTTTCAAAAAGATTTAAATGCAGATTCATTGGATATTGTTGAAATCAATATGAAGATAGAAAAAATGCTAAATATTGATGTTCCAGATTACTGCTTAGGTCTTATTATTACAGTTGATGATGCTGCGCGAATCATATATTATATAATTAATGGTGAACCTTTACCATGGGATAAAGATAAAAAAAAATTAATTTATGATTAATATAAATAAAGATAGTACCCTTTAAGGGTACTATCTTTATTTATATTAATTAATCAATTAGTGTTTTTACTAAATTAAATAATTTACTTTAAAAATAAATTGTTACTTTCTTATAATAAAAGAGAGGATTATACAAGTTAATGTTGTTTTTGAAATATTAAAGAGTTAAAATAAAATAGTACCGAAAATGTATGTCTACTTATATACAACATAAAATATGACAAGTATTTCAGATCAACGAAAAGTAAGAATCGTTGTGGATCGTAATGTTGTCGATACTAGTTTTGAGAAATGGGCAACACCTGGTCATTTTTCACGCACATTAGCTAAAGGTCCAAAAACTACAACTTGGATTTGGAATTTGCATGCTGATGCACATGATTTTGATATTCAAACAAAATCATTAGAAGAAGTTTCAAGAAAAATTTTTAGTGCTCATTTTGGTCAATTAGCTATTATTTTCTTATGGATTAGTGGAATGTATTTTCACGGTGCCTACTTCTCTAATTATAGTGCATGGGTAACAGATCCTTTGTCTATTAAACCAAGTGCACAGGCAGTATGGCCTATTGTTGGACAAGAAATTCTTAACGCTGATGTAGGAGGGAATTTCCAAGGAGTTCAAATTACATCCGGATTTTTTCATATTTGGCGGGCAAGTGGGATAACAACAAATTATCAATTATTTGTTACAGCCTTAGGCGGATTAGTAATGTCAAGTTTAATGGTCTTTGCTGGTTGGTTCCATTATCATAAAGCTGCTCCAAAATTAGAGTGGTTTCAAAATGTTGAGTCTATGTTAAATCACCATTTGGCAGGACTTTTAGGACTAGGTTCATTAGCTTGGTCTGGACATCAAATACACATTGGGAATCCAATTAATAAATTATTAGATGCTGGAATTAATCCACAAGATTTACCTTTACCTCATGAGTTACTTATTAACCGTGATTTAATGAGTCAGCTTTATCCAAGTTTTAGTAAAGGGTTAGTTCCGTTTTTTACTGGGGATTGGGCCGCTTACCAAGATTTTTTAACTTTTAAAGGTGGACTAAATCCTGTAACAGGAAGCTTATGGTTAACAGATACCGCTCATCACCATTTAGCTATTGCAGTATTGTTTATTTTAGCTGGACATATGTACCGTACAAATTTTGGTATTGGTCATAGCATGAAGGAAATTTTAGAAGCTCATAAGGGTCCATTTACTGGAAAGGGACACGAAGGGTTATATGAAATTTTAACTACTTCTTGGCATGCTCAATTAGCAATTAACCTTGCGATGGTTGGCTCTTTATCTATTATTGTAGCGCATCATATGTATGCAATGCCACCGTACCCATATATTGCAGTAGATTATCCTACACAATTATCATTATTTACACATCATATGTGGATTGGTGGTTTTTGTATTGTTGGGGGTGCAGCTCATGCAAGTATTTTCATGGTTCGTGATTACAATCCGGCAGCTAACTATAATAATCTGTTAGATCGCATGATTCGACATCGTGATGCTATTATTTCGCATTTAAACTGGGTTTGTATTTTTTTAGGATTGCATAGTTTTGGCTTATACATTCATAATGATACTATGCGTGCATTAGGTCGTACACAAGATTTATTTTCAGATTCAGCAATTTCACTACAACCTATTTTTGCACAATGGATTCAAAATCTTCATACAACAGCAACGGTTAATACAGCACCAAATGCACTAGCAACATCTAGTTATATTTTTGGAGGGAATGTTATTTCAGTAGGGTCGAAAATTGCGCTAATGCCAATGAATCTAGGTACTGCTGATTTTTTAGTTCATCATATTCATGCATTTACTATTCACGTTACTGCCCTTATTTTATTCAAAGGTACTTTATATGCACGAAATTCACGTTTAATTCCTGATAAATCTAATTTAGGCTTCCGATTCCCTTGTGATGGTCCTGGACGAGGTGGAACATGTCAAGTTTCTGCATGGGATCATGTATTCTTAGGTCTATTCTGGATGTATAACTCATTATCTATTGTAATTTTCCATTTTAGCTGGAAAATGCAGTCGGATATCTGGGGGTCTGTAAATGCCCAAGGAGCAGTATCACATATTACTGGTGGTAATTTTGCTCAAAGTGCTTTAACGATTAACGGTTGGTTACGTGATTTTTTATGGTCACAAGCATCTCAAGTAATTCAATCTTACGGTTCACCACTATCGGCTTATGGGTTAATTTTCTTAGGAGCTCACTTTATTTGGGCTTTTAGTTTAATGTTCTTGTTTAGTGGACGCGGATATTGGCAAGAATTAATTGAATCTATTGTATGGGCTCATAGTAAATTGCGTGTAGCTCCAGCGATTCAGCCTCGTGCTTTAAGTATTACGCAAGGTCGTGCAGTAGGATTAGCGCATTATTTATTAGGCGGAATTGGAACAACCTGGGCATTCTTCTTAGCACGTATTATTTCCGTAGGTTAAAATTTTTATTTAATTATATTAAATTTTGTTTATAGTTTAGAAAAAAAATAGATTATTCCCAATCTTACAAATACTATATATATATATAACTAAATCTATTAGATTATGTCAACTAAATTTCCACCATTTAGCCAAGCGTTGAGGGAAGATCCAACAACACGACGAATTTGGTATGGAATTGCCACAGCTCACGATCTTCAAAGTCATGATAATATGACCGAAGAAGTAATTTATCAAAAAATTTTTGCTTCCCATTTTGGACATTTAGCGGTTATTTTTTTATGGACATCTGGAAATTTATTTCACGTAGCTTGGCAAGGAAACTTTGAAGAATGGATTTTAAATCCAACAAAGATTAAACCAATTGCGCATAGTATCTGGGATCCTCATTTTGGTGAAAGTGCATTTAAAGCGTTTTCAAAGGGTGCTTTATATCCTATTAATATTTCAACCTCAGGGTTATATGAATGGTGGTATACAATTGGATTACGTACAAATTCCGACTTGTTTACCTCTTCAATTTTCTTGTTAGCTCTTGCGGTTCTTTTTTTATTAGGAGGTTGGTTACACCTTCAACCAAATTATACCCCTGAGCTTGCTTTCTTCGAAAATAACCGGGCACGTTTAGAGCACCATATTAGTGGATTGTTTGGTATCAGTTCATTAGCATGGACTGGTCACTTAGTTCATGTTGCTATTCCTGAATCTCGTGGTATGCACGTTGGTTGGGATAATTTTTTAACTGTTAAACCTTTTGAACAAGGGTTAACTCCTTTACTTACAGGAAATTGGGCTGTTTATGCACAGAATCCTGATACAAAGCAACATTTGTTTAATACATCAACTGGAGCTGGAACGGCCATTTTAACATTTACTGGTGGCTTCCATCCACAAACTCAATCTTTATGGTTAACAGATATTGCGCATCATCATTTAGCATTAGCAATAGTTCTAATTCTAGGTGTTGCTACGTATAAAAAAGTGTACACACTTATTAGTGATTTACGACGAACGGTTAAAGCTCATAAAAATACTGACTCAGCCTCATTATTTGGTGAGTCTTTTTCTTATACAGTTCAATCTTCATTAGATTGTCAATTAGCTTTAGCTTTAGCTGCATTAGGAGTATTAACTTCTTTAACAGCTCAACATATTTATTCATTATCACCATACGCATTTTTAACAAAGGATTATGTGGCTGAAGCAGCATTATATACACATCATCAATATATTGCTGGTTTCTTAATGGTTGGGGCATTTGCTCATGGAGCTATTTTTTTAGTGCGTGATTATAATCATGCTGCAAATAAAGGAAATTTATTTTGGCAATTGTTAGATTACAAAGAGGCTATTATTTCGCATTTAAGTTGGGTATCTTTATTCTTAGGATTCCATACACTTGGTTTATATGTGCATAATGACGTGGTTGTAGCTTTTGGGCAGCCAGAAAAACAAATTCTTGTAGAGCCTATTTTTGCACAGTGGGTTCAAGGTGCATCTGGTCGCGCCTTATACGGCTTTAATACATTATTAGCAGACCCTAACAGCGCAGCTAGCGTTCCTAGTCCTTGGTTAACATCGTGGCTAGAAGCAGTAAATGATAGTAAAAATTCGTTGTTTTTACCAATTGGGCCTGGTGATTTCTTAGTACATCATGCTATTGCTCTAGGTTTACATGTTACGACATTAATTTTAATTAAAGGAGCATTAGATGCACGCGGGTCAAAATTAATGCCAGATAAAAAAAGTTTTGGCTATAGTTTCCCTTGCGATGGTCCAGGACGAGGCGGAACATGTGATATTTCTGCATGGGATGCGTTTTATTTAGCAATGTTTTGGATGTTAAATACAATTGGTTGGGTTACTTTTTATTGGCATTGGAAACATTTAACATTCTGGCAAGGAAGTACAGCTCAATTTGACGAATCCTCTAATTATATTATGGGCTGGTTGAGAGATTATTTATGGTTAAATTCATCTCCATTAATTAATGGTTATACGCCATATGGGATGAATAGTTTATCTGTTTGGTCTTGGATGTTCTTATTTGGCCATTTAGTATGGGCAACAGGTTTCATGTTCTTAATTTCTTGGCGTGGATATTGGCAAGAATTAATTGAAACAATTGTCTGGGCGCATGAACGAACTCCAATTGCTAACTTAATTCGTTGGAAAGATAAGCCAGTTGCGTTATCAATTGTACAAGCACGTCTTGTTGGATTAGCGCATTTTACCATAGGTTATATTTTTACATACGCACCATTTGTAATTGCATCAACAGCAGGAAAATTAGGATAAAATTTAATTTTCCTGTATAATTGTAAATGAACACCAACATCAGTGTTCATTTACAATTATAGATTTAAATTAAATTAATGGCTAAAAAGAGTATGATTGCTCGAGATAAAAAACGGGCACTTTTGATTCAACGTTTTTTTAATAAACGAAAAATTTTAAAAACCAATTTAAAAGAAGCGCAATCTTTTCAGAAAAAATTAGAGATTAATATAGCTTTACAAAAATTACCTAAAAATAGTTCTCCAAATCGTTTACGAAATCGTTGCTGGAAGACTGGTCGTCCTCGTGCATTTTATAGATTTTTTGGTTTATCACGTCATGTTTTAAGAGAAATGGCCTATGAAGGTTTATTGCCGGGAGTTGTTAAAGCTAGTTGGTAACAATAACAAACATGTTTTTGTTACTAACTCTATTGATATGCAATTATTAAATAATATTATTATTAATATATTAAATAGTAATAAAAGCTTAAAAAATGCAAGAATATAATAATTATTGAAATGCATTAGTGCTCGACATGCTTGTATATATAAATCTCTTTCTAAGGAGGAAATCGTAAATGTCAACAGTAGAACAACGTACTCGAATCAAAAGTGATCGTTATGAATCTGGTGTAATTCCTTATGCTAAAATGGGTTACTGGGATCCAGACTACCCTTTATCTGAAACTGATGTTGTAGCTCTTTTCCGTATTACACCACAACCAGGTGTAGATGCAGTAGAAGCTGCTGCAGCTGTAGCAGGTGAATCTTCAACAGCTACTTGGACAGTAGTATGGACAGATTTATTAACTGCCTGTGATGTTTACCGTGCGAAAGCATTCCGTGTAGACCCTGTACCAAGTGGTGAAGACCAATATTTTGCATCCATTGCTTATGAATGTGATTTATTTGAAGAAGGTTCTATTGCTAACCTAACAGCTTCTATTATTGGTAACGTATTTGGTTTCAAAGCGGTTAAAGCTCTTCGTTTAGAAGATATGCGTATTCCTTATGGATACTTAAAAACTTTCCAAGGTCCAGCTACAGGTGTAGTTGTAGAACGTGAGCGTTTAGATGTATTTGGACGTCCATTATTAGGTGCAACTGTAAAACCAAAATTAGGTTTATCTGGTAAAAACTATGGTCGTGTAGTATATGAAGGTTTACGTGGTGGTTTAGACTTCTTAAAAGATGATGAGAACATTAACTCTCAACCTTTCATGCGTTGGAGAGAGCGTTTTCTTTATGTAATGGAAGGGGTTAATCGTGCGGCAGCCGCTACAGGACAAGTAAAAGGGTCTTACTTAAACGTTACTGCAGCAACAATGGAAGAAATGTATGCTCGTGCTGAGTTTGCAAAAGCTTTAGGTTCTGTAATTATTATGATTGACCTTGTAATTGGTTATACTGCTATTCAAACAATGGCGATCTGGTCTCGTAATAATGACATGATCTTACATTTACACCGTGCGGGTAACTCTACATATGCTCGTCAAAAGAACCATGGTATTAACTTCCGTGTAATTTGTAAATGGATGCGTATGTCTGGGGTTGACCACATTCACGCAGGTACTGTTGTAGGTAAATTAGAAGGGGATCCAGCAATGGTTAAAGGTTTCTATAACACTCTTTTACTTCCACATTTAGCAGAAGATTTAGCAAGAGGGATTTTCTTTGAAATGAACTGGGCTTCTTTACGTAAATGTATGCCAGTAGCTTCTGGTGGTATCCATTGCGGACAAATGCATGACTTAATCTTCTTCTTAGGGGATGATGTAGTACTTCAATTTGGTGGTGGTACAATTGGTCACCCAGATGGTATTCAAAGTGGTGCAACTGCAAACCGTGTAGCTTTAGAATCTATGGTTTTAGCTCGAAATGAAGGACGTGATTACCGTTCTGAAGGGCCAGAAATCTTAAAAAATGCTGCTAGATCTTGTGGGCCTTTACAAACAGCTTTAGATTTATGGAAAGGTATTACATTCAACTATGCATCAACTGATACAGCTGACTTCGTTGAAACACCAACATCTGGTAGATAATCACATCATTATTAAATATTAACACATAGGAGTAGTCGATATGGAAATGCGTTTATTACAAGGGTGTTTTTCTATGTTACCCGATTTAACAAACGATCAAATCAAAAAACAAATTGAATATTGTATTTCAAAAAACTTTGCAATTGGTATTGAATGGACAGATGATCCACACCCACGTAACTCTTACTGGGAACTTTGGGGTCTTCCAATGTTTGATACTACTGACGCTGCCGCAGTTCTTTTCGAAGTGGATGCTTGTCGTAACGCGCATCCAAATGCTTATGTAAAAATTAATGCATTTGATAATACTCGATCTGTTGAAAGTACAGGTACTTCGTTCATTGTTGGTCGTCCATCTATTGAGCCAGGATTCTACTTAGACAGACAAGAAGTTGACGGTCGTCAAATTCGTTACACATTACGTAGTTATGCTGTAGAAGGTGCACCTGCTGGTGAGCGCTACTCTTTAGACTAAATTCTTAAATTTAAATTCTTGTTAGTAAATAACAAGAATTTAAATTTTTTATGGGTATTTTTAACTTTACTTAAGCAACAATTATGGCAAATCAAGTAATTAATTTAAAGCAATTTTATTCACAGACTAATATTCAGAAGGTTTTATCCATCTTGGACGAAGAGTTAGTTGGTTTAATTCCTGTGAAAAAACGAATTAAAGAAATTTCTTCGTTATTATTAGTTGATAAAGCACGTCAAGAGCTATTACCAGAGGCCGGTCCCTCCGGTGTAGGTTTACATATGTCTTTTACAGGCAGTCCCGGTACAGGAAAAACGTCTTTAGCTGGACGCTTAGGTAATATTTTGCAAGATTTAGGTTATGTGCGTAAGGGTCATATTTTAACTGTAACCCGAGAAGACCTTGTAGGTCAATATATTGGACATACAGCTCCTAAAACTAAGGCTGTTTTAAAAAAAGCTATGGGGGGGATTTTATTTATTGATGAGGCGTATTATTTATATAAAGCCGATAATGAACGTGATTATGGTGCAGAAGCAATTGAAATTTTACTTCAAGTAATGGAAAATCAACGAGATGATCTTGTTGTAATCTTGGCTGGATATAAGGGTGAAATGGATAAATTTTATCGTTCAAATCCAGGTTTATCTTCGCGCATTACTCATCATGTGGATTTTCCTGATTATACAGTTCCTGAACTTATAGATATTGCAAAATTAATGCTAAAGGAACAACAATATATTTTAACAGCAGAAGGAGAAAGAGCTTTAGAACAAAGTATTACTAAAGAAAAAAATAATCCTTTGTTTGCAAATGCACGAACAATTGGTAATATTTTAGATAAAGCGCGTATTTTTCATGCTAATCGTATTTTAGAAAATTATAGTCCAAGTGCTCCAATTACAAAGCAGGAATTAGTAACTTTAACTGGTATTGATTTCCAAAGTTAATTTTTTTTTGTCTATTGTGTAAAACTAAAAATGGTGGTATACTTAATTTAGTGAAAACACTAAGGATTATAGGCGGTGTAGCCAAGTGGTAAGGCCGAGGATTGCAAATCCTCTATGCCCCGGTTCAAATCCGGGTGCCGCCTATAATCAAATCAAGCGGGGGCGTGGCGGAATTGGTAGACGCAACGGACTTAAGAAATAACTGAGTTTGCTTGTATTACAAATAAGCGAAAAAATACAGTAAAGACCCTAATTAGTCAATATTGATCTTCATTTATAATGATGAAGAAAGAGACTTGTAGAAGCAACAAGGTAAAGTAACCTTGTAAAGAGAAAGTCCAACGTTTTTGTTGAAAATCCGTTGATTATTTTTGATCGTGAGGGTTCAAGTCCCTCCGCCCCCATACCAAATTAACATTTTTTAGGATAAGGGTTAAAAATACATACTAATTCTTAGTATGTATTTTTAATAAATTCAGAACTTATTTTGGATTCACGAGATAGAGCAATTTTTCCCGTTTTGGCTATTTCTAATGTTCCATATTTGCTTAGAGATTTTTCAAACGCCGCTATTTTTCCTGGATCTCCAGATATTTCTAAAATTAAAGAATTAAAAGCTACATCAACAATTTTTGCTCGAAAAATTTCAGCTAAATTTAAAATGTCTGTTCGATTTTGAGGAAGCGCTTGTATTTTTATTAATACTAATTCACGTTCTACAGATGGTACATTAGTTAAATTGTTTATTTCTAGAACACTGACTAGTTTATAAAGTTGTTTAATCAGTTGTTCAATGGTTTGTTTATCTCCATTGATAACCATTGTTATTCTTGAAATTCCAATCTCTTCTGCAGGGCCTACAGCTAAACTCTCAATATTGAATCCGCGACGCGCAAATAGCCCTGCGATTCGAGTTAATGTACCAGACTCATCTTCTACTTTGACTGATAAAGTATTTTTCATGTTTTCCTCTAAAAATGATTAACTTTGAGTTCTTTTCAAACTAATTTTTTTTTAATTCGATTGCCTGTACTTTTTCAAATTGTTTTTTCTTTAAAACAAAGAAGGTTTGAGTAAGAATTGTTGATAAGCAGAATAATAAAAATCCAATAATTCGCCCTGGACTTTGTAGTACAATTTCGGTTTCTACTTGCCCAAAACCTCCAACATTTGGATTATTGGTTAAAGGTTGATCTTTTTGTACCGTTTGTCCTTTTGTTACAATTAGTTCTAAACCTTTGGGAATAATTTGGGTTTTACTTGTTCCGGTATTAGATAAAATTTCGATGTTTTGATCTCCTTTTTCAGACGCAACAATATCTTGAATTTTTCCTGTAAGTTCAGCAGTTAGTACATTATTATTTGTTTTTTCACCAGTTGGGTATACTTGTCCACGTCCACGATTAGCTCCTACATAAATAGGATACTTAATAAACGATGTTTTTGGATTTGTTTCAGGATTTGGAGCAATTAATGGGAAAGTAATATCTTGATATTTATCTCCAGAAATTGGTCCAATAACTAAAATATTATCTTTACTTGGACTGTACGGTGTAATATATAAACCTTTGACTTTATTTTTTAAAGCACTATCTAATTTTTCTTTAGGGGCTAATTTAAAGCCTTCAGGTAAAATCATTACAGCTCCAACATTTAAGGCACCTTTTTGTCCATTCCCTAGAATTTGTTTTGCTTTTAAATCATAAGGTATATTTACTACTGTTTCAAATACTTGATCTGGTAATACAGCTTTAGGTGACTCAAAATTTACAGGTTTTTGAGCTAAATGGCAATTTGCACAGACAATTCTACCATTAGGCTCACGAGGATTTTCATATGCTTGTTGTGCATAAATTGGGTAAGCAAATGCTGTTTGTAAATTAAATATAGCTGCCCACCCAACAATTAACATGGCATAAAGTTTAGTTTTGATTGAAATAGATGATTTCATTGAGTTTAATTAAATAAATGATTGTTTTAATTTAATACAGAAATTTTGAGAATAAGATTCCACTTCCATATAAACATAAGATAATTCCAGATAAACTGATTTGTGTAAATGGATCTGTTGATGGAGTTAAGATACCACTCACAATAAATGTTATAAAAATAATTTGTTTCCATGAGCTAATCATTTTATTAACGCTTACAACATTTGTCTTATGCAAAATAATTTGAAAAATAGGTAGTTGAAAAAGTATTAAATTGATATAAATCAGTTTAATCAAAAATCCTGCAAAATCGTTAAATGACCACAAAGGTTCAATATTTTCCGCGTTATACCTTAAAAAGAATTGAAAAGTTATTGGTGCTAAGATATTAAAAGAAAGGAAAATTGCTATCAATGATGATAAGATCGAAATTCCAATTAAAGGGAAAATTGTTTTTTTTTCATTTAATAATAAGCTTGGCCCAAAAAAAAATAGTAGAATTCGCAAAAAATGAGGAAAAAGTAGAAGGAGTATTAATTTACTTAATGTTAAGATACTCGTAATAACATATTCTTGTGGTGATAATTGAAAAAATTCAATTTCAGGAATTAATGTTAAAAAAATTTCGGAAAAAGTATTTGTACTTAATAAACCTACTAAAAAAAGAAAAATACTTAAAACACTAAATTGAGCTAATCGATCACTTAACTCGAAAAAGTGTTCTTTTGTTTCAAGTCTAATTGCTGAATAAGCAGTATATACTTTACGTTTTTTTAGATAAAATTTTTTCATAATAACTAGCGAGAGGTTTTCTCGCTATATTCTAGGAATTTTTTACTGTGTTTAAAAAAGAAATACCTTGTACTTTTGCATAGGCTTTCTGATAATTTTGTTCAGCTCCTAGTTTTTCTTTTTTTGTTTTCGTATTTTCTAACTCTTTTCGACATGTTTCTAATTCTTCTAGAGCAGTTTCTAATGTGATATCCGGAATTTCTTCAATCATTGTTAACATAATTTGAATTGAATTAGAAATTACAGATGCAGTTCCTCCTAAAGAAATAAAAGGTACCCAGTTGTTCTCAACGCGCATACGTAGAACACCGATTTCGATACCTGTTAATAAAGGCGCATGATATGGTAAAATTCCTATTTGTCCAGTACTCGTAGGTACAATGACTTCATCCACATCATTACGATCAAAAAGAACGCCATCAGGTGTTAATACACGTACATTTAATTTCATAAAAAATTAATTAAGATTGGTTTGCTTTTTCTTGAATTTTTTGATTTTTCTCTTTAGCTTCATCAATGTTGCCCACTAAATAGAAGGCTTGCTCTGCAAGCTGATCTAATTCCCCATTTAAAATTAGTTTGAAGCCATCAATAGTTTCTGTTAATGATACATATTTTCCAGGTGATCCAGTAAATACTTCAGCTACAAAGAATGGTTGTGATAAGAATCTTTCAATACGACGTGCCCGTGCTACTGTTAATTTATCATCTTCAGATAATTCATCTAACCCTAAAATTGCGATAATTTCTTGTAATTCTTTGTATTTTTGTAACGTTTGACGAACTTTTTGTGCAATACCATAGTGTTCTTCTCCTACGATAGCTGATTGTAACATTGTCGATGTTGATTGTAAGGGATCTACTGCTGGATAAATTCCTTTTGCAGCTAAATCACGAGATAATACAGTTGTTGCATCTAAATGACTGAAAGTTACCGCTGGGGCTGGATCAGTTAAATCATCTGCAGGAACATATACTGCTTGAATAGAAGTAATAGAACCATCAGTTGTTGATGTAATTCGTTCTTGTAATTGACCCATTTCTGTTGATAATGTTGGCTGATATCCTACCGCAGATGGCATACGTCCTAATAAAGTAGATACTTCAGAACCTGCTTGTACAAATCTAAAAATGTTATCTACAAATAATAGTACATCTTGTTTATTTTTATCACGAAAATATTCTGCCATGGTTAATGCACTTAATCCAACACGCATACGTGCTCCGGGTGGTTCATTCATTTGACCATATACTAGAGCTACTTTTGATTCTGGAAGGTTTTCCGCATTAATAACTTTGGATTCCTTCATTTCTTCATATAGGTCATTTCCTTCACGGGTACGTTCTCCTACACCTGCAAATACCGATACCCCTCCATGAGCTTTAGCAATATTGTTAATTAACTCCATGATTAATACCGTTTTTCCTACACCTGCACCACCAAATAAGCCAATTTTTCCACCTTTTTTATAAGGGGCTAATAAATCAATTACTTTAATTCCGGTTTCAAAGATAGAAGGTTTTGTTTCTAAATTTGTAAATAACGGTGAAGATCGGTGAATTGGGTAAAATTCATTTGCACCAATATCTCCTAACTCATCTACAGGTTCACCTAAGATATTAAAAATTCGTCCTAAAGTTGGGGTACCAACGGGTACTAAAATTGGACTACCAGTATCTACTACGCTCATGCCTCGACGTAAGCCGTCTGTTGATGTCATAGAAATTGCACGAGCTTTATTATCACCAATTAAATATTGTACTTCGCAAACTACTTCTGTGTTTGTTGTGTCATTAATGATTTTTAACGCATTATAAATTTTAGGTACATAACCATTTTCAAATTCAACGTCAATTACTGGACCGATAATTTGTGTAATGAATCCTGTTACGCTACTTGTTGGTGTAGACATAAGATATTTTGTATTGTTGATGAAAATCAATGAACTGGGTTTCAGAAATGTTTTCTTCTAATTAGAAATATATAAGCGACCTGTTGTTTTTAGCCAATTTTGGGCTTCAATATATGAATTCGGGCAAATTTTTAGTGCTTCTTTCCAGTATATACTTGCTTTTCTAAATAAATTTTTAGATAAGTCTGAACATTGCTTTTTTGAGGCTTGCACACCTTGATAATGATAAATTACCGCTGCGTTATTATAACCTTGAATTAATCCATTATTTAAATTTAACGCATGATGATAATATTCTAATGCACGTAAATGGTTTCCCATTCGTGCATAAATTAATCCCATATTATAAATTATAAAGCTGCGATCTTTTGCATTTTCTTCTAGTTGTAAGGCATCATAATAATGTTCTAAAGCTTCTGAATACTCGCCTTCTGTTTGTGCACATAAACCGTCGCGATAATAAGCAAATGCTTCTTTTTCTTCTTGGCTTGCTGGCAAAACTTTCAGCAAAATATCCGCCATAATTGTAAATGTTTTATCGATAAAATTATCGTTCTTTTGGAATCTGGCCATTGATTATTAGTTTCTAGTTTCAATTGAACATGGGATTAACCCTGTTGCACGAGCTTTACGAATTGCTTTAGATATTTGTCGTTGTTGTTTAACTGATATTTTAGTAATTCGTCGTGGACGAATTTTTCCATATTTATTAATAAAATTTTTTAATAATGTTACGTATTTATAATCAATTGGATATTTGTCGGGAATATGAATTGGATATTTTTTCATAGTTTTCTTTAAAATATTTATGTTTGTTATTTAATTACTTTATTTCTTTATGTATTGTATGTTGATTACAAAATTTACAATATTTTTTTATTTCTAATTTTTCAGGGGTATTTCTTTTGTTTTTAAATGTTAGGTAACGAGAAACTCCTTTTTTGTTTTTATTTGTTTTACAATTTATACATTCAATTGTAATGAATGTTCGTGGACCTTTATTTTTTGCCATGGTTTAAATAGAAGTATTATTGTTATGATTTTAGTATTATATATGATATAATAACATATACATAAATAGATATAGAATGAATGAATGAATAAAATATCATTAAGCTCGTTTAATTTTAATTTCTAAGAGGTATCGTGAAATTTACATTCATTCAATTTGAGTTATCGTCAAATATAAATAAAGTTTTAAAATTTATGACACTGCAACCAAAACGAATTCGAAATAGAAAAAATGTTGCTGTAAATCAGCGTAATAAGAGAATGAATCTTTTTTATAAATCTAAAGTTCGAACTTTAACAAAAAAATTAAAATCTCAAATTTTTGAATACACTTTACTTGTTGAACAATCCTCCTCGAAAGCAGATCTTACAAGGTTGCTCTTTTTAATTTATGTTACTTATAAACAACTTGGTAGTCATATCGATAAAGCCGTTGGTAAAAAAGTTTTTCATAAAAATCATGGTGCTAATCGAAAAATTAAGGTAGCAAAATTGTTTCGAGTGAATTCTATGAATCCTTACTATTTTTCTACTGATATTACAAATAAGTCTTAATTAACATGAAACAAAACCTTTTTATTCATAGTTTTCCTGATTTTTTAGGTATTCAACGTTTAAGCTATTTATGGTTCTTAGCATTTGGGGTTCGCTCTTCTGTAAATAAATTTCCAACTTTTATTAAGTTTAAAGGTGAAAAATATGTAATAAATCCAGAAAAATATTTTTTTCAATTACCAGAGTTTACTTCAACTGATAGTAAACTCGAGGACTTAACTTATTGTTTAAGTTTAGTTTTACAGTTAAAAAAAGATCTATATTTTATTCCTTCTACAAAAGTTAAATCAAAATCTTTTTTAACTTACAAAAAAAAAATTAAATTATTTAAACATTTTTTGGTTAAGTATAATCAGCTCAATCCTCAAAAATGTTCAGCAGATACAGACAGTCATTCCAAATTTTTTTTACTTGAAAAAAATAGTCTTCAGTTAACTCACTTAGGTTATCAGACAATTACAATTGGAGAGATTCCTTTACTTTCTGAAGAAGCTTCTTTTATTATTAATGGGACTGAAAAAGCATTAATAAGTCAAATGGTTAGAAGTCCAGGTGTCTCTTTTCAGCGTTCACTAGATAAAAAAACAGGAAATTATATTTTTACCACCTATCTTATTTCAGATAAAAGTTCCTGGTTAAAATTTGATTTTCCTTTTCAATTGGAAAATTTTCAACAACCACGGGAAGCGTCGGAATACTTAGTTAAGTTAGATAATGGAGAAGAGTTTCCTCTTTGTTATTTATTATATAGTTTTGGCTTAAATAAGAACCGGATCTTAGAAATGTCTCGTTACCCTGAGTATTTATTACCTATTTTGGAAAATGGGATTCGAGAATCAGATCAAAAAAATTGGGATATTACTTCATTTTTGTCTAATGATAAAATTCAAGCAGTTGCCTTATTATGTAAATATTTTGTAGCGGATTCACTTATTAATAATTTAAGTAATGCATGGGAATTATTAAATGTCTTTTATCAAAGTCGGTACTTTTGTATTGGTGAATCAGGGCGATATCGCTTGAATCAATACTTAAAACTAAATGTTGCTTCAAAAGTAACTCACTTAACTCCTTTAGATTTAATTGCCATTCTTGATCGCTTTATTGAAATTCAAAAATGTATTCATTCAACCGATGAATTAGATGATCTTTCTAATAAAAAGTTATGTGCTAGTGGAATTATTGCCCAAAATTTATTAAGTGTTGGTGTTGATCGATTTGTTCGACATGCTTCTGAATTTACCTCAAAGGCAAATAGTGAAATTTTTGATTTTTTTGATTCAAAGTTTATTACTCTTACATTTAAAGAATTTTTTAATACAAGTGAAATCTCTCAATTTTTGGATAATATAAATCCCTTAGCGGAGTTAACACATAAACGCCGTGTGACAGTATTAGGCACTCAAGGCTTAAGTACAGAAAATGCATCATTAGAAATGCGAGATATTCACTCGAGTCAGTATGGACGATTATGTCCTATTGAAACTCCAGATGGGCAAAAAGCTGGTTTGGTGACTACATTGGCTACTTGTGCTCAGCTTAATGTTTTTGGGTTTTTAAGTACACCATATTTTTTATATAAAAATGGAAAAGCATATATTTATCATAAGCCTCGATTTTTAGACTCGCGTACAGAAAGCAATTTACCTGTTTGTTCATCCGATATTGTCTTAACTAATAATTGTGTAATTGGATTTGATCAAATTCCTGTTCGTGTCAATAATAAATTCTATTTAAGTGATTTAAATTCAGTTAATTTTTTATCAATATCTCCATTTCAACTTTTTTCTATTGCCACTTGTTTAATTCCTTTCTTGGAACATAATGATGCCAATCGCGTTTTAATGGGAGCAAGTATGCAACGTCAGGCTGTTCCTTTGTTACATCCTCAAAAACCTATTGTTGGTACTGGATTAGAATTTGCAATTGCTTATGATTCAGGCATGAGTATTAAAAGTTATACAGAAGGTATAGTGTTATATGCTTCTAGTGAAAAAATAATTATAGGCGATTCATTTGGGCAAAAAATTATTTATTCATTAAAAAAATATCTACGTACAAATGGTGATAGCTGTTTAAATCAAAAGCCGATAATTTGGCCAGGTGAAAAAATCTTTAATGGTCAAATTATTGCTGATGGACCAGCTATGAACTCAGGGGAACTATCTTTAGGTTCCAATTTATTAGTAGCCTATATGTCCTGGGAGGGTTATAATTTTGAGGATGCTGTTATTATTAGTGAAAATGTGGTGCTAAAAGATTTATTAACTTCAATTCATATTGAAGAATATGAAACTGAAATTTGTGAAACTGAACGTGGACCAGAGCGTCTTACTAATAATATTCGAACATTACGAAAAAAAAATTTACGAAATGTGGATGAGAATGGATTAGTGCTTGAAGGGTCTTACGTACGTTCAGGCGATTTGTTAGTTGGCAAGGTGACTCCTATTGAAGAAGATGAATCACCGGAAGCTAAATTACTTAAAGCAATCTTTAGAGATAACTATAATTATCGGTACAAAGATAGTTCTCTATGCGTCCCAAAAGGTTGCGAAGGTAGAGTCATTGATGTTCGTATGCTTCCCAAAACCCAATTAAAAGAAGGTGAAGATGCTGATAGTGTTATTGCTGTTATTCGTATTTTTATTGCGCAAACACGAAAGATAGTTAATGGTGATAAAGTTGCCGGTAGACATGGAAATAAAGGAATTATATCGCGAATTGCGCCAATTCAGGATATGCCTTATCTACCAGATGGGACACCAATTGATATTATTCTCAATCCTTTAGGCGTACCTTCCCGAATGAATGTTGGGCAACTTTTTGAAGCCTTGCTCGGATTTGCCGGCGAAAAATTAAAAAAAAGATACAAAATAATTCCATTTGATGAAGTTTATGGGAAGGAAGCTTCTAGAGTTTTAGTTACTCAAAAAATGAAAGAAGCAAGCCTAATCACACAAATTCCCTGGTTATTTAATGACCGAGCTCCAGGCAAAATTCTTTTACGTGATGGACAAACTGGGGAATTATTTGATAATCCTATTTTTGTTGGTAAGAGTTATATTTTAAAATTAATGCATTTAGTTGATGATAAAATTCATGCTCGTGCAACTGGTCCTTATGCATTAGTTACTCAACAACCTTTAGCTGGACGTTCTAGAAATGGTGGGCAACGATTTGGGGAAATGGAAGTTTGGGCTCTTGAAGCGTATGGTGCAGCATACACTTTACAAGAAATTTTAACGATACGTTCCGATGATATTGAGGGTCGGAATATTACATATGATGCTTTAATTCATGGTCGGATGCCACCGACACCGCAAATTCCAGAAGCTTTTAATGTGCTAATTCGTGAACTTCGAGCATTGGGCTTAGATTTATTTTTATCTCGAATTAATACTGGACTTTATTTTTCTAATGACCAATTAATAGTTTCTGTTGATATTTTAAATTTGTTTGAAAAAAAACTTGAATTGCATTCTGAATGTGCCTATCTAAATCCTCGGACAAGAATCCTCCAACAGGAGCATACTAAAGAATTAAAAGTATCTTTAACCGAGAAATCTTTTTGAAAAGATAACCTTTAATATTTTTTGTTTTATATTTATGAAAAAATTCTTTTCTCTATATAATGCTCAACAAAATGTTGAGCTTGAATATTCTAAATCTTCCGTTACCGAAGATTTAGATCAAAAAATTTCAACTGAGAATAAAGCTTTTAAAGATAAAAAAATTTTAGAAAATTTGCAAGCGGTTAAATTAGATCGATCAAATTATTTTGATTATGTCACAATTAATTTAGCTTCTCCTTTACGTATTCGAAGTTGGGCTGAAAAAGCCTTACCTACAGGTTGTATTGTTGGTGAAGTACTAACCCCAGATACATTTAACTATCGGAGTTTTAAACCTGAAATGGCAGGCTTATTCTGTGAGCGTATTTTTGGCCCATTAAAAAGCTGGGAGTGCCATTGTAAAAAATATTCATTTCGCCGGGTGCCTGGAAAAATTTGTGAGGTTTGTGGTGTTGAATTAACTGAAGCTCGTGTTCGTCGTTATCGAATGGGTTTTATTGAGTTTGTTCATCCTGTTGCACATTTATGGTTTCTAAAAGCTAAACCAAGCTATCTTTCCTTAATGCTGGATCGCTGTCAAGAAAATATTGAAAGCTATATTTATTCTACCGTTTATCCAGGTCATGATCGACCTTGTTGTAATAAAAAGCAAAAGGGAGTTGAAATTACCTATGATCGTCTTAAGTTTCAGGGCAATAAAACGGTTGATTTTGATGAAGATGATGAATTATCTTCGTTAGAAACTTTGATTCGTATTTTGGACGAAGATTATGAATCCCACAAGCGAATTTTGGATATGGAAGCTACTGAATTAGATAGCACAGATTTAGATTTAGAGTTGGATCTTCAACGCTTGGAGGTAGAATCAGATCCAACTTTAGAACTAGACGCTAAGGTTAAATTGGATTCTAATACAATGATAACAAATAGTACATATAATCCTCGCTTTGTTTCAATACAGCGTTTTTTACAACGAAGCAATTCAGGTGCGATCTTAGTTAAACAATATCTCGAAAGTTTAAATTTAAAAGAGGAAATCTATTTAGCTAGGTTAAATTTAGCATTTCCAAAAAAAAAAACTTGGCTAGATAATTTAAATCAGAAAAAAGTTACTCGTTCACTAAATAAAAAAGATTTTTCTAATTTTGAAAAATTAGAATATACTTTTGACTTAAAGCGAGAATTGAGACGATTACGCTTGTTAGAGAGTTTTTATTCAACCCAAACAGATCCGAGTTGGATGATTTTAACATGTTTTCCCGTTTTACCACCAGATTTACGTCCAATGATGGAACTTTCCGGTGGTCAAATTGTGTCTTCCGATTTAAATGATTTATATCGTAGTATTATTAACCGCAATAATCGGTTATTTGAACTGTTATGTTTAGGTTCATTACCTAATATTATTCTTGATAATGAAAAAAGATTACTTCAAGAAGCTGTAGACTGCTTAATTGATAATGATAAAGTGGATGAACAAGCTTTGTCTTATAATGATCGTCCTTTAAAATCATTAGCTGAGGTTATTGAAGGAAAATATGGGCGATTTCGACAAAATTTACTTGGAAAACGTGTAGATTATTCGGGGCGTTCAGTAATTATTGTCGGTCCAGAATTAAGATTAACACAATGTGGGTTACCGTTTGATATGATTACGGAATTGTTTCAATGTACAATTATTGATACTTTAGTACGGTTAAACATTGCTCGTAATAAGCGTGTAGCTCGCTTTTTAGTACAAGAAGAAAGTTTAATGATGTTACTATTAGTATCTTTTTTACTTCAAGATGAAGTGATTTTGTTAAATCGTGCACCTACTTTGCATAGGTTAGGAGTCCAAGCGTTTGATCCTATTTTAATTCCTGGGCAAGCTATTCAATTGCATCCATTAGTATGTTCCGCATTTAATGCAGATTTTGATGGAGATCAGATGGGAGTGCATGTTCCTTTATCAATGCCTTCAAAATTAGAATCAAAGTATTTAATGAGACCATCATATCACTTAATTTCTCCGGCTAATGGGTTTCCCGTTATTAAACCTGCTCAAGATATGGTAATTGGTTGTTATTATTTAACTTTAGAAAATAATTATTATTCCCATTTAGCTCGTGCTCATTATTTTTCATCAGCGTCTGAAGTAATTCTGGCTTTATCATTAAAAAAGGTCAGTTTACACCTTCCAATCTGGATCCGGTATTATTTTCGAAATTTAACTGCTGATAAAATATTGAATTTACCTCATTTATTTACTTATGAGATTTCAGACGAGTATCTTATTGCAAAGAATCAACAGCTGCAACTTATTTTTGAAGCAACCTCATACCAATATATTTCTTCGTATCTTCGAACGACCCCAGGTCGTGTCATTTTTAATGATGCTACGAATAATTCACCTAAATTTTAAATTTTTTGAATTCTTTCAATTGTTATTCTATTTTTCTATTTATGACTCAAATTTTTGATAATCGTGAGACTTATTTCAATAAAAAAGTTGATAAAAAAGTTTTACAAACACTTACTGCAAGTTTTTTTAGAAGTTATGGTTCGATTTATACAATTAATTTTCTAGAAAGTATAAAGAATTTAGGTTTTAGGTATGCTACCCATAGTGGAATATCTTTAAGTATTGAGGATTTAAAGATTCCTGCAGAGAAGAATCTTTTAGTTCAAAAAACAAATATTGATGTTGCGCAAGCTGATTTTGATTTTAAACGTGGTTATTTAACTGATGTTGAACGGTTTCAAAAAATTATTGATTTATGGGATGTAACAAGTGATACTTTAAAGAATCGTATTGTGGATTTTTTTAAAATCGCTGATCCCTTAAATAGTATTTATATGATTGCCTTTTCAGGGGCACGTGGGAATTTATCGCAAGTAAGACAGTTGATTGGTATGAGGGGATTAATGGCAAATCAGAAAGGGCAGGTTATTGATTTTCCGATTACTAAAAATTTTCGTGAGGGTTTAACATCCGTGGATTATATTATTTCATCTTACGGCGCGCGAAAAGGAATTGTTGATACTGCTTTAAGAACCGCGGATTCGGGTTATTTGACACGACGACTTGTGGAAATTGGTCAATATGTAATTGTTCGTCAAGTTGATTGTGGAACAACTCGGGGTGTTCGAATTATTTTATCAGAGTATTCAAAATTGAAGAATGTTTTAGAAGGGCGAACTTTACTCTCGTCTTTGTCGTTAGAGTCGGGTCAGGCGTTTCCTGCAAATACACTTTTAACACTAGCAATTTGTGAGCTTTTACAAAATTCAACAAAATATTCAGTTTTAATTCGTTCCCCTTTAACATGTCGCTCATCTAATTCGATTTGCCAACATTGCTATGGATCAAATTTAGCGTCTCAGGAATTTATTGAATTAGGAGAAGCTATTGGTGTTATTGCTGGTCAATCTATTGGAGAACCTGGTACCCAAATGACAATGCGAACCTTTCATACTGGAGGTGTTTTTTCTGGGCATTTTAATGAGTTAAAAAAAGCTAATATTGCAGGTTTAATTAGATTTCCTTCTTCTGTGCGTGGATTCGTAAATCGAAATTCTCATGGTAAATATGTTTTAGAATTAGATACAGATACTCAACTTTCTATTCTAGATTGGAAAAATGATGAGCATTTTGTTAATCTTCCTAGAGGTGCTTTTTTATTTGTTAAAGAAAATCAATTTGTTAAATATAATGATCCTTTAGCTGAAATTCCTTCGACAGGTCTTAGTGATTCTTTAGGTCAACCTCAATTTAAAGGAGTTTTGTTGCCACATGATGGAGAATTAGTTTTTAATAATAAAGAGCAGACGGTTAAAAAATTAAACTCTATTTCAGTTTTTTTAAACCAAAGAGATAAAATGATTTGGCTCTTAGCAGGTAAATGTTATTTGTTGAATAAGCAAGCGCATTTATGCTTAAAATCTGATTGGCTTACTCTTAATACCCCTTTTAGTAAATTAAATGCGGTTATACCTTTTTCTGGAAAATTTAATGTAAGTAATAATTCAACGGATTTATCTAGTTTTGAAGTTAAAGATTATTCCATTTTTGAATCTTATGCTCCATTAAAAATACGGTGGATAAAACGTAAAATTAAAAAAGATCTGAAATATAAGAAGGAACTTTCTCTTAAATTTGGTGGTAAAAATTTTTATTTTTATATTCGGTCTAATCAACGAGTGTTTCAACGAGAATTTCTTTTAAAACAAGTTGTGCCGTATAAAAAACAACCAAAAGGAAAAGTTGGAGGTTCACTAACATCGTCAAATTTATTACTTTTGTCAAGAATTGGTCCTCAAACTAAAAATTCGATTCGCAATAATATTTTGAATTTACACCCCTTTGCACAAAATTTAGGGCTTGTTTTTCCAAATAAGCCCTGGGTTTTTAAAGTCAAAAATACGGTGCTCGCGTCTTCAAATACAATGCAAATGAGTTTTAAGTTACTATTTGCAGGAGAGAGATTATTTAATTGTATTTCGATTGGAGCGCCGGTTTATTCACTTATTATTCCCTTTGGGAATAGTTCGTTCTCCTTAGTATTATTATATCCAGCGTTTCAATTTCAGTTAAATCAACTGATTCCTAATTTATCTAATTATTTTAAAATTGATAAAAAATTTTTTCAGGTTCAATTAGATCCTAATTTTTTCTGGCGAAAAATTTGTCGTTATCACGGAAGTGCAGTTTCGAGTCAAAAATTAATTGAGGATATGTTTCAAAACACTATTTATCTTAAAAGTTCCTACTTAGATCGGAAAGAAAATTTTTCTTTGGTGACGAAAGAAATTAAGGCTTGTCTTGGAGATCTCTTAATGTTATCCAATAAAAAAATAAAATTAAAAAAAGAAGATTATGGAGTACAAAAATTTGACTATCCATTTTTAACTATTTCCTACTTTTTGTCAAAAAATACAAGGGGTGACAACTTGCGAACTACTTTTCATTCTTTAACGTATCCATATCAATTTGTAGAGTCCTATACTCGTGTTGGAAATATTTTATATTTTTTATTAGAACAGATGAATGTTTCCGCGTTTCGTTCTCAAATTTCTATACGAAAAAAAGTAGTGCAAAATATTGTTGAAGTAGGGAAATTTGTTTCAGCATACCAATTTTTTTCTATGTATGAAAAAATATATTCGACAAAACGAATTTTAGTTGTTCGAGATATAGATACGACACAATTGTATTCGCAAAAAGTAAAATTAGTATCACATTACGTTCCTAAATTTACTCATCTTACAAAAAATATTTATTTGAATCAATCAGCAGTTATTCAAAGTATTAAAGATAATAAAATTTTATTACGAAAAGCTACTCCGATGTATTTAACTGTAGGTGCTTTTTTAAAACAATTAGATGGCCATTTGGTAGGACAAGAAGAACTTTTGGCGGTTTTAGTAAATTATAGTCGTCAAACCGACGATATTATTCAAGGATTACCTAAAATTGAATCTTTATTTGAATTACGGGGTCGATCAAATTATGCGATTTTAGCAGAAACTTCAGGTATTATTTCAAATTTGTGGTTTAATGGTGATCAAAATCAACATTGTGTAACAATTGCTGGTTGGAAACCTTGGCAATATTTTGAATCTACTACTGGCGATGATGAAGATATTTTTACGGAATACTTTTTGGATGTACTTAATAAGGAAATTGTATTTTTATTTAATTTTATTGAATTCGGTGAGCCCTTAAGTGATGGGTTAATTAACCCTAGAGAGTTGTTGCGCGTTTATTATAATCAAATTAGTAGGGTCAAAGGACGATTATGCGCATTACAAATTTGCATTAATAAAATCCAACAATTGCTTGTTCGTTCCATTCAAGCAATTTATAAATCACAAGGGATTGATATTGCGGATAAACATATTGAGCTAGTGGTTAAAGAGATGACTTCATGGGTAGAAATTTTGACTTCAGGTGATACTCCCTTTCTTGAAGGTGATACATTAAATTTGCATTTAATGAAAGATTTACACGCTTCTTTAGTGAAATATAAATATCATGCACCAAAGTATCAGCCTTGTTTAATGGGTATAACAAATTCAACCCTAAATGGAAAAAGCTTTTTGTCCGCAGCAAGTTTTCAAGAAACTCGTCGTGTTTTAGCAAAATCTGCGATTGAGGGTCCTATTGATTGGTTAGAATCTATTAAAGCAAGTGTAATAACAGGAAAATTAATGCCAATTGGAACAGGGTTTACCACTTATAAAAGTCTTTATAATTACCCGAATCTTTCAAATATTACATCATTTTTTGGTCAGCGAAAAGTACGAAGACAATCTGCAAAGTTTTCAGTAGATCATTCAAAAAATTCGTAAACCTAAATTCTTTTGTTATCATATGAATAAAAATTAAAAATTAAAAAAAACTCATATTATGACTACTAACAATATAATTGAAGAAGTTTCAATCTCTGAATTAGAAAAACAACGCCGTTTTAATATTATTCGACAGTATTATAAACATCGAATTCATTATGGACATCATCCAAATCAATTAAACCCTAAAATGATTCCATATTTATATAAAGGGAAATTAATTAAAAAACCTTATGATACAAAAGGTTATCATATGATTAATATTAGTTTAACAAGTCATTTATTAAATAAAGCTCGGTTATTATTAGAGGAATTAAGTGAAGAGACTGTTTATTTATTTGTTGGAACCAAATTTCAGCTAAAATCAGTTGTTGCTAAAGAAGCTGAACGTTGTAATCAATATTATGTAAATTATCGTTGGTTAGGTGGAATGTTAACAAATTGGAAAACTGTAAAACTTCAGTTAAATAAATTAAAAGACCTAGAAGAACAAGCAGCTTCCGGTGTGTTTTCGGCGTTACCAATTAAGGAAGCCAATAAGCGAACGAAAAGGTTAAATCATTTGAAAAAATGTTTATCCGGAATTAAAGATATGCCACGCCTTCCTGATCTTGTAATTGTTACTCATTTACAGCAAGATTTCTTAGCGATTCAAGAATGTCGGAAGTTAGGTATTCCTATTATTGGTATTGTAGATACGAATTGTGATCCTGATTTAGTTGACTATGTTATCCCAGCAAATGATGATTCAACATTGTCAGTTCAGTATATTTTACATAATTTAGTGGATAGTATTTTAGGTGAATCAACGGTTCTTAACAAAAAAAATTAAGAGCTGGGGTAAATTTTTTATGAAATTTGTATATTGTTTCTGTAACACTGAAAAAAAGAATGTCGACAAAAGTTACAGGGGAATTAATTAAACTTCTTCGTGATCAAACAGGAGCTGGAATGATGGTTTGCAAGGAAGCATTAAATCAAAGTTCTGGTAATATTGAACAAGCAGTTGAATATTTAAGAAAAAAAGGGCTTGCCTCGGCAGAAAAAAAACAAAGTCGACTAGCTAAAGATGGGGCAATTGTTAGTTATATTCATAATGGTAGTAAAATTGGTGTTTTATTAGAAATTAATTGTGAAACGGATTTTGTGGCACGGCGAGAAGAATTTCAACAATTTGCTCATGATATTGCTTTACAGGTTGTTGCCTCACCTGGAGTAGAGTATATTTCTCTTAGCGATATTCCCCGCGCTATTATTGAGAAAGAAGTTAAAATCGAATTAGAAAAAGAAGATATTAAGTCTAAACCACCCGAAATAAAGTCCAAAATTGTTCAAGGTCGTGTTTATAAAACTTTAACATCTTTTGTTTTGCTAAATCAGATGTACATTAAAGATAATTCTATTACTATTGATGAATTACTAAAACGTAATATTACGTTAATGGGTGAAAATATTAGAATCGCTCGCTTTGTAAAGTTTATTTTGGGTGAAAAAATTTAGGATTAGCTATAATTATTAGATAAATTATTAAAATGAATACAAGTTTATACTTATCCGAAGTATCCGTTGGAAAACATTTTTATTGGTATTTAGGGGAGAATAGTTTTCATGGAGAAACATTGTTAGTTTCTTTTTTTGTGCTTCTTGCTATTATTCTTTTTTCTGTCTTAGGAACTGGAAAGCTTTCCTGGATTCCGCTACAATTTCAAAATTTTGTTGAGTTTGTAATTGAATTTATTGAAAGCATTGCAAAAACGCAATTAGGGGAAAGTTTTTATCGTGAGTGGACATCCTTTATTGGAACGTTATTTTTATTTATATTTTTTTCTAATTGGGCTGGAGCTTTAATTCCATGGAAATTGATTGAATTGCCTGAAGGAGAATTAGCAGCTCCAACTAATGATATTAATACGACTGCTGCGTTAGCTTTACTAGTTTCTTTAGCATATTTTTATGCAGGTTTTAAAGCAAAAGGAATTGGTTATTTTAAAAGGTATATATCGCCTACCCCTATTCTTTTACCTATTAATATCTTAGAAGATTTTACAAAACCGCTTTCTTTAAGTTTCCGGCTATTTGGAAACGTGTTAGCTGATGAATTAACAGTTAACGTGTTAAGCTCTCTTGTTCCTTTGTTAATTCCTGTTCCAATTATGATTCTAGGTATTTTTGCAAGTTCAATTCAGGCATTGATTTTTGCTACATTAGCTGCTTCTTATATTGCCGAATCGCTTGAGTAAAGTTAAAGTGTAATAAGAAAGTTTTTGAAACCTGTTAATTGTTGTATTAATTGTTCTATTAGTTATATGTTAGATCCTGTAATCGCTGCTGCTTCTGTAATTGCTGCTTCTATCGCTGTTGGTTTTGCTGGCTTAGGGCCAGGTTTAGGTCAAGGTAATGCAGCTGGCTTAGCTGTAGAGGGTATTGCTCGTCAACCAGAAGCTGAAGGTAAAATCCGTGGTACTTTATTATTAAGTTTCGCATTCATGGAGTCTTTAACTATTTATGGCTTAGTAGTTTCTTTATCATTATTATTTGCAAACCCGTTTGTTAAATAATTCTTATTTATAAGCTGTATACTTTTTCGTAAAAAGAGGTATATAGCTTTTTTTATTTTTAGGAATTTATTATGAGTACAATAATTTTTACAAAAGAAGGTGGATTATTTGATTTTGATTTGACGTTCTTTTCTGTTTTAATTGAAATTTTGTTGTTGTACGCTTTTCTTCAGTTTTTCTTATTTAAACCTGTTTTAAATATTATAGAATATCGTCGGCAAGCTTTCAATTCGGGATTATTAGAAGCTAATCGAGTTTTAACTGAATCAGATCGTATGAATTCTGAATATGAGTTACTTGTAAGTTTAGCACAGTCAACTTTTAGATCAAGCTATATTACTTTTGATAAATTATCAGACGAATTATTTACAACTCAATTTCAAACATTAGGGCAAGAAATAAATGAACTTGTAAATCAATTAAATAGGTCTTTATTTTCATGTATGCCATTATATGCTGGTAAAATTTCGTCTTATTCTTTTGAAAATGAAGAGCTGGCTTTAGAAAAGCGGTTACTTGAATAAAGCAAACTCTAGCTTAAGTGAGTGGTTTAATTTAATTTGTAAAAATTGCTTATGTTTTTATCAGAAGAATTTGGTTTTAATTTTGATCTTTTTGAAACCAATTTAATAAATATTTTAATTTTAGCTAGTTTAATTGTTTTTGTTTTTAAAGGTGTTTTTGATTCTAATGTCGAAGACCGTAGAAAACAAATTGTAAAATATTTAGACACATTATCGTACAATTTAGTTATTGCTGATATTGAAAAAATTAATGCTGAAATTAAATTTGATCAACTTCGTAATTATCTTGCCTTAAAAGCATATACTTTATCTCAGGATAAAGCTATTTTGCTTGATAAACGTTATGAAAATGTTCAACAAGATTTACAAAATTTATTTTCAGTAACACTTCAATCTATTGCAACTTCAGGAGAAGCAAAATTGCAGTTTTTAAAAAAGTATTTAATTATTCGTTTATTAGGTAAATTAATTGTTAAGATAAACAAATCTACTACTACTGAACATTCTCAGATGTTAAAAAATTCAATCAATTCTTTAATTGTAAAAGTTTAATAGGGTAATCTGAGGGTGATTTTATAAAAATTTAATTGACTATTTTGATGAGCAAAATAAATTATAAGAAAACTTTGTCAGCAAAATACGCCTTGTCTTTATTTGAATACGCTTTTTTGGGGGCGGATAGGTCCAGTGGAATTGATGAAGCGTCTTTACTTACAATTAGTGAAAATATTCGTTTTTTACAATATTTGTTATCGACAAATAAAGAAATACAGATATTAATAGAAAATCCTGCATACCCAGTTGATTTAAAGCTTAACCTGTTAGTTTCCTTTATACCAAATATTAATGCTATCACAAAAGCTTTTCTTCAGATTTTAGGGGAACGCAATCACTTATCATATCTTTTAAGTATTATTGAAGAATATAATCTACTGTTTAATAATTTGAATAATATTCAAACAATTAAAATAATTTCTCGTGTTCCAGTTGAATCAGCGGATAAAATTAATCTGCAAAATGCAATTGAAACATATTTAAATAATAAAATAGCAAATGATACAAAATTGGTTAACAGTAGCAAACCTGCTAAATTAGTTTTTGATTATTTAATTGATGACAATATTCTTGGAGGGTTAGTGATTGTACAAGGATTTACGAAGATTGATATGAGTGTAAAATATAAAATTCAAGAATTTTTAAAGATATTGTAAATATCTTTATTTGTGAATAATATAAAAGTTTTTAGTAAACATTTTTATGAACAAGCAGGTTTCAGATTTAAAAGATTTAGTTCAGCAAAAACTAGATGAGTATGCTCAATTCACAACTTTTGAACAAAATACTGGTCGAGTGTTACAAGTTGGGGATGGTATTGCACGTGTTTATGGCTTAGAAAAAGTAATGGCGGGGGAATTGGTTGAGTTTGAGGATCAAACTATTGGAATTGCATTAAACCTCGAAGCTAGCAATGTCGGTATTGTATTAATGGGAACAGGAAGTAATATTGTACAAGGAACACAAGTTCGTTCAACGGGTCGAATTGCGCAAGTGCCTGTCGGTGAAGAACTTTTAGGTCGTATTGTAAGTCCATTAGTAGAACCCATTGATGACAAAGGCGTATTTACAACCCAAGAAAAACGTTTAATTGAATCTCCAGCCCCTGGAATTATTGCTCGTCAATCAGTTTGTGAGCCTTTACAAACAGGTATTACAGCTATTGATGCTATGATTCCCATTGGTCGCGGTCAGCGTGAATTAATTATTGGGGACCGTCAAACAGGAAAGACATCGATTGCATTAGATACAATTATTAATCAAAAAAGTGAAGATGTAGTTTGTGTTTATGTTGCTATTGGACAAAAAGCTTCTACGGTTGCTGAAGCCACAGGCTTATTAACAGAAAAAGGTTCTCTTCCTTATACAGTAATTGTGGCAGCTAATGCCAATGAACCTGCTACCTTACAATATTTAGCTCCTTATACAGGTGCTACAATTGCTGAGTATTTTATGTACAAAGGAAAAGCAACGTTAGTTGTTTATGATGATTTAACTAAACAAGCACAAGCATATCGTCAAATGTCGTTACTTTTACGTAGACCTCCAGGACGTGAAGCATTCCCTGGTGATGTATTTTATTTACACTCTCGATTATTAGAGCGAGCAGCTAAATTAAATAGTACATTAGGTGGAGGAAGTATGACAGCTTTACCAATTATTGAAACTCAAGCAGGTGATGTTTCAGCATATATTCCTACGAATGTAATCTCAATTACGGATGGACAAATCTTCTTGTCAAGTGATTTATTTAACTCGGGGTTACGACCAGCGATCAATGTTGGTATTTCGGTATCACGTGTAGGATCTGCGGCGCAAATTAAGGCTATGAAAAAAGTAGCTGGAAAATTAAAACTAGAATTAGCACAATTTGCTGAGTTAGAGGCCTTTTCCCAATTTGCTTCAGATTTAGATAAAGCAACTTTACAACAGCTTTCTCGTGGTCAACGTTTAAGAGAATTATTAAAGCAACCTCAAAACTCTCCATTACCTGTATCTCATCAAGTTGCTATGATTTACGCTGGTACAAATGGATATTTAGATCAATATGAAATTAATGAAGTTTCGAAGTATATTCAAGCTTTACGTGAAGATTTATCAGGCTCGGTAACTGAATTTTCTGATTATATTGCATCAACAAAATTGTTTGATGAAAAAGCGGAAACGATGTTAAAAGATGTACTTCTTCGAGTAGATAACGTAATGAAATCAACATAAATTTAATTTATGTTGATTTCATTATTTTTTACTTAAATCCCTCTTTTTCAATTTGATGTAATAAATCTAAATTTCCACTTCGCTCAATACGTCCATTTTTCATAATATGAATGGTAAGTTTATTTTCTAACTCTTTAAATTGTTTTATAAAATTTGTGTAGTGACTGATCAAAATTATAGAGGTATTATTCTTTACTAATTTCCGAATTATGTTCGCAGCAATATTCATAGAGTTAATATCTAATCCTGAATCAATTTCATCTAATATTACAACTTTTGGGTTTAATAATAATAATTGAAGAAGTTCATTTCTCTTTTTTTCACCACCTGAGAAACCTTCATTTATATTTCTATATAAAAAGGATTGATCTAAATTTACTTCTTGTAAAAAAGGGATAAGATATCTTTCAAAGTCAAATTTATTTTCATAAATGGGTCTATTTTGTGCGGTTGCGTGTTGATTATAAATTTCATAGAGAAAATCTAAGTTACTAATTCCCGTAATTTCTACAGGACTTTGAAAGCCTAAAAAAAGCCCAAGCAACGACCGCTCTGGTGGTTCTAATTCTACTAAATTTATTATTTTTTTATTTTCCGTTTCATACAATAATTGACCATTTTTTACTTCATATGTAGGATGACCAACTAAAAGCTTTGACATTGTACTTTTTCCACATCCATTTTCCCCCATAATAACATGAAGTTCTCCAGCTGTATTAATCTTAAATGAAAAATTTTTTAGGATTGTTTTGGTATTTATACCGGCTGTTACATTTTTATATTCAAGTAGTGTTGTATTCATTATCAGTGTTTGTTTATTAATTTTACCCAACTGTGTTTTCTAGTTTTAAGCTAAGCAATTTATCTGCTTCAACTGCAAATTCCATTGGTAATTGTGTTAATACTTTGTTACAAAATCCATTTACAATCATACTAATTGCTTTTTCATAATCGATTCCCCGTTGATTTAAGTAAAATAATTGTTCTTCATTAATCTTCGAGATGCTTGCTTCATGTTCAAGACTAGAACTATTATTGTAAATATCAATGTAGGGAATTGTAGTAGCTTGAGATGTATTTCCAATGAGTAATGAATCACATTGCGAATAATTTTTTGAAAAATTAGCCTTGGGAGTTATTTTAACTAGCCCTCGATATGTATTTTTTGATAAGTTTTTGGAGATACCTTTTGATATAATTGTGCTTTTTGTTTTTTCACCAATATGAACCATTTTTGTACCAGTATCTGCTTCTTGATAATTATTTGTTAATGCAATTGAATAAAATTCACCTATAGATTGATTCCCATATAAAATGCAACTTGGATATTTCCAGGTAATTGCAGATCCTGTTTCAACTTGGGTCCAAGAGATTTTGGATTTTTTTCCTAAGCATAATCCTCTTTTGGTTACAAAGTTAAAAATTCCGCCTTGTCCCTCTTTATTTCCGCTATACCAATTTTGTACGGTTGAATATTTAATTGTAGCTTTTTCTTTGGCAATTAGCTCTACAACGGCAGCATGGAGTTGATTTTTATCATATTGAGGTGCTGTACAACCTTCAAGGTAGCTTACGTGGCTATTTTCTTCAGCAATTATTAGTGTTCGTTCAAATTGACCCGATTCTTTATCATTAATTCTAAAATATGTAGATAATTCTAGAGGACATTTTGTGTTTTTTGGGATATAGCAAAATGACCCATCAGAAAAAGTTGCCGAGTTTAATGCTGCAAAAAAATTGTCGCCCGGAGGGACAACTAATCCTAAATACTTTTTAATTAAATTAGGATATTTTTCAATTGCTTCTGAAATGGAACAAAATATAACCCCATATTTTTCTAATTCTGTTTGAAATGTTGTAACAATGGATGTACTATCAAAAACTGCATCAATTGCTACATTTGAAAGTCGTTTTTGTTCATCTAAAGAGATTCCTAATTTTTCAAATGTTTTTAAAATTTCAGGATCCACTTCGTCTAGAGAATTTAATTTTTTTTTTTTAGTAGGTGCTGAATAATAAACAATATCATTAAAATCAATTTGTAATTGTTTTAAATTCGCCCAGGTTGGTAAATAAATTTCTTCCCATTTTTTCAAACTTTGTTGACGAAATTTTCGTAAAAAAGTCGGTTCTTCTTTTATTTCACTTAGTTGCTCAATGATGCTTTGATTGATTCCTTTTGGAAAAGTAAAGTTTTTGATTTCTGTAGTAAATCCGTACTTGTAATCGTTTGGTAAAATATTTAATAAATCATTATTAGGTGTTTTGGTTATTCTTGCAGTTGATTGTTCTTTTTTGGTGAAGTATTTTGAACTTTTCATGGAAGTAATCATAAACGAAAAATTTTAACCTTGTTCTTGCTTTGAAAAATTATTTTTAAATATATTGTTATAATAGGATTATAACAATATATTTGATGTATAGATATATATTATTTATTTTTTTTTGTTTATTTATGAGTATTTTTGTTTTAGGGGGTACTGGTACGTTAGGTTTACAAATTGTAGTATTAGGCCGGAAAAAAAATCTTGATGTTACATGTCTTGTGCGTCGTCCAAGTATAGAATCAGATTCTTTAACTTATATGGGTGCTCGAGTTTTTTTTGGGGACATGAATGATGAAAGTGTTCTGTTAGAAAGTTTATTTGGTTGTAATATTATTATAGATGCTGTTACAGGTCGAGTGCAAGATTCGTTTGAAAAAGTTGAATATGATGGAAAATTGATGTTACTACGATTTGCAAAGGAGCTTGAAATAGATCGATTTGTCTTTTTTTCTCTGGTAAATGCCGAAAAATTTGATACTATTCCCTTAATTGAAGCGAAATTATACCTTGAATCTGTTATTAAAAAATCAAGTGTTCCTTATACTATTTTTCGGTTAACAGGTTTCTATCAAGGATTAATTACGGAATATGGAAATCCTATTATTGATAGGACAAAGGTTTATTTAACTGATAATAATATGCCTATTAGTTACATTGATTGTATGGATGTTGCTCGATTAGTTCTTCGTTCTTTTACGTCTCCAAAGTTTTTAAATGAAACTATAAATATTTCTGGGTTAAAGGCTTGGACACCGAAAGAAGTATTAAGTGTATGTGAAAAAAAAGCTGGTTTGAAGGCTCGTACGGTTTACAGCTCTATTTTTAATATTTTGGCCGTACGGTTTATCACTTCACTATTTGAATCTACGTGGTATATTACACGTAAACTAGCACTAATTGATATCATACGTAGAAATACCCCTGATTTGATGGTGGACCCTCAGCCAATGTTTGAAATCTTTCAGATTAAACCGTCGGAATTACGACCTTTTGAGTTGTTTGTTTCACATTATTATGAGCAGGCTTTTGAAGTTTTATTTAAACGTTATGGAGGTTCTGTAGAAGATGATGAAAAAGAAATTGATAAATGGAGACAAAAAGGAGTGTCAGTGAGTGAAGTTCCCGTTTCAGAGTTAGAAAAAGAATAATTCTGTTTTTGACATTGAGTGTGTATAATAAGGATAAGGGTGAAAACTCTAATTTAACTTTGGTAATGATAAGTTATGTTTATAACAGGTAATTAATAGTATGCTATTATTAAAACTTTTTGTCTATTGTTGTGTAACATTTTTTGTTTCTTTATTTACTTTCGGGTTATTATCTAGTGACCCTTCTCGAAATCCAAAGCGTTTAGATGGATAATTAAATTATAAACGATATTAATGTTTGTACATGTGTTATTATGTATAAGTTATTATTTTTTCTGCCAAATTAATTGCAGTTTTGAAAAAAGAGATTAAACAATTTAAACGTATTAGTATTTTTATTTAAATCAGAAGTTGTATGAGTAAAGTTTATAACTGGTTTCAAGAACGCTTAGATATTCAAGCGATTGCTGACGACATTACAGATAAATATGTTCCACCACATGTAAATATCTTTTATTGTTTAGGTGGAATTACAACTGTATGTTTTTTAATTCAAGTTGCAACAGGTTTTGCAATGACATTTTACTATCGTCCAACAGTTGCAGAAGCATTTTCATCAATTGAATATTTAATGACTCAAGTTAATTTTGGATGGTTAATTCGATCTGTTCACCGTTGGTCGGCAAGTATGATGGTTTTAACAATGTTATTACATGTTTTTCGTGTTTATTTAACTGGTGGGTTTAAAAAGCCACGTGAATTAACTTGGATTACTGGTGTTATTTTAGCTGTATGTACTGTTTCCTTTGGAGTAACTGGTTATTCTTTACCATGGGATCAAGTAGGATATTGGGCATGTAAAATTGTAACAGGTGTTCCAGATGCAATTCCTGTAATTGGAAGTCCGCTAGTTGAATTACTTCGCGGAGGCGCTAGTGTAAGTCAAGGAACGTTAACGCGTTTTTATAGTTTACATACGTTTGTTTTACCTCTTATAGTTACAGCATTTATGTTAATGCATTTTTTAATGATTCGTAAACAAGGGATTTCGGGTCCATTATAAATTTTATATTAAAACTATTATTTTATAAGTTATGTCTGTTATTAAAAAACCTGATTTGTCAGATCCAGAATTACGCGCAAAATTAGCAAAAGGTATGGGACACAATAAGTACGGCGAGCCAGCTTGGCCTAATGATTTGTTGTATGTTTTCCCTATTGTTATTTTAGGTACATTTACTTTAATTGTAGGGTTAGCAGTATTAGAACCATCGGCTCTTGGCGAAAAAGCAGATCCGTTTGCTACGCCTTTAGAGATTTTACCTGAGTGGTATTTATATCCAACTTTTAATATTTTACGAGTGCTACCTAGTAAGGTTTTAGGTCTTGTAGCAATGGCTGCAATTCCAGCTGGTCTTATTTTTGTTCCTTTCATTGAAAATAGCAACAAAAATCAGAACCCATTCCGCCGTCCTATATCTTCAGTGGTATTTCTTGTAAGTGTTGTTATAAGTATTTGGTTAGGGATTGGTGCTTGTTTACCTATTGATCAAGCACTTACTTTAGGTTTATTCTAATTTTATTTTCAAAAATAAGATGAAGTATTTTTCATCTTATTTTTGAAAATAAAAAATTAGTTTGATTATCGTGAATAGTATTCGATTACTTTTAATTCATCAATTTCAAGATTTAAGCTTTTTCGTTTTGGTAATGTGATGATTGTGCCTTCTAATTTCTCTTTTTTAACTTGTAGATGCGGATAAGTTTCTGGTTGTAGACCTAAAAAACAGTTTACAAGATTTTTTGATGCTGTTTTTTCACGCACAGTAATAATATCGTTTACTTTACATTCAAAGCTAGGAGTTTTTACTTTTTTATTATTTACAATAATATGACCATGGTTTACTAATTGTCGTGCCCCTGGAATTGTTTTGGCAAAGCCTAATCTAAATAAGATACAATCTAATCGTACTTCTAATAAGTTGATTAAATTGTCTTCGGTAGATCCTGGTCGTCTCTTTGCCTCTTGGACATATTTAACCAATTGTTTTTCGCTAACTCCATAATTATATCGTAATTTTTGTTTTTCAATTAAGCGATTACGAAAATCATCTGATAGAGCTAGTCTTGTGTTACCCCGTCTTGGTTCTGTTCCATGATCTCCAGGAGTTTTCTTTCGATTTGTAGTTTTTGTAGTTAACCCAGGCAAGTGACCTAAGCGACGAATAATTCTTATTCTTGGTCCTCTATATCTTGACATTTAAGAAAAATAATGAATTTAATTGTATTTGATTTATTATACCACAAATCTTATTCATTATTGTTTTTATTTAAGGGCGAATGACGGGGTTTGAACCCGCGAATGGTGGAACCACAACCCACTGCCTTAACCACTTGGCTACACCCGCCTAATTTCTAGTCAATACTATTTATTCCCTATTATAAATTACATTTTGTTAATAGTAAAGTATCTTTTTAATAGAAAATAATTTTTATGACTGTTTTCTTTTTCGAATTGCAAGTTTGTTGTTAATACGATTCCTAGGTGTCTTTTTCGAGCGAAAATTTCTTCTAAATTTCCTTCTAAGCATTTTGATGGGTATAAACACTTTGTATATTTTTGTTGTCGCATTTCTTTTCTTGAGAAATTCAGTTTAGTTTTATGTAGTAAAACAGGTATTCCTTGTACTCCAATAATGAAACCTATTTTTGTTCGATTATAAAGATTTCCAATGTAGACTTGTTTAGTGTTAAGAAATTTGTGCTGATTATTCCATATTTCTTTTTTTATATTTAAAATCAAGATAGAAGTTTCTTTATCAATTTTTTTTATTTCTTTAATTTTACTAGGTAGTTGATACAATATTTTTTTATTTTTAAAAATTGGTGGAGTTTTGGAATAAGGGTTAAACATTCTTATCTGAAAGTAAGTTCCAATAGCCCCTTTATTATTAATCCAATTAGTGATTTGAAAATACTCTTGTTTTCTTAAACATTGACTAAAGGTAGGTGTATTTTTGTTAAGAACATTAGGTGAAGTAAGGATTGAACATTCCAGTTTTTCATTTTGAAAATCTTTAACTTTTATTCCAGTAGTAATTGTCTCTTGTGGGAATATCCCTAAGCTTAAACTTTTTGTATTGGATAATAATCGTTTAGTCCATTTTTCTTGAGTAAAATATTTATATTTTGTCCATTTCTTATGACTAGAATAATCAATGTTATTAAATACAAGTTGAAAGATAAATTTTTTGAATGATTTATTTAACGAATTTAAGTTGTATTCACGATTTAAAAGTGTTCGTTTAACAGTGTATCGTTTTTGTTTAATTCGTCGTTTAATTTCATCTTTAAGTAGTTTGTAAGTTAAACGGCGGTTTGAAAAGTATAGTGATGAGGAATAAGAGAATTCTTGCATTGATTTTTTCATAAATTTTTAAAGGTCAATTTCTTTAGTTTTGCATAGGATAATAAAAATGTAATGAAGGAGTTCCATTCTTGAGAATTTTTTATTAAAAAAATAAAAAAAATTTGTACAGGTTTTCCTGCTCTAAATTTTATTTTTGTATTATTTGAATAAATCCATAGTTGATTCAGTTTTATAGTTAATTGGGTAATTTTTTTTTTTTTAATTAGTTGAAAAATGATCTTGTGCGAAAAAATAAAGGTCACTGTTCCGGTTGTTTTATTAAGTGATTTTGTTAATTTAATTTTTGGTGTTTCATAAGTATCTAGCTCGTGTAGTTGCATTGTTTTTTTTTAATTAGTACTGGGGTAGGAGGATTCGAACCTACGAATGGCGGAGTCAAAGTCCGCTGCCTTACCGCTTGGCTATACCCCAATTGTTTTCGGGCGAGGAGGGATTCGAACCCCCGACACCGTGGTTCGTAGCCACGTGCTCTAGTCCACTGAGCTACAGGCCCTTTGTATATACTATTGTACGAGATAAAAATTATTGATACAATGTAAATCAAACTATAAAGTTATTATTTATTATTTGATATGACATTAAAGAATGTAAAATTTAATATTCACGAAGCTATAGGCCTTTTACGCTCTTTAGTAACCTCAACGTTAGGTCCAATGGCAAGACATGCAATTATCCATAAAAAAAATTCTACGCAGTTTGTTGATGATGGTGCTACTATTCTTAAAGAAGTTAATGTTGAATCAAAAATTGATGAGCCCATTTTTCAATTGGTTAAACAAGCTTCTTTAAAAACCGATAAACTTGTTGGTGATGGAACAACTACAACTATTTTGTTAATTTGCTCTTTACTAGAAGAGTCATTCTATTTTGTCACAGCAGGGGTACAACCAATTTTTTTGGTAAAAGGTTTAAAAAAAACTGCTAATTATTTAGTTCAAAAAATTAGATACTTTTCATTTCCAATTACTTCCCAGCAACAAATAGTGAATCTGTTAACCAATACTTTGGGTCCAACTTTGACTGATTTTAAAAATGCTTTATATTCAGCGATTGTAAAAAAAGGAAAAACTCGTGTTATTGAATTAGAGGAACATTATGCTGAGCAAATTAATTCCACTGTTGAAGTTTTTGAAGGATTACAGTTTGATAAAGGTTTAGTTTCATCTTATTTTTTAAAAAATCCAGAAGAATCTTCTATTACGTTAACTAATCCTTATCTTTTAATTACAGATTTAGAATTGACTTCACTTACAGTAATACAAGAGATTTTAGAAGTTGTTCGTGAACGAAATGCTACTTTATGCCTTATTGCAGAGAATTTTGATCAACAATTAATTTCGACGTTAGTAATAAACAACTTAAATGAAAATTTAAATGTTATTCCTATTCGTGCCCCATATTTTGGATTAAAAAAAACAAAAATTTTGCAAGATTTAGCAATTGCAACAACAGCTACCTTTATTTCCCAGGATACATATCCTAAAGATTATGTTTTTCAATTATCTGATTTAGGAAGAGCCAAAACAATGTCTGTTTCTTTAGCTGCATCTACGGTAATGTTATTACCAACAGCAAAAATTAATGTACAACGTCGAATTAGTGAGTTACAACGAGAAATTTTAGTTAATGATAGTGTATATGAAAAAGATATCTTAAAACAGCGAATTACATTTCTTTCGAGTGGAATTGTTAAAGTGAATTTATATGCTCCAACAGCTACGGAGCTTTCATCATTAAAGTACAAGGTACAAGATAGTATAAATTCCTTGTCAACTTCATTTCAAGAGGGAGTTGTGATTAGTTCAAGTAGTTTATTTGTTCATTTATCAGAATTAGTTCAAAATTGGTCAATGCTGAATTTATATGGGGATGAAATTTTTGCACTTACAATTCTAAAAAAATCTTTCTTATTTCCATTTTATCAGTTATGTCTGAATAGTAATGATAGCTACCCATTATTAAGTGCTGCGATTTTGCAGAAGGGATATCCTTTTGGGTTTGACTTTTCGAAAAAAGAGATTGTGAACTTTAAAGAATATTCGCTTCTGGATTCTGCAAAAATGTTAAGAGTTATTGTACAAAATTCAATTTCTTCAACTTTATCTTTATTATTAACGTTTTAATTTTTGTTTTATTTATTTCATTTCTTTTTTTATTAAATTAATAATACGTTCTGTTGGTTCAGCTCCTTGTTTAATCCACTTTAAAAAATCAAATTTATTAATTAATAAATTATCTGTATGAGGGTTAAAGAAACCGATATCAGCAACGGGTTTACCGTCACGTCTAGAGGTATTTTCCATTACTACAATACGATATTGAGCTAATTTTTTTCTTCCGATTTTTTTTAATCTGATTTTTAACATATATTGTTTTTTATTTACTGTATATTATAAAGGCGTGTATATATAATATACAGATTAAAAGAAATAAAAGCTAGGGTCTTAATCAATTTGTAGAAGAAAACTATGTAAATCATATCTTGATTTTGTGATTTGCCGTTTTAACAACCCGATTATATAAGACAATAATGTATAGGAGTAATCAAACCCTAAAATTGTACGACTTCTTGTTGGAATACAACGTCTTGTCCATCTTAAGGGAGTATTGGTTAGTTTCCATAGAAAGCTTGTAGGCCAAACATAGGGATTAAAAGTTAAAAAATATTCAATTGACCATCGCATGCTAAATAGAAATTCATAAATGCGAAGAAATTCGAAAAGATAATAACTTAGATCTAGTGCAGCTGTACCAAGTAAAAGAATACTTTGTTTTTTTATAGCACTAGTAGTAGTGTCCTGCGAGTATTTAGCTAATGTGTAAAGTCCTTTAGCAAGTAGTCCTATTATAGCAGTAACGCTCAGCAGACGAAATAGTTTTGCTGAGCGAGTTCTTTTTTTTTGTTTTCTTTTTTTATAGTTTTCGTTAGGCATATTTGTTTTTTATACGGTTAATTAATCAATAGGTTTCATTTGTAATACAGGTTCTGTTGCGCGATCAATACCTTTTTCGAATCCAGCAGCAGCAGCACGTGCACGTCCTGAATGCCACCAATGACCTACTAGTAAGAAGAATCCTAAGAAGAAGTGAGATGATGTTAACCAAGAGCGTGGTGATACATAGTTTACAGAGTTAATTTCTGTTGCTACTCCTCCTACTGAGTTTAATGATCCTAATGGAGCATGTGTCATATATTCAGCAGCACGACGTTCTTGCCATGGTTGAATGTCACTTCTAATTTTAGATACATCTAACCCATTTGATCCACGTAAAGGCTCTAACCAAGGCGCACGTAAATCCCAGAAACGCATAGTTTCTCCTCCAAGAATAATTTCTCCACTTGGGGAACGCATTAAGTATTTTCCTAATCCAGTTGGACCTTGTGCAGAAGCAATATTTGCACCTAAACGTTGATCTCGAACAAGGAATGTAAAAGCTTGAGCTTGTGAAGCTTCTGGTCCTGTTGGGCCATAAAATTCACTTGGATAAGCTGTATTATTATACCATACAAAAATTGAGGCACTTAATCCCATTACAGATAATGCCGCTAAACTATATGATAAATATGCTTCGCCAGACCATACAAAGGCACGGCGAGCCCATGCAAATGGTTTTGTTACAATATGCCATGCACCACCTACAATACATAGAATTCCCATCCAGATATGTCCACCAACTAAATCTTCCATATTGTTGATAGAAACAATCCATCCATCACCACCAAAAGGCGATTTAAATACATATTCAAAAATGATAAGCGGATTGATTGTTGGGTTTTTGATTGTTCGTACATCTCCCCCACCAGGAGCCCAAGTATCATATACTCCACCAACATACATAGCTTTTAAAACTAATAAAAATGAACCAATACCAAGAAGTATTAAATGAATTCCTAATATTGTTGTCATTTTATTTTTGTCTCTCCAATCATATCCAAAGAATGGGAAGCTTGTTTCTAAAATATCAGGTCCAAAGATTGAATGATATACTCCTCCAAATCCAAGAACAGCTGATGAAATTAAATGTAATACACCAACTACAAAATAAGGGTAAATGTTTACAATTTCTCCACCTGGTCCTACACCCCAACCTAATGTTGCTAAGTGAGGAATAAGAATACACCCTTGTTCATATAATGGTTTTTCAGGTACATAATGAGCTACTTCAAATAATGTCATAGCTCCACACCAGAAGACCATTAAGCCGGCATGTGCAACATGTGCTCCTAATAGTTTTCCAGATGTATTAATTAAACGTGCATTTCCTGACCACCAAGCAAAGCCTGTTGATTCAAGTGTTCGACCGCTGATTTCATTAAAGCGCATTTCCACGTGGTAATACCTCCTCTGGGAAAATAAAGTTTTCGTGTGGTTGATCTTGAGCTGCCATCCATGCTCGGATACCTTCATTTAATAAAATGTTTTTTGTGTAGAATGTCTCAAATTCTGGATCTTCTGCAGCCCGTAATTCTTGGGATACAAAGTCATAAGCACGTAAATTTAGAGCTAGTCCTACAATACCAATTGCACTTGTCCATAGTCCTGTTACTGGAACAAATAACATGAAGAAGTGTAACCAACGTTTATTCGAAAATGCTACACCAAAAATTTGTGACCAGAAACGGTTTGCTGTTACCATTGAGTATGTTTCTTCTGATTGTGTTGGTGTAAACGCACGGAATGTGTTTGCAGCATTTCCATCTTCAAATAGTGTATTTTCTACAGTTGCGCCATGAATAGCAGATAATAATGCACCACCTAAAATACCGGCAACTCCCATCATGTGGAATGGGTTTAATGTCCAGTTGTGGAATCCTTGTAAAAATAATAAGAAGCGGAAGATTGCTGCTACACCAAAACTAGGTGCAAAGAACCAACTTGCTTGTCCTAATGGGTATAAGAAGAATACTGATACGAAAACAGCAAGAGGACCAGTAAATGCAATTGCGTTATATGGTCGAATTCCTACAAGTTTAGCAATTTCAAACTGACGTAAGCAGAATCCAATTAGACCAAATGCTCCATGTAAAGCAATGAATGTCCATAATCCACCAATATTACACCAAGTAACGAAGTTACCTTGTGCTTCTGGTCCCCATAATAATAATAATGAGTGTCCAAAGCTATTAGCTGGTGTTGATACTGCTGCTGTTAAGAAGTTACAACCTTCTAAGAAAGAACTAGCTAATCCATGTGTGTACCAAGATGATACAAATGTAATTCCTGTTAACCAGCCTCCAAGTGCTAAATATGCTGTCGGAAATAATAATAAACCAGACCAACCAACGAATACGAAACGGTCTCTTTTTAACCAGTCATCAACTAAATCGAATAAGTCGCGTTGATCTTTTTCTGGAGTAATTTGATCAATAGTAGTAGCCAAGGTGGATAATATTGCCGCTTGGTAATATTTGATATTATAAAGTAGAGTAAATTATGAATAGGAATCGGTCTTTTATTTAATGATGTTTTTTAGAAAAAACTTATGAAGTTTAAAATTCAAATTTTTTGTTAATCTCTTAATTCAAACCTTTTATTAATTTTGCAGAAAAAATACTTCAATTAACGTACTTACTTATGTTAATAAAGTATTAGTTTGGATCCACAACATTTAAGCATAATGAGAGTTTCATTTCTTCCTGACCAATAA
>ERZ1740059.79-NODE-79-length-49964-cov-6.793925_pt1 | contig 49964 bp, 46 predicted proteins | sample MGYA00581744_ERZ1740059 | MGnify/ENA primary metagenome ERZ1740059 (study PRJEB43018, sample SAMN04849738) | marine metagenome | isolation source: floating plastic debris | place: Pacific Ocean | collected 2008-08-28 | study: EMG produced TPA metagenomics assembly... | reverse complement strand
GGGGGTTTCCGCTTGTCTGGCCCCCCTGCCCCCCCTTTTTTGGCGGCGCGGGGGGTTTGGCGTTGGGGGGGGGGGGGCCCCCCCAAAAGCGCCCGGCACTGCGGCGACCGTCGTTTGGGGGGATTGGTCGCTCTCGACAGAACCTCCTCGGCTCTTGGCATCATACTGTGACAGCAAAAAATCATAGTAAATGGGATAACATCTCTTTCCTGTGGGTAACCTTGTTCAAAGAGCGAGGAAATTCTGGGTTTTGACCCCATTTTCCACCGACAAGCTCGAAATTTGCGCTGATTGCATGGCGACGCGGCGAATCAAATGGTCTCGACGCTTGCTTACTGAGCCGCTTCGCCAACACGGCGCCGCACCGGTCCAAACAGGCAGGCGATCCCGAGCAGGACGCCTGAGACCGTTGCGATCATGCCCGCCGCGCTGACGGCGTTCGCGTAGCCGAACCAAAGGGGCCCATACCCAGCGACGACGTACCCAATGATCGCGGCCGCGGCGGCGAAAACGACGCTCCAGGCGACCTGGCGATCGAGCCTGTTCGTCATCAGACGCGCGGTCGCAGGCGGGCAGATGAACATTGCGATGACGATGATCGATCCGACCGCGTCAAAGGCGGCCACAGCGGCGATCGCCGTGGCGATCACTAGCCCGGCGCTGACAATGCCGGTCGGGGCGCCAATTGCAGCGGCGAAGGCGGGATCAAAGGTCGATATCGCGAGTTCCTTCCAAAACAGCGCGAGAAAGATGGCGACGCCGGACAGTACAACCGCCAGCCTGAGGATCTGAGGCGGCAATCCGGCGAGCGCATCCGGATTGGTCAGCGACGCCCAGCCTATCGCATCGAACCAGATCAGGCTTTCGAGGTTTCCGTGAAGGGCGTGTTCGACATCCAAGTGCACGCTGCTGGTGTCGGACTGCTCCAACAGCAGAACCCCGGCGGCGAAAAGCGTCGTGAAAACCACGCCCATCGCCGCCCCAGGCTCGACCTGACCGATCCGTCGGATGACCTCGATCATCACGATCGCCAAGATCGCAGCGAGGGCGGCGCCGATCATCATCGGCCATGCGGAGATCACGCCGGTGACCAGAAAGGCGACGACGATCCCCGGCAAGACAACATGACTGATCGCGTCGCCGATCAGGGCTTGGCGGCGCAGCAGAAGGAAGTTTCCGGGCAGCGCGCAGGCGACCGACGCCAGGATCCCGATCACGATCGGAGGCAGGCTTAGCTGAACGAATTCAGGAGAAAGCAGTTCGTCAATCATTCGCTTGAGCCCGCCTCATCCTGTCCGGCCGTGAGGCGTGGGGTCAGCTGCGCATCCAGAGCCGCGATCTGATCTTGGGTCATGACTTCTTCGATCGGCGTCAGACCGTCGTAGCGTTCGGCCAGCGGGTTCTCACCGGAGGACCGGCGCAGCAGCTCCCAACGCGCTTCGTCTCGCAGCGCTTTCGACGCGGCGGCGCGGCCATCGAGCGTGGCGACGCCGTCGGGGCGGATCAAACCGTCTCGCTTGAGGATGCGAAGCGTCAAAGGGTCGTAGATCGGCTCGCCTCGCGCCATCGCCAGCAGGCCTTGTCGCGCGTGAACGCGCCGCTGGAAGCGTCGTCGCCGCGCTGCGGACGCGAGCACGCCGCGCAACGGGGAGACCAGGAGCGATACGGCGAAGAGGGCGAACGACATCAAGACGATGATTGGACCCGTGGGCAACTTGTCCGCCGCGGCGGAGAGCGCGGCGCCGACATACCCAGCGGCGGCGCCGGCCCCCGCGGCGATCAGGATCAGCTGCTCGACCTGATCCGTCCAAAACCGCGCGGTCGCCGCCGGAATGATCAACAGAGCAACGATCAAAACCAGTCCGACAATCTTCAGCCCAATGACCGTCACCAGAAGTGCGAGCCCCATGATCGCGAGATCGGTTCGGCGCACATTCACACCGGTCGTCGCGGCGAACGCAGGATCGAACGCCACCAGCGTCATCGGGCGTCGCAGCGCATAGACGCAGGCCGCCGACACGGCCGCCGCCGCCGCGATGGTCGTCGCTTCGCTGCGCAGCATGCCGGCTGTGGAGCCGAGCAGGAACGTGTCGAGCCCCGCCTGCCGTCCGACATTGAGGGTTTGGATAACGGTCAGCAGAACAATTCCAAAACCGAAGAAAACAGAGAGCACAGCCCCAATCGCGGCGTCTTGCGAGAGCCTTGTGGCATGGGTCATCCAGTCAACCAGGTACAATCCAATCGCGGCGGTGAGCGCTGATCCCAACAGCAGCCCGGGCAGCCAGCGCCCGTCGCCGCCGGCATACGCCATGACAATGAACGCCAGGCAGATCCCCGGCAGGGTCGCGTGACTGACGGCGTCCGAAACCAACGAGCGTTTTCGCAGGAAGATGAATGCGCCTGCGGCGCCTGCCGCCAGGCCAAGCAGGCCGGCGCCCACCGTCACGAGCGCCGTGTTGAAACCGCCTTGCAGCAGCAGCGCATCGAACAAGAGACGGAGAAAGGGATTGGCGGCGTCACCCGTCATTGGGCGTGCGCCTTAGCCGGTCTTGCGGATCACATCGTCGAGATGCGTCGCCGCCAAACGGCCGCCATAGGTGGCCTGCAGGTTCCCCGCCGAGAACGTCGTTTCGACCGGACCCTCGGCGATCTTTCTCACGTTCAGCAAGAGCGCGCTGTCAAAGTACTCCGTGACTGTCGTCAGATTGTGGTGCACGCACGCGATCGTTCTTCCCAGGGATTTCAGGTCCTTGAGCACATCAATGATCGCGCGCTCGGTGGCCGCGTCGACGCCAGCAAACGGCTCGTCGAGCAAATAGAGATCCGCATTCTGGGCAAGCGCCCGCGCGAGAAACACGCGCTGTTGCTGGCCGCCTGACAATTGGCCGATCTGCCGGTGAGCGAAGTCGGCCATGCCCACCCGAGAGAGACACTCCAGCGCCTGCGTGCGATGCCGCGACCCGGCCAAGCGGAAGAGACCGATGTCGTGATAGAGACCCATCATGACGACGTCGATTGCGCGCGCCGGGAAATCCCAATCAACGCTGGCGCGCTGCGGCACAAATGCGAAGCGCGCGCGCGCCGCGTCGACGGGGCGCCCGAAGATTCTGACGTCTCCGGACAAGCGCGGGATGACGCCCAGCGCGCCCTTGAGAAAAGTCGACTTGCCAGCGCCGTTTGGTCCGATGATCGCCGTCATCTCGCCCGGGCGAAAATCGGCGTCGATCGAGAACACCGCCGGCTTGTCGCCGTAAGAGACGGTGAGGCCGCGCACGCTCAGTGGCTGGTCTTCTCTGACGCCAATCGCAGAGCTTTGCAGCTGGCCATCCTGTGCGATGAGTTCTGCTTGCATGGCTATTGACCCGTCGACGTCGCGAGGGTCAGCGCGCCGCGCATGCCGAGTTCAGGCGCCTCGCCTCCCAAAGCGCGTGCGATCGTCGTCGCGTTGTGATCAATCATGCCGATATAGGTGCCTTCATAGGAGCCCGCGGGCCCCATGGCGTCGGAAAACAGTTCTCCGCCGATGCTCAGGTCGTGGCCTTGCGCCCCGGCGCCTTCGATCAACGCCCGGACGTTGCGGTCCGAAACCGAGCTTTCGATGAAGACCGCCTTGACGTCTCGTTCCACGATCAGCGCGACAAGCTCTTCGATCCGGCGCAGGCCGGCTTCTGCTTCCGTCGAAATGCCTTGGATCCCCTCCACGTCATAGCCATAGGCGCTGCCGAAATAGTTGAAGGCGTCATGCGCCGACAGCAGAACCCGTGACCGTTTCGGCACCGAGGCCAAGACGTTCGATGCGTAAACGGCAAGGTTGTCGATCTCGGCGAGGTGGCGGGTCGTGTTGGCTTCAAAAAGAGCCTGGTCGTTGGGCGCTGCCTCGATCAGCGCGTCGCGCACGGCCGTGACGACGTCGCGCCAAAGGGCCGGGTCCATCCAAACGTGGGGATCAAAACGGTCTGCGTAATCGTCATTGCCAAGACGCTTTTCGACAGCAACGCTTTCGCCAACGGCGACGACGGGTCGCTTCTGGGCGAGGCCGAGGAGAAACTCCTCCATCTGGGCCTCCAAGTAGAGCCCATGCCAGAGGACGACGTCGGCGCGCGAGAGCGCCAGTATGTCGGTGCGCGTTTGTCTGTAGGCATGTGGATCGACGCCAGGCCCCATCAACGCAGTGACCTCGACGCGATCGCCGCCGACCTGGCGCGCCGCATCAGCGATCATCGACGTCGTCGTCACCACCTTGATCACGGCGTTTTGCGCGCGCGCGCCCGAAGACAGCGCAAACGGGGACAGCACAAACGGCGACACGGCCGCCCCGGCAAAAAGGCCGAGCGACTGTCTGCGCGATAGATCTGCTGGTCTGCGCGAAAAGGATCTGGGGGTCTTCACAACGATGCCTTGCCTGCTTTTGCAACTCACTCTCAAATAGAGAGCGTGAAAGGGCCGCGTCAAGGAGGTTGCGAACGATTCTCAGAAATCTTGAAGGTTCTGTGCCGCCAACGCGTCGCGGGCGCTTCGAACGCCCGCGAAAACATCACGTTGGTCGAATGATCCTTACTCGTAAGGGTTCCGGCTCAGGACTGTCGCCCAGACCTTGCCGGCGCAGTTGTGGTACGGCACGGCGGCCTCCGCGGTCGGCGCAAGACCGGTTTCCTTCATCAGTTTGGCGGTGTGTCCGGCGAAAAAGGTCGGCAGCTTCGAGGCTGCGATCGTGCTGCGGCCGGAGTTCGGGCCGTAAATCGGCTCGCCGGGGTTTTCGGCAAACTGCGTCCAGTCCGCGTCGAAGTCCGCCACACACGCTCCGGTGTCGTCGATCTCAATGGTGAAGGCGTCGACGGGATCGTATTCGGCCGTGTCGCCTTGATTGAAGATGAAGATAATCAACGGCGCGTCGTTTTGTGTTTTGCCCGCGCCGATATGAATGTCCGCGCCTGCATTCGCCGAGGTTGCAAGGATCGCTGCGAGCAATCCGGCTCCGGTCGCGATGAAAAATCTCGTCACTCGGTTCACAGTGGTCTCTCCTGGGGCGTCCCGCCTAAGCTCCTATGTCCCTATAGGAGGATTCGTTAACGGCGGAAAGGCGGCGGGGTGAAGGCGAGATGAAATCTCGGTGTGCGGTAGAGACGGTCACATAGCCTGTCCACACGCTGTCCACAGTCGCATTCACATTCCCGGAGAATGAAGGTCCTTACATGCCTTCTTGGCCGCGTTTTATCGCGACAACGCCCGTTCTGGTCACTTCGGTCACGCCCAGCGGTCGCATCAGTTCGATAAACGCGTCGATTTTCTCCGGACTGCCGGTGACTTCAAACACAAAGCTGTCGAGAGTGGCGTCGATCACATGGGCGCGAAAGGCGTCTTTGAGCCGCAAAGCCTCGACGCGCGCGTCGCCGGTTGAAGCGACTTTGACCATGGCCAGTTCGCGCTCGACCGAGGGGCCCTCGACCGTCAGGTCGGTGACCTGATGGACCGGCACGAGCCGATCAAGTTGAGCCTTGATCTGAGCGAGGACCATCGGCGTGCCTGATGTGACGATGGTGATCCGCGAGATGTGGCCGATATGGTCGGTCTCCGCCACGGTCAGGCTTTCAATGTTGTACCCGCGCCCGGAGAACAGACCGATGACGCGCGCGAGCACGCCGGCCTCGTTGTCGACCAGCACAGCAAGCGTGCGGCGTTCGACGACATGTTCGGCGCCAGCGGCGGTCATATCGTAAGCGCTCTTTCGCAGATCTTTGCGGCGGCGGCCGCCATTCGTGGCGGGCGGCTGTTGTTCTTCGGTCTTTGGCGGCGCGTCTTTGCTCATGGGAATTCTCTTAGTTCGGTTGTGGGCCAGCTTGCCGGGTCAGCCGCTGGTATCTGTTCGCGTCGGCTTCGGCCAGCTTTGACCGGCAGTCGTCCAGGATCTGAAGTGCGGTTGTGCTCGGGACGGGACTGTCGGCGTCCTCGACGCATTGGCTCGTCGCGTAAGCTGTCCAGCCGGCGGGCGTGCGCCGGAGCATCAGGATGTCGAGCGGCAAGAGCTGAGGTTCGAAAATGCCGAAATCGCTGTACTCTCCATGGCTCGCAATCATGAGCACCTGAGCCGCCACCCAGTCCGCGTCGGCTTGCAACGGCGTTACCGCGAGCACGACGTCGTCGTGATGTGGAAGGCCGCGCGCCAGGCTCAGCAGGCTCTCCGCGAGCGCGGCCTCGCGAAGGGGGAGCTCGTCAAGTTGGAGCTCTCCGCGCATTGCGCCGAGCATCCACAAGCAGTCTTGACGATCTTGCGCGTCTTGCTCGTCTGCGCAGATCTCATCGGTGCTCAGGCGGCACTCCGCGCGCTGATCCGGGTCGTCCAGAGCGTCGCAATCACCGGTCATCGCCCGCATCTCCGCCACGATTTCCGGAGCGACCTCGGTCTCCGGCGTGCGCAGGCGGTAGAGACCGTCGCCGATCCGATCGATGCGGTGCTCGATCCCGTCGTCGTCGAGATAGCGCCCGGCCAAGCCGGGCGCGTCGGTCGAAACGACATCGAGGGCAGGGCCGTCAGAATGCATGAAGCAACCGCTCAACATCAGCGGCGCGCAGACCAAAGCGACAAGCGGCGGTCTCATTGACAATTCCTTCGGCCCGGACCGGTTGGATGCCCTCAGACGAGCGCTGCGCCTTTCTCATCGATTGCGCCTTCTGTGGACGCCTCGCCCAGCAGCATCTCGTTGTGGGCCTTGCCTGATGGGATCATCGGGAAGCAGTTTTCGTGCTTCTCAACCACGCAGTCGAAGATCACCGGGCGATCGATTGAGATCATATCATTGATCGCGTCGTCGAGCTCGTCTGTTGTTTCCGCGCGAATGCCGATGCAGCCCATCGCTTCGGCGAGCTTGACGAAATCGGGCAGCGCTTCGGACCAGGAGTGCGAGTAGCGCTCGCCATGCAGAAGCTCCTGCCACTGGCGCACCATGCCAAGGCGCTCGTTGTTCAGAATGAAGATCTTCACCGGCAAGTCGTATTGAACCGCGGTGCCCATCTCCTGCATCGTCATCAGGAACGATGCCTCACCGGCGACGTCGATGACCAGACTGTCGGGATGCGCCACTTGCACGCCGATCGCGGCCGGACAGCCGTATCCCATCGTTCCCAGCCCGCCAGACGTCATCCAGCGGTTGGGTTCTTCGAACTTGATGTACTGGGCCGCCCACATCTGATGCTGCCCCACCTCGGTCGTGATGTAGGTGTCGTGGTCCTTGGTCAGCTCGTACAGCCGCTTGATCGCGTGCTGCGGCTTGATGGTCTTGCCGCCCATCTTGTAGGCGAGGCAGTCGACGGCCCGCCACTCTTCGATCGTCGACCACCACGCGGAGACGTCTTTCTTCTTGGATCCGTTGGACTTCCACAGTCGCAACATGTCCTCCAGAACATGCGCCACATCGCCGATGATCGGCACGTCCACCGCCACATTCTTGTTGATCGAACTCGGATCGATGTCGATGTGGATTTTCTTGGAGCCCGGCGAAAAGGCGTCGATCCGGCCTGTGATCCGGTCGTCGAAACGTGCGCCCACGCAGATCATCAGATCGCAGTCATGCATCGCCATGTTGGCTTCATAGGTGCCGTGCATTCCCAGCATGCCGACGAATTGCGGATCCGAGCCCGGATAACAGCCCAGTCCCATCAGGGTCGAGGTGCATGGGAAACCTGTGGAGCGCACGAACTCGCGCAGAAGCTCTGTCGCTTTCTGTCCCGAATTGATGACGCCTCCGCCGGTATAGAAGATCGGCCGTTCGGCTTTTTCGAGCAGGGCGACCGCGTCCGTCACCCGTTCGATGTCGCCTTTGACCTTCGGCGCATAGGATTTCCGCGGCGCGCTGTTTGGCTTTTGGTAGGTCCCTGTCGTCATCTGGACGTTCTTTGGGATGTCCACCAGAACCGGTCCCGGCCGGCCAGACGTCGCGATATGGAACGCCTCATGGATCGTGCCGGACAAGTCCTCGACGTCCCGCACGAGCCAGTTGTGTTTCGTGCATGGGCGCGTGATGCCGACCGTATCCGCTTCCTGGAACGCGTCATTCCCGATCAGGAAGGTCGGCACCTGCCCGGAAAGGCAGACGATGGGGATCGAGTCCATCAAGGCGTCCTGAAGCGGCGTCACCACATTTGTCGCGCCTGGGCCCGACGTCACCAAAACGACGCCCGGTTTGCCCGTCGCCCGCGCGTATCCTTCCGCGGCGTGGCCGGCGCCTTGCTCGTGACGAACAAGAGTGTGCTTGATGCCCTGCTGCTTGAAGATCTCGTCATAGATCGGAAGCACGGCGCCGCCGGGGTAGCCGAATACGACCTCGACACCCTGATCCTTCAGGGCCTTCACCACCATCTCGGCGCCGGTCATCAGATCAGACATCACTCAAACTCCCGTTTTCGCATCTCGTCTTCAAGCGTCGCGAGGCGCAGGCTTCGCAATCGGGCAATAAAAAAGGGCCCCGTTGGACCCTTGCATGCGCACCGTGCGGATTTGGCTCCTATGCCAAACCGGTTCCGGTGCGCTTCCCAATTACGAGGACCATGCCCACGTGTTCGAACTCCTAAACTAAGCCGGAAAGTCAATACTCTGCGGCTGGCGCAGGGTCAACTCTAATTCAACATCTCAGCCACTATTTTTGGGTCGATTTTGGAACTTTCTTTCAATTCAACGCGCGCCCACGCACTCATCTGATTTCGGGCCCAAGTACTTTGACGTTTTGCGTATTGCCGCGTCGCAGTGACGGCGCGGTCGATCGCCGTGTCCAGGTCGGTCTCTCCGGCGAGATGTGCGAGCAGTTCGGGCGCGCCGAGCGCCTTGAGCCCCGGGAGGCGTGCGAAATCCTCTTCGTCAAAACCGAGTTGGCGCAGGCGGGCCACCTCTTCAAGCGCTCCGGACTTGAGCATCACGTCAAAGCGCTGGGCGATCCCGGCCCGCAGTGTCTCCCGCGGCGGCTCCAAGACAAAGGCGCGCGCGTCCTCGAGCGGGATCAGCGGAGGAGGGGTCCTGGCGCGCCAGGTCGCGAGACCTTCGCCTGTTGTCTCAAACACTTCGCGCGCCCGAAGCACCCGCCGAGGGTTCGCTTGATCGATCTGTTCGGCGGTTTCCGGATCGAGCCGCTTCAACTCGGTGTAGAAGGCCTCTTCTCCCATCTGCTTTTGCACAAGCTTCAGCTCGGTCCGGACAGGGGGAGGCGTTTCGGGGATCTCGGCGAGGCCTTCGCTGAGCGCTTTGAAGTAAAGCCCGGTGCCGCCGACGATGATCGGCCGACAGCCAGATTTCGCGCACTCGGCCAAGATGGGATCCAACTCCCTCAACCACCGGCCAACCGAATAGTCGGGGGTGGAGACAGGTACGTGTCCGTAAAGCCGATGGGGAACCCGCCGCTCATCCGCTTCTGACGGGCGAGCAGTCAAAACACGCCATAAATCATAGACTTGAAGGGCGTCGGCATTGATCACACAGCCGTTCGAGAGCTCGGCCAACATCATGGCGAGCGCGCTTTTCCCAGACGCGGTCGGACCGGCCAGCAGGATCGGTCTAAGGTTGGTCGTCATTGCTGATCAAGCACATCGGGGGAGCAAGCTACGCTTAGTCGTTGGCAAGGGTTTTAAAATGAAATGTTTCGAAAAGCGTTGTCAACATAGGCGAGACGCTCTAAGACCGCCGCTATTCCACACGCGGAGAACGGGCGTCGCGGGGAGAAATCCTGCTCCGTCCACCGGTTGTTCAAGGTTTTCAATAGCTTGCTATTGTTCGTTGAACTTCTTCTCCGCGGAGGCGAAACCGGAAAGAAGAGGCGCAGATGTCCCTGCCTGAGTTTTCTATGCGTCAGCTTTTGGAAGCTGGCGTGCACTTCGGTCACCAGACCCACCGCTGGAACCCGCGAATGGGCCAGTACATCTACGGTGAGCGAAACGGCATTCATATTCTCGACCTGACCCAAACCGTGCCCCTGCTTCACCAGGCGCTGGTCGCAGTGCGCGACCATGTCTCCAAAGGCGGCCGCATTCTGTTCGTCGGCACCAAGCGCCAGGCGCAAAAGCAGATCGCAGAGTCGGCGGAGCGGTCGGCGCAGTACTTCATGAACCACCGTTGGCCTGGCGGCGCGCTGACAAACTGGTCCACGGTGTCGAAGTCTATTCAGACCTTGAAGAAGCTAGACGAGCAGCTCGCGACCGAAGCGCAAGGCTTCACCAAGAAGGAGCGCCTGCAGCTTGAGCGGCAGCGCGAGAAACTGCAGCTGACGCTTGGCGGCATTCGCGAGATGGGCGGTAAGCCGGACATGCTGTTCGTGATCGACACGAACAAGGAGGATCTGGCGATCCAGGAAGCCAACAAGCTGAAGATCCCGGTCGCGGCGGTGCTGGACACCAACTCGAACCCGGAAGGCGTGACCTATCCGATCCCGGGCAATGACGACGCAGCGCGTGCGATCGCGCTCTACTGCGATCTGGTCGCGCGCGCCGCGCTCGACGGCATGTCGGCGCAGCTTGGTCAGGCCGGCATCGACATCGGCGAGATGGAGGAAGCGCCGGTCGAGGAAGCTCTGACCGAAGAGGCGACGCCGGAAGCGGCGACCGAAACGCCTGCTGAAGCGCCTGCGGAAGATGCGGCCAAAGATCCGGCCAAAGATCCGGCCGATGGCGCTGAAAAACGCACCGACGCGGCCTAAGCGCCTCGCTGTGACGTTTTTGTAAACGCCGCGGCGGTTGCGTCGCGGCGTTCGTTTATTTACCAGCGCCGCTAACGACGCGCCGCGTCCATGGTTTCTGGCCATGGTCGGCGGCCACGGCGCTTGGAGAACCGGCATATCTCGGACCTTCGAACTCGACGAGATGAGCTCAGCTGAGGAGACTGTGACATGGCTGCGATCACCGCTGCTTTGGTGAAAGAACTGCGCGACAAGACCGGCGCAGGCATGATGGACGCGAAAAAGGCGCTGACGGAAAACGACGGCGATATGGAAGCGGCGGTCGACTGGCTGCGCGCGAAGGGCCTGGCGAAGGCCGCGAAGAAGGCCGGCCGCACCGCCGCCGAAGGTCTCGTCGCCGTGGCCGTCGACGGACAGTCCGCCGCCGCGGTCGAAGTGAACTCGGAGACCGATTTCGTCGCGCGGAACGCCGAATTCCAGGAAATGGTCGGCGAGATCGCCAAAACAGCCGTCGGCGTCGATGGCGACGTCGATGCGCTCAAGGCCGCGCCGATGGGCGGGAAGACCGTTGGCGACATCGTGACCGACAAAGTCGCCACCATCGGTGAGAACATGAGCTTGCGTCGGTCTGCGCGTCTGTCCGTGGGCTCTGGCGTCGTCGCGACCTATGTCCACAACTCGGTCGCGCCGGGCATGGGCAAGATCGGTGTTTTGACCGCGCTTGAAAGCGACGGCGACGCCGGCAAGCTCGAAGCGCTCGGCAAACAGATCTGCATGCACGTCGCCGCGACCAATCCGGCGTCTCTCGATGTGGAAGACCTCGATCCGGCTCTGGTCGAGCGCGAAAAGCAGGTCCTCACCGAGCAGGCGCGCGAGTCGGGCAAGCCGGACAATGTGATTGAGAAGATGATCACCGGCCGCCTGAACAAGTACTATCAAGAGGTCTGTTTGGTGAAGCAGGCGTTCGTGATGAACCCGGACCTGACCGTCGAGAAGGCGGTGAAGGAAGCCGAGGGCGATGTCGGCGCTTCGATCAAACTTGCTGCGTTCGTTCGCTTTGAGGTCGGCGAGGGGATTGAAGTCGAAGAAACCGACTTCGCGGCCGAGGTCGCAGCGGCGGTCAAGTCGTAGACTGCGACGACACAGTAACCGCGCGGGCGCTGCTGAGCGCGCCCGCCGGTGCGCGGACACGCGCGACTTAGAAGGGGTGGAGGCGGAATGTCGACGGGAGCCGGCCGTAGCGACGGCGCGCCCGGGCGCTCTGGCGACGTGGTCGTCGCGCCCCGGCTCGCGACGTCCGGAACGGTCAACTTGGCGATTTGGCTGGGTTTGACGGCCTGGTTTTTCCTTCTTTACCAGACACAGCCTCTCTATTTTTCAAACCAGAACACAAAGTTCCTCCATGGCGCGGCCCAGGCGGGATTGGGTCTGCTCTCCGAAGACTGGCAAGCCAACACGAAGAACGGCCTGCCTTTGTTCACAGTCTACGTCGAGTTCGCGCTTGCAGCGATCGGACCGATCGTCTTCTACCTGACGCAAGCGGCGCTTTTCGGCGTTTTCCTGTGTGGTTTGTATGCGGTGGCGAGGCTCGCCGTCGCTCCGGGGCGGCATGCGGCGGCGTTCAGCGCCTTGTTCATCGCAATCGCTGCGCTCTCGCATTTCAAGAACGGCGGCGGACGCCTATGGGAAGGGCTCGCTCAACAGTATCTCGTCGCCCCGATGCTCGAACCGCAGAACTTCGGCGTCTTTTTCCTGATTTCGATCGCGCTGTTTTTCAATCGCCGTCCCGGCGCCGCGTGCTGGACGGCTGTGCTGCCGGTTGCGATGCATCCCGGATATGTGGTTCCGGGCGCGATGCTGTTGGGCGGTTTCTTGATCGCGGCGTATCGGCATCGCGACGCTCTGGCTCCGCCGGGTCTTCTTGCATCCCTCGCGTTGGCGGGAACCGTGGTCGGACACGCCGTTTTTCTCGCAAACGCGTTCCCGGCCACCAGCCCAGAGGCTTGGGCGCGCGCAGCAGAGATCATCTCGCAATACCGGATCCCCGACCACTCCAATGTGACCCGGTTTCTCGACATCGACACCGCGTTCAAAGCGGCGATGGTCGCAGGCGCCGTCTGGCTGAGCTGGGGGCGGCCTCTGGGAACGTTCATCGCGGTTGTCGGGGGGCTGATCTTCATCACCTCCGCCGCCAAGGAGGTATTGGACAGTGACGAGCTGGGGCTGATCGCGCCATGGCGGGCGTCGACCTATCTCGTGCCCACTGCGTTCAGCGTCGTTCTGGCGCATGCATGCCTGTGGGCTGTTCGACGCTATAGCGACGGCGCCGCCTCTGTCCGGCGGCGTCTGAAAGGGGCGGCGACGGTCCTGGCGCTTTTTGCCGTTGCGGCAACAGGCGAGGCGCTTTGGGAGAAGTGGGATCGATACGTCGCCTCGGAAAAGGACGACTATTACCACTTCGTCCAAAAGACGGCGCAGTCGGGCGAGATCTATCTGACCCGAGTGCGCGACGCCGACTTTCGGATGACGACCTCGACGCCGCAATATGTCAGCTGGAAGACGCATCCCTATCAGGATTCCGAGGTCATCGAGTGGTTTCGCCGGATCAACACGGCGCGGCAGATCTTCCGAAACGAGGATGCGTCTTGCGCTGAACTTGAACGGTTGGCTGGCGAAGAGGGCGTGACCCACCTGGTTGCGCGGTTGGGCGAACGCCCAGCGACGTGCGGGATCGCGCGGGAGGTCTTCAAGGGCGCCAGATACGGGGTTTACCGGCTCGACCGCGCGCCCTTGCATTCAGCGAACTGACGGATGCGACAAAACCAGCGGCTTTTAGCGATCCCTTAAGTCTTTGTAAGGAAAATGACCTCGAAGCGGTGGGTGCGACTCCACAGACTTGAGGTGCATCTTTGTCAACGGACTCGGATGACGAGCCCTTCGCGCGCGAAGGGCCGGAGCTCAGCGATGAGCTTGCGCAGATCATAAGCCAGATCGAAGACGACCAGGTGCGCCAAGCGCTCATCGACCTCATAAAGTCGTTTCAGAAAACGCGGTCGCCGATCAGCTCGCCGACGCGCTCGGACGACGAGGAGCCGACCGAAGACGGCGACGGGAGCTCGGGCTCGACCACCGGACGGGGACTCCACTAAGCTCGCCGTCGCCGAGTTCATGCGCTTTTCGGGATCAGCGTGGGCGCCGAGGATCGATCGGGATCACGCGGTCGCCGTTTGCGATTTCACGCTGCAGGCGCTCTATCTCTGCGACTTGACCAGGCGAGACCTCGGCGCTGTCGATATGTAATCCGACGCCGTGTTGGGCGAGGCCGCGCCAAACGCCCTCCTTCGGCGCGGCGAGGGGAGAGCCTTTCCGCCAGACCTCCGCTGCGAGCCTCAGGTCCGCTTCCCACAAAGCCAAGGCGCTTGCGATGGCGTCGGGATCGGCGGTGAAATTGCCAAAGCACCTGACGTTCAGCTCGGCGCATGGGGTTTTGCCCGACGCCAAACGGAACACGATGTCGGCGCCTTGCGCAGATTGGGCGGCGGTCGCCGCAGCAACCTTGTCGGCGCCGCTCCAAGCATCGATAAAGCTGACGTGCGTTCTGATGTCGGGCCGAGTTTCGCGTGCGCCCGCCAAAAATGCGTTCATCTGATCATTCACGTCGGCGTAGGGGACCGTGCCGACAACGCCGATCACGCCGCTTTTCGATAGCCGTGCGGCAAGCGCCCCAAGCAGCCAGCTGGGTTCATGCAGCCGTTTCATCACCCAGAGCTGCGCACCGCCCAGGGGTCGGTTGCCGTCTCCAGCGACGACGAACAACACACGCGGGTGTGCGAGCATCAGCGGTTCAACTCGATCCGAGGCGTGGCTATGCGCCCAAATGACGTCATACCTCTGACTTTCAGCGAGGTCCCGCAATCGGTTTGGCGCCGGCGCGTAGAGCGTGGCGCGAATGGACAGATCCTCGGGCGGGCGCGCCGCGAAGCGTTCGAGCGCCTCTCGAAACGAAAGATCCCACCCGGCGGAGCTGTTGAGAGCCATCACAACGGCGATGTCCAGAGTTTCGTCCGCGCGGGGCGCGTCGTTCTGAGCTGAGACCGAGTTGAAAGAGAGCGCGAAGAACACGCAGAGCGCGCCTAACGTGGCGCAGAGGCGTTTCGACAGGATCTGATCAGTCGTCCGCATGCGCGCCTCTAACCGAGCAAGGCCGCGGCGGTGCTAAGCGCGGGCCCTTTGAGCTTGTCGCTGGCCAAATGAGGTTTCAACACGCCTTTCAAAGTTGGGTCGGCGTTGATCTGGCTTGCGAGGTATCTAAAGAACACTGTGCCCTGCGCATCTTCGCGGCGGCCCAGCGCGAATCTCAACGTCGCCGGGTTGCCAGGATCCCCAGCGATCCATTCGAGCGCGAACTTCGCCGCGAGGTAGTCGGCGATCAGATCGTGGGTGAACGCAATGCCGCCTTCATCCTCGCCACGGCTGAAAAACGCGAACTGCATCAAGGCCAGAACCAAGCGTTCTTCGCGCTCTTCATCCAGGTCGTCGCCCAGGTACACGGGCGCCAGGACCGCCCCCCATTCTTCGGCCGAGATCTGCGCCAAGCCTTTTCCGTCCGCGGCGCCGAAACGATAGTAGTGGGCGGCCGCGCCCAGGAGCTGCTCGAGGTTGGCCTGCCCCAGGTCATGCAACGCATCGGCGAAGAGATTGGCGCCGTCGACGCCCAGCCCCGTCGCCGCCTGGTGCGCGGCGAGACGTTTCAACTCGGTTTCTTCCGATCGTGTGACGAAGACGTCCCAGTCAATCTTCAGCTTTCGGCTCTCTCTCGAGATCAGCGCATCGACTGCGGCCTGCAACAGCCCGAACTCGTCGGACACATCGGCGCTCCCGCTTTCGTCCACAGACGCCAGGAAGAGGTCGGCGTAAAAGGGCAGGTCGGTCAGTCCGTCGAGCGCGGGCTCGGCGTCGAGCCTCGCCATGACGTGGTCGACCGCCGCGCTGTCTTCCAACCGCATCTCCAGGAAGCTGCGCTTGGCGGCTCTGTCCCACCGAGCGAGTTCGTAGAGGGCGACGCTTTCCGGATCGCGGGCGTGTTGCGCCTGAAGGAACTCGATCAGGGCGGGCGCTGAAGACATCAGCGAGTCGCGCGTGCAGATCAAGATCTGGGACCGGCTTCCGGGCGTCGACAGTTTCCGACCGAGCGTTTCGAAAAAGTCGCTTTGGCGGCGGTAGAATTCGTCGAGGCCGTCGAACGCCCAGACCGAAAGGCCGCTGTTGTTCAGCCAATCGACCGCTGTGTCGGCGACATGGGCGAGAAGACTGGCGTCGAGCATACGCCGGATCACTTCGGCGGCGGTGCTTTCGTCCTGGCTGCCAAGCTCGTCGGGCTTGAACATCAGCGGTCGCGCCGCGAGGCCGTTTGCGCGCTTTGCGTCGTTGAACCGGTCATGCAGCCGCGCCAGAAGCTCGCTTAGAAGCACGCTCTTCCCAACCCCGGCGGGGCCTGAAATCACGCGGATCCGGGCGCTTTGAGGTCGGCCTGACATCTCCGAAAGCAGATGATCCAACAGATCTCCGCCTTCGATCGGCGCATCTGTCGCGCCCACGCTGGGAAGGCGGCGGAACGGTTGGGGCGCCCGCCGGTCGATCCGCTCTCGCGCGATCTCGCGTCGCAGCCGATCATCGATGTTCTTTGCGGCTGCGTCCTCCTGGGCGCCTCGGAAGTCGATGTCATAGAACTGAAGTGGAAAAAGCAGGGCGCCGCCATTTTCCGAGATCTTGGCGCGGTCTTCGTTGGACAGACCGGCCGCTGACGCGCGTACAATCGGCGCTCGGCTGACGACGCCGCGTTGGCGCAACAAGGCAAGTCCGTTCAACGCCCAGGTCAGGTCGACGTTGTCGCCTCCGCCCAAGCGCTCGGGCACCAGCAAGCCGACTTGCGTCGCTCGATCCGGCGATTGTCCGAGATAGACCCCCGGTTCGATTTCCTCGAGATGAAATCCCCGCGCGCGCATGAACATCGGCGCCGCCTCCGACAATCGCGCGATCGGATCGTTCTCCTCTTGGCGCATACGCGTATCCTTCCTCGCGGCGACCGGGGCTCTGGTCTGGCTGCGAACGTAGCTCAGCCCATCGCTCGGCGGAAGCGTATCGCCGATGCGGGATTGGACGGCGTGACAAGTGCGACTGCCGCGACGCTTGCGAGCGCGGCGGTTTTGAGACAGGTTGCGCGCGCGAGCGCAGGAGCGGAGCCGATCCCATGAGCCCAGATCCGACAGCGGAACCTGATGGAGACGCGGAAAAGCCGCTCTATCGGAGAATTCTTCTCAAAATCTCAGGCGAAGCTTTGATGGGGGAGGCCGGCTACGGCATTCATCCTCCCACGATCGACCAAATCGCCAGTCAGATTAAGGCCTTGCGCGAAACTGGCGTACAATTGGCGCTGGTCGTGGGCGGCGGAAACATCTTCCGGGGCCTTGCGGGCGCCGCTGACGGCATGGACCGGGCGTCGGCTGATTACATGGGCATGCTCGCAACGATCATGAACGCCCTCGCAATGCAATCCGCGCTGGAAAAGCACGGCATCGACGCCCGGGTCCAGTCGGCGATCCCGATGCCGACAGTCTGCGAACCTTATATCCGCACGCGCGCGGTCCGACATCTGGAGCAAGATCGCGTCGTCATTTTCGCCGCAGGCACGGGGAACCCGTTTTTCACGACCGACACGGCCGCTGCGTTGCGGGCCGTGGAAATGGGATGCGACGCCTTATGGAAGGGAACTCAAGTCGACGGCGTTTATGAGAGCGACCCCCGCTCCAATCCGGACGCCAAGCGTTACGACGAGGTGAGCTACACCGAAGTCCTGTTCCGGAACCTGCAAGTGATGGACGCGGCGGCGATTGCGCTGGCTCGCGACAATGCGTTGCCGGTTATTGTCTTCTCGTTGCAAGAACCGGGCGGGTTCGCTCAGATTCTCTTTGGACGCGGGTCGCATACAATTGTCCGCGGGGGCGGCTAACCTCCGCTGCAAGCCCCGATCATGCTGGACCGACCTGCGCATCAGTTTCGCGATGGCGCCGCCTCTGCGCCGAAAAGAACAAAAAGGGAGAAAGAGGAAATGGCAGACGAAGTCGACATGGACGCGGTCATGGAGGACCTAAACCGGCGAATGGATGGAGCGATTTCCTCTTTAAAGCAAGAATTCGCGTCTCTTCGCACGGGGCGGGCTTCGGCCAATATGCTCGACCCTGTGACGGTGGAAGCCTACGGATCTCCAACGCCGATCAACCAGGTTGGAACGATCAACGTCCCCGAACCGCGGATGTTGGTCGTCAATGTGTGGGACAAGTCGCTGGTGGGCGCCGTCGATAAGGCGATCCGAAACTCGGGATTGGGCGTCAATCCGGTTGTAGACGGGACGTTGCTCAGAATCCCCATTCCCGAGCTAAACGAGGAACGGCGCCGCGAACTCGCCAAGGTCGCGGGGCAGTACGCCGAGAAAGCGCGGGTCGCAATTCGCAACGTCCGACGCGATGGAATGGACCAGATCAAGAAAGCCAAGTCAGATGGCATGTCAGAGGACGAGCAGAAGCTCTATCAGGACGAAATCCAGAGCTTGACGGATGGCGAGGTCGCAAAAGTGGATGCAGCGCTTTCTAGCAAGGAAGAAGAAATAATGCAGGTTTAAGGTGGTCTGCACACTGGGCCGGAGAAACACGACTTGTCCGGGTGGGTGAAGCCGGTGAAGGAGAAAGTTGAAAAGCATGCGGCGCATTGACGACGATACGAGCGCATCTCAGAACCAGGCCCGTTCTGGTTCCGATCAGCTTCCTTGCGCGGGCAAAGGCCCGGTCCTGGCGACCGCGGGGCCGCCCCATGTCGCGATCATCATGGACGGCAATGGTCGTTGGGCTTCGGCGCGAAAGTTGCCGCGGCTGGCGGGGCACCGTCGGGGCGTCGATTCAGTGCGCGCTATCGTCGAAGCGTGCCCCGATCTGGGCATCGAGTATCTAACGCTCTACGCCTTCTCGACCGAGAACTGGAAGCGTCCGATGACCGAGGTCAGCGGACTGATGCATTTGTTTCGCATTTACCTCCAGCGCGAGTCGGCGCAACTGAACCGGGAAGGCGTGCGGGTCCGCTTCATCGGCGATCCGATGCCGCTGCCGCCCGACATTCAACGAATGATGCGCTCGCTTGAGGAAACCACGCGCCACAACGTACGCCTCACCGTGTCGATCGCGATCAACTATGGCGGACGGGCGGAAATGGTGAATGCGACCCGTCGGCTCGCCGCCAAAGTCGCCGCGGGAGAGATGTCGCCGGTCGATATTGACGAGAACGCTCTGCGTCGGGAGCTTTTCACCGAAGGCTTGCCTGACCCGGACCTGATCATTCGAACCAGCGGCGAACAACGTTTGTCCAACTTTTTGCTGTGGCAAGCGGCCTATTCCGAGCTGGTCTTCGCGCCTGAGCTATGGCCGGACTTCGATCGGGAGGCGTTCGCTCGGTCCCTGGCTCGATATGACGGCCGCAATCGGCGCTACGGCGCTGTCGCCGGGTGAGGCCGGAGCCGCCGAGCAATCCGACTGAGAAACCGGTGGAAGGGCCGGCGGCGCCGTCGGATCGAGCGCCCCTGAACGACGTCTTCTTCGACTTGAGGCTGAGAACGCTGTCGGGTGTTTTGCTCGGCGTGGCGGCGGCTGGCGCGATCTACCTTGGCGGGTGGGTCACAGCGCTGCTTAGCGCAGCGGGCGCTGCGGCTATGGCCTGGGAGTACCGGGGCTTCGTACGGTTCGACCCATCCACCCGGCCGCGACAGAAGTTCCTGGCGGTCGCGTTCGCCGCGACGGCCTTCGCTGCGCCGATTCTGGCCTTTTCAGCGGATGAGTTTTGGGTTGCGGGTCTGTTTGCGCTCGCGGCGGCGATCGCTTTCTGGCTGATCGACGGTCATCGTGGTCGCTGGACGGGGCCGGGCTTTCTCGTGATCGCCGCCTCGACAGCGGCCTTTGTATGGATGCGAGAGCTGCCGCAGTATGGTTTGGCGACGACCATATGGCTTGTCTGCGTGGTCGTGGCGACCGACGTCGGCGGCTACTTCGCCGGTCGGTTGATCGGGGGCCCAAAGCTGGCGCCCAAGTTGTCGCCCAAAAAAACGTGGTCAGGCCTAGCCGGCGGGATCGGGCTGGCGTTTATCGTCGGCGGACTGTTTTCTTACTTCACGACAGGCACCTATGCTGAAGAAGTGTGTACGGTCTCCGCGATCGCCGCGCTGTTGGCGGTCGCAGGCGACTTGGGCGAGAGCCGCTTGAAACGGAGGTTCGGCGTGAAGGACGCCAGCAACTTGATCCCCGGTCACGGGGGCGCGTTGGATCGGCTCGACGGTCTAATGGCGGCGACCCTCGTCGCTGCTGTCGTCACCTTCGTGCGCGGCAAGGAGATATTCATATGGTGAGCGCCGATGACGCCGCAGGCGAGCGCCGTCGGATCTCGGTTCTGGGCGCGACAGGTTCGATCGGCGAGAGCACTCTCGATGTGTTGCGCGCGCATGGCGGGCGAGAGGCGTTCGATGTGGTCGCTCTGACCGCGAAAGGCGCCTATGACAAGCTTGCGGACGCAGCGATCGAGTTTGGCGCGGAGCTGGCCGTCTGCGCGGACGAGGCGGCGTATCGTGATCTGCGAGACCGGCTGTCGGGCACGAGCGTCCGGGTTGCGGCCGGGGCCGAAGCCGTCTGTGACGCCGCCGCGGAGGCGACGGATTGGACGATGGTGGCGATCGCCGGCGCGGCGAGCCTTCGTCCCAGTTTCGCCGCCGCCCGAGCCAGTCGCGTCGTCGCCTTGGCCAACAAGGAGACGATGGTTTGCGCCGGCGCGGCGTTCGTGCGGGAGCTTCGCCAGAGCGGCGGCCAGCTTTTGCCAGTGGACAGTGAACACAATGCGATCTTTCAGGTTTTCGATCAGCATCAGAATGAAGCCGTCGAAAGGTTGATCCTGACGGCCTCTGGCGGACCATTTCGGCGACTGTCGCTGGAAGAGATGGCGCGTGTGACGCCGGCCCAGGCCCTTCAGCATCCAAACTGGTCAATGGGCGGAAAGATCACGATCGACAGCGCGACGATGTTCAACAAGGCGCTGGAGTTCATCGAGGCCGCCTACTTGTTTCCGGTGTCCGCCGATCAGATCGAGGTCGTCGTCCACCCTCAGTCAATCGTTCACTCCATGGTCGGATATGTCGACGGGTCGGTTCTCGCCCAGATGGGCGTGCCCGACATGCGAACGCCAATCGCGTATGCGCTGGGGTGGCCGCGTCGCGTCGCCGCGCCGGTGGAGCGTCTGGACTTCTCAAAGGTTCGCCGACTTGAGTTTGAGAAGCCCGACGAGGCTCGCTTCCCGGCTCTGCGCCTGGCCCGCGAGGCGCTTGCCGCGGGCGGATCCAGCCCTTGCGCGCTCAATGCGTCGAACGAAGTCGCCGTGGACGCGTTCGTGGGCGGGCGGATCGGGTTCCTGGACATTGCTTGGGTTGTCGAGGCGACGCTCGAGCAGGTCGCCGCCAGAACACTTGGTTCGCTCTCGGATTCGCTAGAAGTCGACGCCGAAGCTCGCAGGGTCGCCGAGCGACATATCGCGGTCAAAGAGTGCGCTTGATTGGCCTGGACGGATTATTTTGCGTTCGCTTTCTCGCACTATTTGCTAGTCATCATCCCCAGAAGGGGCGAGTCGCATAAGACGATACGAGCAGAGGACCCTGAGCCGTGAGCAGCGCAGCGTTGATAAGCGCCATTTTAGAGATCCCGGTGCTGGGACCTCTGATCTCGGTGGTGATTCCGTTCGTGATCGTTCTGGCGATCGTGATCTTCGTCCACGAGTTTGGCCACTACATCGTCGGGCGCTGGTGCGGCATCGCGGCTGAAGAGTTCTCCTTGGGCTTCGGCGGCGAGGTGTTCGGATGGACCGACAGTCGCGGCACACGCTGGCGGTTGTCCTGGTTGCCGCTGGGCGGCTACGTGAAGTTCAAGGGCGACGCCGACGTCGCGAGCGGGCCGGACGCCGCCGCTGTCGCCGAACTGCCGCCGGAGGAGCGACGAAACACGCTTCAAGGCGCCCCGATCTGGGCGCGCGCGCTCACCGTCGCAGCGGGGCCGGGGGCCAATTTCCTCCTGTCTATTGTTGTGTTTGCAGGTTTGGCGCTGGCCGTCGGCCAAAGCAGCGACGAACCGGTCATCGCCGAAATCGATCCGACCGGCCAAGGGGCTGGATCCGGGCTGCGAGAGGGCGACCGCATCGTCTCGGTCGACGGCGAACCGGTGGAGCGTATGTCCAGTTTCCTCCGAGCGATGTTTGAACGAGAAGGGGAGACCCTGCCGGTTGAAGTGTCTCGCGAAGGTGGTTCCGAGACCCTTCCGATCACGTTTGTTCGGCTTCCCCAGGTCTCCGGGTTCGTGCCGGACGCGCCTGCGGAGCAGGCTGGAATTCAGGTCGGCGACGTCGTGCAGGCGATTGATGGACAGACCATCGCCAGCTTCCTGGACCTCAAACGGATTGTCGAAGCGTCGAACGAATGCGCGCTCGATTTCACCGTTGAACGGAATGGCGAGATTTTCGTCACCGAGGTTCAGCCCCGAATCATCGAACGTATCGATCCGGTTTCGGGGGAGTTGATACGGACGCCGATGATCGGCGTTCTGAGCGATCTTCAGATTGGGTTGGCGTCGCCGATGGAAGGGGTGGGCGCAGGGCAGGCGCTGAACCTGGGCGCCGACGCCACCTGGCGGATCGTGACGGGAACCTTTTCGTATCTCGGTGCGATCTTTGCCGGCGCTGCAGATGGGTCGTCGCTCGGCGGGCCTATCGGCATTGCGCGGGCGTCGGGATTTCAGGCGCAGGCGGGGCTGGTCGCCTTCGTCGCCTTTATTGCAACAGTCTCCACCGCGATCGGTCTCATTAACCTATTCCCGATACCGATCCTCGATGGCGGACATCTGGTGTTCTATGCTATCGAGGCGGTGAGGGGTCGTCCGCTCGGTGAGCGCTGGGTGGACGCAGGTATGAAAGTCGGACTGGCGGCGATCCTGTTGTTGCTGGTCTTTGCGACGTATAACGATATTGCGCGCTTGTTTGTCGCGGCGCCGACGGGATGTTGAGGGATGCGAGCAATGAATAGCGTGATCCGAAACCGCTGTGTCGGCTCCCCCGCTTTGTGGGCGCGGCGCACGGTGCGCCTTCTGGCGCTGCAGGCGGTGATGCTTCTCGGCCTGTCCCTCGCCGCGGCCACCCCAGCGTCGGCCCAGTCGGAGATCGCCGTTCAGCGCATTCAGATCGAAGGCGCGCAGCGTATCGAGGAAGCGACGATCCGCTCGTATCTGAACGTGAACGAAGGCGACAGTGTCGGAGCCGCCGAGATTAACGAGGCCCTCAAGCGCCTCGTCGCAACCGGTCTGTTTTCCGACGTCGAGCTTACCCCGGGCAGCGACGGCGTGCTGGTCGTGCAGGTCGTCGAGAACCCGATCATCAATTTCATCGCGTTTGAGGGGAACGGCTCGATTGAAGACGAGGTTCTTCAGGCGCAGATCCGGACCCGGCCCCGAACCGCATTCACGCGCGCCCGCGCCGAAGCGGACGCTCAGACGATCATTGCGATCTATCGAGCGGCGGGACGGTATTCGACGACTGTCGAGCCGAAGATCATTCAGAAGCCCGAGAACAGGGTCGACCTCGTTTTTGAGATAACCGAAGGCGACGTCGTCGGGATCGCGGCTGTCAACTTCGTCGGCAACACCGAGTATTCCGACCGCCGCCTGAGAGGCGTCATCGAAACCGAAGAAAGCGCCTGGTGGAAACTGCTGAGCTCGTCAGACAGCTATGATCCTGATCGCCTTGAGTTCGATAAGGAGCTGTTGCGGCGCTTCTATTTCGCGCGCGGCTTCGCTGATTTCGAGGTCGTGTCCGCGGTCGCCGAGCTCAATCCGGAGCGGGATGAGTTCTTCATCACCTTTACCGTCAATGAAGGCGAAGAGTACACGGTTGGCGACGTGGGCCTGGTGTCGAACACGCGCGGCCTCGAAGCGGAGCAGTTTGAAGATCTCCTGCTGACGGATTCGGGAGACACGTACGACGCCGATCTGGTTGAAAAGTCGATCGGCCGGATTCAGCGCGTAATGGGGGAAGAGGGCATCAACTTCGTCGATGTTCGGCCGCGTGCGAACAAACGCCGGGATGAGAACGACGAGCCGATCATCGACCTGACCTACGAATTGAACGAAGGCCAGCGCGTTTATGTCGAGCGGATCGATGTCGAGGGCAATATTCGCACGCTCGACCGGGTGATCCGGAGAGAGTTCGAGCTTGTCGAAGGCGACGCCTTTAACGCTTATCGGCTTCAACAGAGCCGGACGAGTGTTCGACGGCTCGGCTACTTTTCAGAGGTCGACGTCTCAACAGTGCGCGGTTCAGCGGATGACCGCGTCATCGTGAAAACAGTGGTCGAAGAGCAGTCGACGGGCGAAATCTCCTTCGGTCTTGGTTTCTCTTCGAACAACGGCCCTGGCGGCGAAGTGAGCGTGACAGAGCGCAACTTCCTCGGACGCGGGCAGTTTGTGCGCGCATCGGTTTCTCTTACGGCGGAACGGCAGCTCGCGGATTTTCGCTTTACCGAGCCGTACTTCCTCGACCGTAACCTGGCGGCTGGTTTCGACATCTTCCACCGGGAGATCGATAACTCGGACGAATCGTCTTACGAGGTGACGGAGACCGGTTTCCGGCCCCGTGTGCGTTTCCCGATCAGCGAGGAGTCGCGTATCGGCTTTAGTTACTTGATCGAAAGCAGCGAAGTGACCGACGTTCCGGACGATGCGTCGCCGTTGATCGCTGCTGACCAGGGATCGAGAATTACGTCCGCGATCGGCTACAATTTCTTCTACGATCAGCGAAACGACCGTCTCGAGCCGACGGATGGTTATGAGCTGCGGCTCGGCCAGGATTTCGCGGGCCTGGGCGGCGACAGCGTGTACATCTCGACCACCGGTTCCGTTAAAGGCTACAAGTCGTTCTTCCGGGAAGATGTGGTCACAAGCCTCCAACTCGCCGGTGGCGCCATCGTGAGTTTCGCCGATGAAGACACCCGCATCACAGACCGTTTCCAGCTAGGCGGCGACAGCTTCCGGGGCTTTGCGAATAGCGGGATCGGGCCGCGCGACACCAATGACGACGTCAATATCGATGGCTCGTTGGAGAATATCGACGACGCGCTTGGTGGCAACTACTACGCTGTCGCGCGCGCCGACGTGTCGTTTCCAATTGGTTTGCCCGAAGAATACGGCGTTTTCGGCGGTTTCTTCGCTGACGCGGGCAGCGTTTGGGGCCTCGACACCGACAGCTACACGGATGACGCGGCTCAGAACTTCTCGGTGGACAGTGACTTCGCATTGCGCGCCGCCGCGGGGGCGACCGTGTTCTGGAGTTCTCCCGTCGGTCCTCTACGGTTGAACTTTGCGTTCCCGCTGATTGAGGAAGAAGAAGACGAGACGGAGTTTTTCCAATTCTCTGTTGGCACGAGGTTCTAGCGGCAAGTCGGGTCTCGGGGGTGTCGCTGCGGCGCGTGCTGGCGGTTGCGCCTCTCGCCTGCCTCATCCTCTGGGCGTCGCTTTCGGCGTCGCCCACGCTTGCGCAATCAGACGGCGACACCGTTTTAATCATCGATATGTCTCGGTTGCTCCGTGAAGCCGAGGCGGCGCAACGCATCAATGTGCAGGCGGACGAGCTCCGAAAGAGCTTCAATCTGGATATCGAGCAGCGCAGAGCTGCGCTTCGGGCGGAAGAAGAAGAGCTCGTGGCTCTCAGGGAGTCGCTCCCCAGAGACGCGTTTGATCAGCGCGTCGCAAGTTTTGAAGAACGCGTGCGGCTTCTCAAACGCGACGCGCGGGAGCTGTCCTCCAGACTGCAAAGGGCTGTGTCGGCGGCGAACGAACAACTGCGTCGCGCCGCAACGACCATTCTCGTGCAGATCATGAATGAGCGTGGCGCTCGGGTGATGTTGGAGAAACGCGATATCATATTGAGCGCAAACGATCTTGAAGTGACCGACGAAGTGATCCGCCGATTGGATGCGGCCAATTTCGACATTTCCCTGGAGATCCTGGAATCGCCGGACCAATAGTCTCGGCGCTCTAGACATTTGCGTCGGGATGGGGATGGTGTCGCACAAAGTCCCGCCGCGGTCAGCGACGACCGGAACAGTTAGACGACTGGAGTGCTTAGGATGCCTGAAATTGAGGCGTTCGTAGAGAAAATCGAGATTGAACGGATCATGCGAATGATCCCGCATCGATACCCCTTTCTGATGCTGGACCGGGTCCGTGACCTGCATGCGTCAAAAAGTGCGATCGGCGTGAAGAACGTTTCGATCGGCGAACCCTTTTTTCAAGGTCACTTCCCGACAAAGCCGATCATGCCCGGCGTGCTGATCATCGAAGCCATGGCGCAAACGGCTGCGGTTCTGGTCGTCCATAGCCTCGACATGATTGATCAGGGCAAGCTCGTGTACTTTATGACGGTCGACAACACGCGGTTTCGCAAACCGGTTCTTCCTGGCGACGTGCTGAACCTCCATGTCGATGTGGTTCGCCATCGGAGCGCTGTATGGAAGTTCACCGGCGTTGCGAAAGTCGACGGGGTTGAGGTCACCCAGGCGGAGTTTTCGGCGATGATCGTCGATCCGCCCAAGGGAACCGGCGCGGACGGCTAACCCCCCGCCGCAATCCGACCGTTGTGGCTCAAACGATGTAAGGTGACGACTGTATGCCCATAGCGTCCGACGCGGAAATCCACCCGACCGCCGTCGTCGCGGATGGCGCCAGCATCGGGTCCGGTTGCAAGATCGGACCATTTTGCGCTGTCGGCCCTGGCGTTCAAATCGCTGAAAAGGTCGAGCTGATCAGCCATGTTGCGGTTCAGGGTCTCACGGAGATCGGCGAAGAGACGCGCATTTTTCCGTTCGCATCCATCGGTTCGGAACCGCAGGATCTGAAATACGCGGGCGAGCAGTCACGGTTGAAGATCGGCGCGCGCAACCGCATTCGAGAGCATGTGACGATGAATCCGGGCACCGCAGGCGATCGGATGCTTACCACCGTCGGCTCAGGCGGATTGTTCATGATGGGCGCGCATGTCGGACATGACTGTCAGGTCGGCGACAATGTGATCCTCGCAAACAATGCAACGTTGGCGGGGCATGTTGCGATTGGCGACTTCGCGGTGCTTGGCGGGTTATGCGCCATTCATCAGTTCTGCCGTGTCGGAGCGCATGCGATGGTTGGCGGCATGAGCGGCGTTGAGAAAGACGTGATTCCGTTTGGCTCGGTTATTGGAAATCGCGCCGCCCTTGGAGGACTGAATGTCATCGGTCTGCGGCGTCGCGGCTTTGATCGGCAGACAATTCACGCTCTTCGAAGCGCCTATGAAACTCTGTTCTTCGGGGAGGGTGTTCTGAGCGAGCGCGTCGATCCGGTGGCCGAGGCGTATGCGGACATCGAACCGGTGCAAGAGATCATTCGGTTCATCCGAGCTGACACGTCGCGGTCATTCTGCACCCCGCGCGACACGTGACCCACCGCAGGGAATGACGATGACCCTTTCATCTTCGTCGAATGAGGCGGCCGACGGCGACGGGTCGTCACGTCCCAGGCTGGGCGTCGTCGCGGGGGGAGGGGCGCTGCCCCGGTTGGTCTGCGAGGCCGAACGAAACGCGGGCGGCGACCCATTTGTCATTGCGCTGCGCGCCAACGCCGGCGACTGGGTCAGCGACTATGAAAACACCGTCTCCGGGCCTGGTCAGGTCGGGCGGATCTTCGCGGCGTTGTCTGGCGCTGGGTGTGGTCGCGTCTGCTTTGCGGGGGCGCTGCAGCGGCCCTCGCTGTCCAATGTGCGGTTCGACTTCACAGCTCTTCGTGTTTTGCCGGTCATGCGTCGGTTGATGCGGCAGGGGGATGATGGATTGTTGCGCGGTCTGGCCCAGATCTTCGAGGCGCGCGGCTTCACGATGGTCGGCGCGCACGAGCTGCTCGGGGAGCTGCTGGCGCCTATGGGCCCGCTTGGCGCGCGGACGCCAAACCAGAGCGATCTGACCGACATTGAGCGGGCCGCGGAGATCGTCGCGGCGCTCGGCGCGGTCGATGTCGGGCAAGGCGCCGTTGTCGCGCGTGGTCGCTGTTTGGCGGTCGAGACGGTCCAAGGGACCGACGTGATGCTCGGACGGCTTGAGGGCGATACGCGGCGAGGAGGCGCTCCGATCCCCAGCGGCGTGCTCTACAAGTCGCCCAAGCCTGATCAGGATCTGCGCCTCGATTTGCCTGCGATCGGTCCTGAGACGATCAGACGCGCAGCCACGGCGGGGCTGAATGGGGTTGCGGTTCGCTCCGGCGGCGTTTTCATTTTGGATGTCGACGAAACGATCGCCGCAGCGGATGCGGCGGGCGTCTTCCTCTTCGGGTGGGATCCAGAGGAGGGGCCAGGATGAGCGCGCCCAGATCCGTCTTCATCGTGGCGGGCGAAGCTTCGGGCGATCGCTTGGGCGCTGCGTTGATGCGCGGATTGCGAGCTGAGGCGTCGGCTCGCGGCGAGCCAGCTCCGACATTTGAGGGCGTTGGCGGTGTCGCGATGGCCGCGCAAGGGTTTGAAAGCCTGTTTCCAATATCTGACGTTGCGGTGATGGGGCTGACGGAAGTTCTTCCCAGACTACGCACGATCCTGCGGCGCGTTGAGGAAACCGCCCGGGCGATGATTGCAGCCGCGCCCGACATTATCGTCACAATTGATGCGCCCGATTTCGGTCTGCGCGCCGCCGCCAAGGCGCGCGAGGTCCTGGGCGCGGACAACCGGCTCTTTGCGCATTATGTCGCGCCGAGCGTCTGGGCGTGGCGTCCCGGACGCGCCGCCAAGATGGCGCGGAGAACGGATCATTTGTTGGCGCTTTTGCCGTTTGAGCCGCCGTACTTCGAAGCGGAGGGGCTGTCGTGCGACTTTGTCGGTCATCCCGTCGTCGAAAGCGCCGGGCAAGTCGACCCGACCGACGACAGTTTGCGCGAAGACCTCAGGATCGCGGTGGATGCGCCGCTGATCGTTGTTCTTCCAGGCAGTCGGCGCGGCGAAGTGGAGCGTCTGACGCGGCTGTTTGGCGACGCGCTCGTCCAGCTTGCGGACAAGCGGCCAGGGCTGCAGGCGATCGTTCCGGCTGGGGAGCATGTCGTCGAGCTCGTCCGCGAGCGAACGGCGTCTTGGTCGCTCCCAACTCATGTTCTCGACCCACGCGAACTCAGTTTCGAAGCGGCGGAGCGGCGAAAGTTACGCGCAATGGCGGCGGCGGATGTCGCCTTGGCCGCCTCTGGGACTGTTTCGCTTGAACTCGCAGCGATGCGGACGCCGATGGTGGTTGGATATCGGACTGCATGGCTGACCGCCCAGATCGTGCGCCGGATCGTCAAGGTCGAGTCGGCTACGCTCGCCAACCTGGTCACGGAGAGCCGCGGCGTGCCGGAGTTCCTGCAGGAATATCTGAAACCGGATGTCGTCGCAGCTGCGCTTGATGGATTGATCGATCCAAACGCGCCGGAACGCCTGAAGCAGCTTCATATGCTCGATGAGACAATGCGACGACTTGGCGAAGGCGCCGCGCCGCCTTCGCGTCGGGCGGCGCAGTCTTTATTGCGGGCGTACGACGCGCGTGTCGTTTGAACGCGCCGCGTCGCCTGTGCGTTCATTCACTCAGCCACGGCTCTCCATCGGCGCGTAAATGCGCGACGGCGCGCCGTTATAGAGCTGACGAGGACGACCGATTTTCTGTTCCGGGTCCTCGTGGCTCTCTTTCCACTGCGCAATCCATCCGACCGTCCGCGACAGAGCGAAGATCGCTGTGAACATCGACGTTGGGAACCCGATCGCATCGAGAATGATGCCCGAGTAGAAGTCGACGTTGGGATAGAGCTTCTTCTCCACGAAGTACGGATCGGAGAGAGCGATGCGTTCCAGTTCCTGAGCGACCTGCAGCGTTGGGTTGTCTTCGACGCCAAGCACATCGAGCACCTGCGCTGCGACCTTCTGCATAACTTTCGCGCGCGGGTCGTAGTTCTTGTAGACCCGGTGGCCAAAGCCCATCAGGCGGAACGGATCGTCTTTGTCCTTTGCGCGGGCCACAAACTCAGGGATGCGGTCAACAGAGCCGATCTCGCGCAGCATGTTGAGACAGGCTTCGTTGGCGCCGCCATGGGCCGGGCCCCAAAGCGAAGCCACGCCGGCTGCGATACAGGCGAACGGGTTGGCCTGAGACGATCCGGCCAGACGAACGGTCGAAGTCGAGGCGTTCTGCTCGTGATCGGCGTGCAGCGTGAAGATCACGTCCATTGCATGGCTGAGAACCGGATGTGGCTCGTACTCCTCCGCTGGCACGGCGAAGCACATGCGCAAGAAGTTTGCGGAATAGCTCAGATCGTTGCGCGGATAGATGAACGGTTGACCGATCGAGTACTTGTAAGCCCAGGCCGCAATCGTCGGCATCTTCGCGATCAGGCGGATCGAAGCGATCTCGCGCTGCATCGGGTCGTTGATGTCCGTGCTGTCGTGATAGAACGCCGAAAGCGCGCCAACCACGCCGCACATGATCGCCATCGGGTGCGCGTCGCGGCGGAACCCGCGGTAGAAGTTCACCATCTGCTCGTGCAGCATGGTGTGGCGCGTAACGCGGTTTACGAAATCCGCATACTGCGCGCGGGTGGGAAGTTCGCCGTAGAGCAGGACATAGCAGACTTCGAGATAGTTCGACTGCTCCGCCAGTTGCTCGATCGGGTAACCGCGATAGAGCAGCTCGCCCTTGTCGCCGTCAATGTAGGTGATCGTCGACTGGCAGGCTGCGGTCGATGTGAACCCCGGATCATAGGTAAACATGCCTGTCAGCGCGTAGAGCTTGCGGATATCCATCACGTCGGGGCCGATCTCGCCCGAACGCACCGGAAACTCATACTCATTTCCGTCGACGATGAGTTTCGCCGTCTTTGAGCCTACGGTCATTTTGGTCCCCTTTTCATTTCGCGCCTGTCTGGTGCGTTATCCTATTTTTTTCTTCGCACACTGTAGGGCTGGGTTCCGGGGATCCTTAGGACCGGGCCTGTGTCACCCGTCCGCCGCTTCTACAAGCCGTGCGAGGCTTTCTTCTCTTCCAAGGACTTCGAGCACGTCGAACACCCCTGGCGACACCGCCCGCGCCGTCAACGCAGCGCGCATTGGTTGCGCGACTTTTCCGAGCTTTAAGCCCTCAGCTTCGGCAAAAGCGCGTACGATCTCTTCAAGACCGCTCACGCTCCATTCGCTAGCATTTTGCAGGTGCGTGGTCAAACGACCGAGCAGCGCGCGCGCCTCTGTGGTTAACAGCTTCGCCGCCTTTTCGTCAGGCTGAAGCGGCCGCTCCGCCAGAAGGTAGTAAGCGGAATCTATGAGCTCATTCAGTGTTTTAGCGCGCTCTTTCAAGCCAGGCATCGCGGCGAGCATCTTTTCACGCGCTAACGGTGGGATCGCGGGTTTTTGTTGCGCTGCGAGAAGCGCGTCAATCTGCGTCAGCAAATCCGTATCGGAAGCGGCCCGCATATGCTGTCCGTTAAGGTTCTCAAGCTTGGCGAAGTCAAAGCGAGCCGGGGATTTGCCGACGCTGTCGAGACCGAACCAAGCGACGGCCTGATCCGTGGTGAAAAACTCGTCGTCGCCGTGGCTCCATCCCAGGCGGGCCAGATAGTTCCGCATGGCCTCGGGCAGATAGCCCATGTCGCGATAGGCCTCGACCCCCAACGCCCCGTGCCGTTTCGAGAGTTTCGCGCCATCAGGCCCATGGATCAGCGGAATATGGGCGAAGACCGGCGTCGGCCACGCCATGGCGTGATAGATGAGGCTCTGCCGGGCGGCATTCGTGCGGTGGTCGTCGCCGCGGATCACATGCGTGACGCCCATGTCATGATCATCGACAACCACCGCCAGCATATAGACAGGCGTTCCGTCCGAGCGCAGCAGGATCAGATCATCAAGCGTCTCGTTCTTCCAGGCGACCCGGCCCTGGACCGCGTCCTCGACCACCGTCTCGCCGTCTCGTGGCGCTCGCAGGCGCACAACGTACGGCGCGTCGGGATGCGTTGAAGGGTCCGCGTCCCGCCAGGGAGACAGGAACAAGGGCGGGCGACCCTCGGCCTTGGCCTTCTCGCGGAAGGCGTCGATCTCTTCCTTGGTTGCAAAGCACTTATAGGCTGCGCCGCGCGCCAGGAGCTCGTGCGCAACCTCGGCGTGCCTGTCGACGCGCGAGAACTGGCTGATCGCGTCTCCGTCCCATTCCAGACCCAACCAACGCATGCCCTCGAAGATCGCCTCGGTGGCTTCAGGGGTCGAGCGTTCGCGGTCGGTGTCTTCAATCCGCAGAACGAAACGACCGCCGTTGCGGCGCGCGAACAGCCAGTTGAACAGGGCGGTGCGGGCGCCGCCGATGTGCAGGAAGCCTGTCGGCGACGGCGCGAAACGGGTCACGACACTTGTGTCGCGGGATATATCATTCATGGTAATTGGCTTTCGCTTCGGGCGAGCTGTCATTCGGAGCGGGTTATGGCGGAGCTGAGCGGCCTGAGCAAGGCGATGGCGACGAGCTTGCGGGCCGAGCGCGGTCGATTGGCGCTGTGGACGCCGGTTGCGCTCGGGGGCGGCGCTTGGACTTACTTCGCAATTCTCGGCGAGCCGCCCTGGTGGCTCGGCGGCGGATTGGTCGCGGTGTGCGGTCTTCTGCTGTTCGCCTGCACCCGCTTCGCCGGAGCCTCCGGCGTTCGGATCGGCGCGGCGGCGCTCTTTCTGCTCGCTCTCGGTTTCGCCGTCGCGCAGGCGCGCGCCTGGCATGTGGCCGCGCCGATCTGGTCGGGAGACACGCGGTCCGCCCAGCAATTGAACGGGCGCATTTTCGCGATTGATCGTTCACGCTCTGGCGCGCCCAGGCTCACGCTCGAGCATGTGACGATCCTTGGCGTCTCCAGCGAGCGAACCCCGCATCGAGTTCGCGCGACCTTTTTCGACGCCGCCGCCGAGACCATCGGCCGCTTCCAGATCGGAGACCGGATCAGGATCTTGGGCCGTCTGTCGCCGCCGCCGGGTCCGGCCGAGCCCGGCGCGTTCGATTTCCGCAGAAAGGCGTGGTTTGAGCGGCTAGGGGCATTGGCGGTGGTGCGCGCGCCGCCAAACCGAGCCGCGCCTGAGCAGGCGACCGGGTGGGACGCTGCGCGCCTGGCGCTTGGACGATTGCGCGCACGGATCTCCAACCATGTGCAGACGCAGCGTCCAGACCAGATCGGCGCGGTCATCGCCGCCTTGTTGGTCGGAGATCGCTCGGGGCTCTCGGCGGAGACCGTGGACAGTCTTCGCGACGCCAACCTTGCGCATCTGTTGGCGATCTCGGGCCTTCATATGGGATTGATCTCCATCACCGCGTTTGGCGTCGTCCGCTTTCTCTTGGCGCTGCATCCTTGGACGTCCTCGGCCATCGCCGGCAAGAAAGCCGCGGCGATCGCGGCGCTGGCCGTCGCGACCGCGTATCTCGCGCTGTCCGGCGCGACGATCCCGACGCAGCGCGCGTTCCTTATGGCCGTCGTGGCCTTCGGGGGAGTGCTATTGGACCGCCCGGCGGTCACGTTGCGAGCCGTCGCGACGGCGGCGACGTTGATCTTGCTCTGGCGCCCGGAAAGCCTTTTCGATGCGGGCTTTCAGCTTTCCTTCGCTGCGGCGACCGCCATGGTCGCGTTCTTTGAGGCGACGCGGCCTGTGTGGATTGACCTGCGACGACGCCCGTCGTTGCGACGGCGCATGCTCTCGGCGGTCGGCGCTCTGAGCACGTCTAGTCTCATCGCCGGACTCGCAACGGCTCCGTTCTCGGCCTTTCTCTTCAACCGTGTCGCGCGCTATGGGCTGATCGCCAATCTCGCTGCGGTGCCGCTGATGGGGGCGCTGGTCATGCCGGCGGGTTTGGCGGCGCTTCTGCTGATGCCGTTTGGTCTGGAGGCACCCGCGCTGGACGCGATGGCGTTAGGCGTTTGGTGGATCATGAAGGTGGCGGAAACCGTCGCGGCCTGGCCGGGCTCGGTTTCCCTCGTCGCGAGCGGTCCAAACGCGGCGTTAGCGCTGATTGCCTTTGGCGGATTGCAGATCTGCCTTCACAAAGCGCCGTGGCTGCGGGCCGTGGGACTGGTTCCGGTCGTTCTTGGCGTCATCGCCTGGACGAGCCATCAACGCCCCGTCCTTCTTATCGCGCCGGAGGTGAGGTTGGTGGGAGTGCAAACGGATATGGGGCGGGCGGTCGATCGCCCTCGGGGCGCGAGTTACGCCGCGGGTCTTTGGTCGCGCCGTGACGGCGACGGCTCCGATCAAAGCGCCGCCGCGGATCGCTGGCCGAGCCACTCCGACGGAGTGACCACGTCCGAGCGAACGGCGCCGCTTCCAGCTGGATGGCGGCTGCGGGTCTGGCTGCAGCGCACGCCTTATGACGGGGCCTTGATCCGGCGATGCGCTCATCGAACAGTGCTTGTCCTGCCGCGCGCGGAAATCGACGACGCTCAGCGCAAACGGGTGTCTGGGCGGTGTCTTCTTCTGGATCGTTCGGTGTTTCGTCGATCCGGCGCGCTGGCGCTGAGCTGGAGAGGTCCGTCTCCGACACTCACATCCGCTGCGGACGTCGCCGGGCGCAGATTATGGACCACGCCCGGTTTCTCAACGTATCAGTAGCTGCGCATCAGGCCGACGAGCCGGCCTTGGATCTGCACTTTCTCCGCGGCGTAAATCTGGGTTTCGTAGGCCGGGTTGGCCGCTTCCAGCGCGATCGCGCCGCCTTTGCGCCGCAGCCGTTTCAGAGTCGCCTCTTGACCTTCGATCAACGCAACGACGATGTCGCCGTTCTGGGCGGTGTCGCGCTTCTCGATGACGACATAGTCCCCGTCATGGATGCCTTCGTCGATCATCGAGTCGCCTTTCACTTCAAGCGCGAAGTGTTCGGATCCGGATCCCATCATCATCGAGGGAACGCCAATCCGGTTCAGCGAGTTTTCGAGCGCTTCGATTGGCTGACCCGCTGCGATCCGACCGACGAGTTCGACTTCGGACACGGAACCGCGGAAGTCCGCTTCGAGAGGTCGCGACCCTGCAGGTTTCAAGGGTTGCTCCGCCGGAGCATCGTCGAGATCGCCGCTGACGACGCTCAGATGCGGCGCGCCGGTACGTTGTTTGTGCGTCATGTTTTCTGGAAGCTTCACCACTTCCAGCGCGCGGGCTCGATGCGGCAGGCGCCTGATATAGCCGCGTTCCTCGAGTGCTGTGATCAATCGGTGGATCCCCGATTTCGACCGCAGATCGAGCGCGTCCTTCATTTCGTCAAACGAGGGCGACACCCCTGACTGGTTGACCCTTGTGTGGATAAACATCAGCAGATCGTACTGCTTTCTTGTGAGCATGACCCTCTCCAGATCCGTTGGATGTGTTAATCATGTTCTACGGGTGTTCTCGCTTTGTGTCAATATCCAGTGTTTGTTCTCATCTTTGCTCACAGATCTATGCAGTCGAGCATCTCACCGGCCTGTCGGGCTCGGTCATGCGCCGGACGCACAGCCAGAACGTCCGCCTGGGCGAGGATGGACATGAGCGAGCTGTCCTGGTTCGCCTCGGGTCGAACCACAGGACCGACTTCGCGACGTTCAAGCGCGGCGCGCATGTAGTGTTCGCGCGGGCCGCCAGGCGGCAGATCGATCGCCAAGGGGACGGGGCGGCGCATCAGTTGTTCCGCTGGCAGGCCCAGCAGAGCGTCGAGCGCGGGGCGGAGAAAGACATGGGCGCAGACAAACGCCGAGACCGGATTGCCTGGCAGGCCGACCACCAGCGCGTCGCCGAGACGCCCGGCCATCAAAGGTTTTCCCGGGCGCATCGCGATCTTGTAGAAGTCCGGGGCCATGCCTTCTTCTTCGAATGCGCGTCGAGAGAAGTCATGATCCCCAACGGACGCGCCGCCCAGGGTAACGATCAGGTCGGCGCCGCGCGCCTCTCTTATGGCGGCTCTCAGCGCGCCGACATCGTCATGAGCGATCGGCAGAATGACGGGCTCGGCGCCGTAGCGCGCCAGAAGCGCCGCGACGCTGAAATTGTTGGATGACGCGATTTCAGAAGGTTCAGTTGGTTCGCCCGGCAGCTTTAGCTCGTCGCCGGTCGCGATCAGCGCCACTCGCGGTTTGCGCGCGACAGTGAGCCAAGGCACTCCGGCGGCGGCGGCCAGTCCGATATCCTGAGGCCTCAACCGCCGCGGCACGTCGATCAGCACGTCGCCTTCGTGGAAGTCGCCGCCGGCGGGGCGGACCCAGTCTCCCTGTACGACGCCGGCGCGCACGGTTACGCCAAGCAGCCGTTCCAGCGCGCCTTTGCGCGATACATCCGGCGCGGCGTCTTCCTGGAGCAGGATCGCGTCGGCGCCGACAGGCATGGGCGCCCCGGTGAAAATGCGCATCGCTTCCTTATGGCCGATGCCGTGACCAGGCATCGCGCCGGCCGGAATCTCGCCCATCACCAGCAGCCGCGAGCCCAGATTGGCCTCGACGGCGCGAACGGCGTACCCGTCCATCGCAGAGGCGTCGAACGGCGGCTGCGTGCGGCGCGCGATCACCGGATCGCGCAAAGCCCGCCCGTCGGCGTGAGCCAGGGAAACGGTTTCGGAGCCGACGGGTTCGGCCATGTCGAGAATGCGCTGCAGCGCCTCGTCGACTGACAACAGCGACGGCACCGGCACCACGGCTTTCCGAACACTGTCGGTTTCGTGTTCCTCCGGCAGCGCGGAGTCAGATCCGTTTTTGGGCGGCATGACGTGTCACTCCCCTTGGAAGACGCCTGACTTTCCACCTTCTTTGAACGCGAGCCTGACATCTTCGACCCGCATGGTTTTGTCGACGGCTTTGCACATGTCGTAGACGGTCAACGCGGCGACCGTGACCGCGGTGAGCGCCTCCATCTCGACGCCTGTCTGACCGGCGACTTTCACTGTCGCTTCGATTTCGACGGCGTTTTCCGAACGGCTCGGCGACAGCTCGACCGCGACTTTGGAGATCGCGAGAGGATGACAGAGCGGGATCAGGTCATGGGTGCGCTTCGCCGCCATGATCCCTGCGATCCGCGCCACGCCCAGCACATCGCCCTTCTTGTGGCCGCCGTCCTCAATCATCGCAAGGGTTTGCGCCGCCATGACGATCCGGCCGCGCGCGATCGCTGTTCGCGTGGTCATGTCCTTGCCCGAGACGTCGACCATCGCCGCATCGCCCTTGGCGTCAAAATGCGTGAACCGCTTTTCCGTGGTATCGCTCATAGGCCCAGCAGCTCCCGCGTCGCTTGCTCGACGTCGTCCTGCCGCATCAAGCTCTCCCCGATCAGGAACGAGCGCGCGCCGACATCCGCCATCCGCGCGAGATCGTCCGGGCTGAAGAGGCCGCTTTCCGCGATGAGCACCCTGTCGGACGGGACGCGCGGCGCCAATTCTTCCGTCGTCTCAAGCCGTGTCTCGAACGTGTTGAGGTCGCGGTTGTTCACGCCGAGCAACTCAGAGCGCAGCGCCAACGCGCGGTCGAGTTCCTCGCCGTCATGCACTTCGATGAGCGCGTCCATGCCGAACTCGACGGCGGCGTGCTCCAACTCCTGCGCCTGGGCGTCGGAAACGCTCGCCATGATGATCAGGATGGCGTCCGCCCCAAGCGCGCGGGCTTCCGCCACCTGATAGACGTCGTACATGAAGTCCTTGCGGATGGCGGGTAGGGACGTCGCCGCGCGCGCCTCGGTCAAATAAGCGTCTGCGCCCTGGAAGGACGGCGCATCCGTCAGCACCGACAGACAGCTGGCGCCGCCGTTCTCATACGCTTTGGCGAGAACGGGAGGATCGAAATCCTCGCGGATCAGGCCTTTGGACGGGGAGGCTTTCTTGATCTCGGCGATCAGCCCGTAGCGGCCCATGTCCTGCGCGACGCGCAACGCTGTCGCAAACGGGCGCACTCGGCCCGCCGCCTCGATCAGTTCCTCCAGATCGGCAAAGCTCCGCTGACGCTTGCGCGCCGCGATTTCTTCGAGCTTGTAAGCCTTTATGCGGTCGAGAATGGTCGCCATCGCCTCATGTCTAGCTGAGTTGAACGGTTTCGCCTAGCTACTGAATCTCGAAACGGGACGACGGCCCGGCGCTCAGGCGGATTGGGTGATCCGAGCCAACCCCTCGACCGCCGTCATCGCTTTGCCCTGATCGATGCTCTCAGCGGCGAGCGCGGCCCCGGACCGCAGATCCGGAACCTTGTCGGCGATCAGCAACGCCGCGGCCGCATTCAACAGCACGGCGTCGCGATAGGCGGAGGCTTTGCCCTGCAGCAAGTCCCGAAAAGCGCTGGCGTTGAAGTCGGGATCCCCGCCGAGGATCTGTTCAAATGGATGCTCAGACAGACCGGCGTCGGAGGGGCGTATCTCAAAACGCTTCAGCTCGCCGTCCGCGAGTTCAACAACCGTGCTTGAACCGCAGATCGAGAGCTCGTCGGTCCCGTCAGCGCCGTGGACGAGCCACGCCCGCTCTGATCCGAGGTCTCGCAGGGTCGCCGCCATCGGCTCCAGCCAATCCGGCGAGAACGCGCCGGTCAGCTGCCGCTTGGCGCCCGCCGGGTTCGTCAAAGGGCCAAGAATGTTGAAGACGGTCCGCACGCCCATCTCGGTGCGCGCCGGCATCACGTGCCGCATCGCCGCATGGTGGCGCGGCGCGATCATGAAGCCGATCCCAGCCTCGCGCAGCGCCTGTTCGATGGTGTCGGGGCCGACTTCGACATTGACCCCGATCGCGCTGAGAAGATCGCCGGCTCCGGACTTCGAGGAGAGTTTGCGGTTGCCGTGTTTGGCGACGGGCACGCCGGCGCCTGCGACGACGAACGCCGTCGCCGTCGATATGTTGAGCGTTCCCTTGCCGTCGCCGCCGGTGCCGACGATGTCGATTGCGCCCGCCGGGGCGTTCACGGGCAACATTTTCGAGCGCATCACGGTGGCCGCGCCGGCGATCTCGTCAACCGTCTCGCCGCGCATCCGCAACGCCATCAGAAAGCCGCCGGTCTGCGCGGGGGTCGCCTCGCCAGACATGATGATCTCAAACGCTGCGACGGCTTCCGAGCGGCTTAGCGCAAGACCGTCCGCCACCTTGCCGATCAGGCTTTTCAACCCATCCGACATCAAACGACCTCCGCCAGTCTCAAAAAGTTCTTCAGCATCTCGCGCCCGTGTTCCGAACGGATGCTCTCCGGATGAAACTGAACGCCGTGAATGGGGTGGGCGCGGTGACGCAGCCCCATGATGACGCCGTCTTCGGTTTCCGCGGTGATCTCAAGGGCGTCGGGGAACGTCTCCCGGTCGACCGTCAGGCTGTGATAGCGCGTCGCGGTCAACGGGTCGGGGAGCTTCGCAAAAACGCCGGAGCCGCCATGCCGGATCGGAGAGGTCTTGCCATGCATGATCGCATGCGCCCTCACCACATCTCCGCCAAACGCCTGACCCATCGCCTGATGGCCGAGGCAAACGCCAAACATCGGAACATCAGGCGCGGCCGCCTTGATCAGATCAAGGCAAACGCCGGCTCGGTCCGGATCGCAGGGTCCCGGGGACAAGACGATCGCCTGAGGCTTCAAATCAAGGGCTTCATCGACAGACACGGCGTCATTGCGCCGGACTTCGATTTGTGTCGACTTGCGCCGCGACCCCTGGATCACTTCGCCCAGATAGTGGACAAGATTGTAGGTGAAGCTGTCATAGTTATCGATTAGCAGCAGCATGATCGGCGAAAGCCTGAAGGCGCTCGAGCTCGGCGCGGTTTCCAAAAGAGCCTCGAGCGCGGTCTTTCTGCGAAGGAGCGCACGTGTCGGCGGATCACGACAGCTATGGCGGCGCGGAGGCGGACCCGTCAAGGCGCCCGGGCTCGAACCAGCCCGCAAACCAGCGTCCGCGACGGTTCTCGGCCCGCTACTTGAGCCATCCAGGCCGTCTGGGCCGCCAAATTGGCGTCAACGCAGCGACGGCGCCGTTGGCGGTCCTCGCGATCGGACTGGTTTTTGGCGCGACGATTACGGCGTTGGCCTTGGGCCTATTGACGACCCCGGACGTCGCCGACGTCTCCGACAACCCAAACGAAGCGGAGCATTGGCGCTTTCCGGATGCGCCGGCCGACCCCTCGTCGAAGTAGCGCTCCGCGCCGCGTCTTCTGGCGTGTGGTTAACGAATCGTTGCTCGCGCCGACGCCACCCGCTAGCGTGCGCACATAACAAGAACATCAGTTCAGAGATCGAGCGAGACAAGAGATGAGCGAAGCGGTGGGCGCTGGCGCGCCGGCGGATGATCTGATCAAGCCGGAGTTTGTGCATCTTCGGGTCCACAGCGCGTATTCGCTGCTCGAAGGCGCGTTGCCCGTGAAGATGTTGCCAAAGCTCTGCGTCGAGCACGGAATGCCGGCCGTGGGCGTCGCCGACCGCGATAATTTGTTCGGCGCCTTGGAGTTTTCAGAAATCGCGGTCGGCGCCGGCGTGCAGCCGATCATCGGCGCGCAGATCGCGTTGTCTTACGCGCAGGCCGAGCGCCCGGGCGATCGCGCCCCCGATCCCGCGCCGATCGTCCTCTATGCCCAGAACGAGATCGGCTATCGCAACCTGATGGCGCTGAACTCCCGCGAGTTCCTGGAGTCCGAGGACGGCGAACCCAAGCTTTATTGGGATTGGTTGGAGGGCGCCACCGACGGGTTGATCTGCTTGACCGGCGGCCCGGATGGACCTGCCGGGAGACTGATCCGCCAGGCAAAGCGCTCTGCGGCGCAAGATCATGTTCTGCGCCTGGCCGAGCTGTTTCCGAATCGTCTTTACATCGAGTTGCAGCGGCACGGCGCGGAGGGAGCGCTGCGGACGGAAGCCGAGGACGCGACGGAAGAAGCGTTCCTCGACATCGCATACGAGCATGACCTGCCGATCGTGGCGATCAACGAGGTCTTCTTTCCAAGACCCGAAATGTTCGAGGCGCATGACGCGATGCTGTGCATCGCAGATGGTCGCTATGTGACCGAGGAAGACCGCCGTCGGCTGACGCCGGAATACTACTTCAAGTCCCCAGCTGAGATGGTCGGGAGGTTCTCGGACCTGCCTGAGGCTGTCGAAAACACCGTCGAGATTGCGCAGCGCTGCGCCTATCGGCCTCGCACCCATGCGCCCATCCTGCCGGTCTTTGCGGAAGACGAGGTCGCGGAACTCCGGCGCCAGGCGAACGAGGGTCTGCAGGCGCGGCTCAAAGCGATCGAGCCCGCCGCCTCGGTCGAAGAGTATCAAGAGCGTCTCGACTTTGAACTCGACGTCATCGAGGGCATGGGGTTCCCAGGCTACTTCCTGATTGTCGCGGACTTCATCAAATGGGCCAAGGCGCAGGACATCCCGGTTGGGCCCGGGCGCGGTTCGGGCGCTGGCTCGCTTGTCGCTTATGCGCTCACGATCACCAATCTCGACCCCTTGCGCTATGCGCTTCTGTTCGAACGGTTCCTCAACCCTGAACGCGTCTCGATGCCGGATTTCGACATCGACTTCTGTCAGGACCGCCGCGAAGAGGTGATCCAGTACGTGCAGGAGAAGTACGGGCGCGACCGGGTCGCGCAGATCATCACTTTCGGCGCGCTCCTGTCGAAGGCGGCGGTGCGCGACGTCGGACGCGTGTTGCAGATGCCCTTTGGCCAGGTCGATCGGATCTCGAAGATGATCCCGGTTGAAGGCGTGAAGCCGATGTCGGTCGAGCGCGCCATCGTCGAAGAACCGCGGCTCAAGGAATGGGCCAAGCAAGAGTATGTGGTTGGCCAGCTTTTGGAGCTCGCGCAGCAGATCGAAGGGCTCTACCGCAACGCCTCTACCCATGCCGCCGGCGTGGTGATCGGCGACCGGCCGCTGCAGGAGCTGGTGCCGCTCTACCGCGATCCGCGCTCGGACATGCCGGCGACGCAGTTCAACATGAAGTGGGTCGAGCCGGCGGGCCTGGTGAAATTCGACTTCCTTGGCCTCAAGACGCTGACTGTCATTCAGAATGCGCTCGATCTCCTCAAAGACCGCGGCGTTGAGATCGACATCGACGCGGTGCCGCTGGATGACGACAAGACCTACGAGCTCTACAGCCGCGCCGACACGGTTGCGGTCTTCCAGGTGGAGAGCTCGGGCATGCGCGACGCCCTGCGTCAGCTCAAGCCGACCTGTATCGAAGACATCATCGCGTTGGTGGCGCTCTATCGACCCGGACCGATGGAGAACATCCCGAAGTATTGCAACGTCAAGAACGGGAGGGAGGAGCGTGACCGCCTGCATCCGTCGATCGACCACCTGCTCGACGAAACGCAAGGCATCATCGTCTATCAGGAACAGGTGATGCAGATCGCGCAGGAAATGGCGGGATACTCGCTTGGCGGCGCCGATCTGTTGCGCCGCGCGATGGGCAAGAAGATCCAAGAGGCGATGGACGCCGAACGTCCGAAGTTTCTGGAAGGCGCGGCGGCGAACGGGGTCGGCAAGGCCAAGGCGCAAGAGGTTTGGGACCTGCTCGACAAGTTCGCGAACTACGGTTTCAACAAGTCCCACGCCGCCGCATACGGCTATGTCTCGTATCAAACCGGATGGCTCAAGGCGAACCACCCCGTCGAGTTCATGGCGGCGGTGATGAACCTCGACATGCATCTCACCGACAAGCTCGCGCTCTACCGGCAGGAGCTCGACCGAATGAGCCTTGCGCTCCTGCCGCCGGATGTGAACGCGTCCGAGGACGCCTTCACCGTCGAGGGACCGTTGGGCGAGGGCAAGGTCCGCTACGCTCTGGGCGCGCTGAAGAATGTCGGGCGCGAGGCGATGCGGCTCATCGTCGAGGCGCGCAAATCCGGCGGGGAGTTTACGGATCTGTTCGATGTCGCGCGACGCGGCGATCTGAAGATGGTTGGTAAGCGGCCGCTTGAATACCTCGCGCGTGCCGGGGCCTTTGATCGGTTGGAGCCCAACCGCCGGCGCGTGTTCGACTCTGTTGAAACCCTCGTCGCCTATTCCTCGACGGTTCACCAGGAAGCTGCGTCGAACCAAAGCTCGCTCTTCGGCGAGGCCGGGGTCGATACGCCGCCGCCAAGACTGGCCAGCAGCACCGATTGGCCGCCGCTCGAACGCCTGTCCGAAGAGCAGGCTGCGATCGGTTTCTTCCTGTCGGGTCATCCGCTGGACGACTATCAGCAGGCCCTGAAACGCAAACGGATCATGAGTTTCGCCGAGTTGCGCGGCGCGGTGGGCGGCGGTCTGACCACGCGCATCGCCGCCGTCGTGTCCGGTCGACAAGAACGCAAAAGCGCAAAGGGCAACCGGTTCGCATTCGTTCAGCTCTCTGATCCGACGGGCGTCTTTGAAGCCGTGTGCTTCTCGGACGTGCTGCTGGCCAGCCGCGAAATGCTCGAGGCGGGAACAGCCGTCGTCTTGACGGTCGACGCGGAGAAAGACGGGGAGGAGGTCAAGCTTCGCATACAAGGCGTGCAGCCGATCGACGAGGCTGTCGCCGGAACCGAGGCCAGGGATCTGCGGATCTATCTGGGCGACGACGAGGGATTGAGCCTGGTGCGGGCGACGCTCGAGACGATCACCGGGCGCGATCTGTCCGAACGCGCCGCAGCGCTCGACGGGCCGCCGCCGCGAGGGCAGGGGCGGATTGTTCTGGTGTTGAACCCGCCGGGGTTGAACTGCGAGTGCGACATGCCGCTGCCTGGCTACTTCCCGGTTTCTCCTCAGGTTCGCGGCGCGCTCAAGGCGCTGCCGCCGGTCCGGCATGTCGAAGAAGTCTGACCGCTTGCGCCGCGTTTTCCTGCTGGGCGCGACGGGGACGATCGGCCGTGCGACAGCGCAGGCGCTGCTTGCGCGCGGGAACGAGGTTGTCGGCTTCGTCCGACGCCGGGGCCTGGAGGCCGAGTTCGCGGGGATGGAGATCCGTGTCGGCGATCCGACCGATCCGGCCTCGCTGGAGCGGGATGGGTTTCAGGGCGAGCGCTTCGACGCGTTTGTGTCTTGTCTCGCGTCGCGAACCGGCGCCCCGAACGATGCGTGGGCGATCGACTTCACAGCGACCAGCGACGCTTTAAACGCGGCGCAACACGCGGGCGTCACGCAGGCCGTTCTGCTCTCGGCGATCTGCGTTCAGCGGCCCAAGCTCGCCTTTCAACAGGCGAAACTGGCCATGGAGGAAGCCCTCATCGCCTCCGGCCTGACCTATTCCATCGTCCGGCCGACGGCGTTCTTCAAATCGCTCTCCGGTCAGGTCTCGCGCGTCCGCAATGGAAAACCTTTCCTGCTGTTTGGCGACGGAGAGCTCACGGCCTGCAAGCCGATCAGCGACGGCGATCTTGCGAGTTTCATCGCCGATTGCCTCGACGATCGGGAGCGATGGAACCGCATCCTGCCGATCGGCGGCCCCGGCCCCGCGATCACCCCGAAACAACAGGGAGAGAGACTGTTCGAACTGCTCGATCGCCCCCCGAAGTTTCGGCGTGTTCCCGTCGCGATGATGGACGCGGTGATCGGCGGGTTGAGCCTGGCGGGGAGGTTTTCGACACGTTTGGCCGACAAGGCTGAACTGGCCCGTATCGGTCGGTATTACGCGACCGAGTCGATGCTGGTTTTTGACCACCTCGCCGGACGATACGACGCCGAAGCGACCCCCAGTTACGGGACCGAGACCCTGTTCGATTTCTACAAGCGTCTGATCGCAGACGAGGCCGCCGTCGATCTGGGAGAGCATGCTGTCTTCTAGCGTCTCGGCTCCGGATCACTCGCCGTCATAGAGTTCGGACCTCAGACCGAGATAATTGTTCCACGCGAACCAGTAGGAGATGTGGCCGGGAATGCGCGGCGACGCAGCGCCGTCCGGTCCTGTCAGGGCGTCTTCGCGCAGGGTCCAAGCGCCGTTGGAGGTCAAGAGCCGCTGGTCTCCATCGGCGCTGCGTCTGAACTCCAGATCCCCGCGGTCATAGGCGCGCACCGTTCTCGTCGCCGCGTCGCCGATCAGCACGATGTTCATGTCGCCGATCCGATCGTTGATCACCGCGCCGCCTTCGAACACGTCGAGGGGCCATGCTTTAGACGCGGCGAAAGCACGGACGCCGAACACGTAGTCCTTGCGTTTCAGACGGCTTTCGTCGCCGACCAGCGCCGGAAACATCAAGTCCGGGCTGGCGAAGTAGTCCGAATAGACGACGCCGGGACCGTAGTCGCGCAAGAAGCCCGTTTCATCCGAGAGAACCGTCGTCGTCGGATTGGCCTCGCGCCAGTCTTTCCACGAGGCGACAAGGATCGGGCGTTGCTTGAGCGCAATCCCAGAGCCGACGAGTTCGCCGATGACCGGTTTGCCGGTGAACTGGTTCCAGATCGTTTCGGTCTGACGATCGAACATCAACTTGTTCGAGCGGTAGAGAAGGCCGGAGGAACCGAAAACGAACGGTTCTGCGCGCCCGTCGACATCCGTTTCGAACAGAATGCCGGCGCCGCACAGCGTGCAGTACGCCAAAGCGACGGGAACGCCGCCGATCACATCGTTCATCATCTCGTGCCAGCCGAGAACCCGGAGCGGATAGGCGCGCGCGTCGCCGTTGATCGAGACCCCGAAGACAAGATCTTCATCGCGGAGATACCCCGCATTTTCGAAGCTGAGCATCTTCGGCGCGTCGAGCGGTGGGATGTCGTCGACCTTCGCGCCGCCCCAGGTGATCTCCTCAAAGCGGATCTGCGCGTTTGCGCGAGCGGCTTCGGTGTCCAGCAGATCCATGAACCGCTCGTCTATCCCCCGAAGCAGATGCAGTTTGACGTCTCGGTAGGTGGGATGCGGCGTGATTTCGGGATGGGCCTCCTGCCACTCGAAGGCGGCGTGCCAGGTGGCGAGCCGCTCTCCGGTCAGCGTCGAAAGAGCGTCTGCGACGAAGATATCATCGCCCGCCCAACGCAAGGCGAGGACGAAGGTCGGGATCAAGCTGCGATCGCCGGTCGCGACAAGGGCGTCGATCGCAACCTGCTTGCGGTCGCCAAAATGGGAGAACAGGCCCCAAGACAGCTCTCTGATCTCGTCTTCCTCAAGCGCAGGGGCCGGGGTGGCCCACGCGCTGAGAGCCGCCGTCAGTCCAAGAAGGGCGACTGTGACCGGGCGAGTTGCTCTGTGAACGAGCGTCATACGCCGCATCTCCTGTTTCGCTCCAACCGTTGTCCACGGTTAGAGCCAAACGGAGCACACCGTCCAATGACGCTTCCGCTAGCCGAGTTGATACCCCGGCGTCGACTGCGACAGAGCCATCTCTTCTTCAGTCATCTCTTCAGGGATGCCTTCGAAGAGCGGCGTGGTCAGATACCGTTCGCCCGTATCGGGCAGCATGCACAGGATCACCGAACCCGGTTCGGCTTTCTCCGCGATGTCCATGGCGATCTTGAAGGTCGAGCCGCCGGAGACGCCGGTGAAGATACCTTCTTTCGCGGCGAGTTCGCGCGCCCAGTGAATGCCGTCCGCTCCCGCGACCGGGACCAGCTCGTCGTAAAGGCCGTTGTCGATCGCCTCTTGCAAAACGTAAGGGATGAAGTCCGGCGTCCAGCCCTGGATCGGGTGAGGCTCGAAATGCGGATGGCTGACGGAGGGCGAGTGGTCAGGGCCGCGCTCCTGCGCGTGACCGGAGCCGACGATCTGCGCGTTCGCGGGCTCGCTCAGAATGATCTTCGTTTCCGGGCGTTCCTTGCGCAGAACCCGCGCCACGCCCGTCACGGTCCCGCCGGTGCCATACCCGGTGACCCAATAGTCGAGCCGGTCGCCTGCGAAATCGCTCACGATCTCAGGGCCGGTCGTGGCTTCGTGGATCGCGGCGTTGGCGTGGGTCTCGAACTGCCGCGCCAGGAACCAGCCATTGGCCTCCGCCAGCTCGACGGCCTTTTTATACATGCCGAACCCTTTTTCGGCGCGAGGCGTCAACACGACCTTCGCGCCGAGCATCCGCATGAGCTTGCGCCGCTCGATGGAAAAGCTGTCAGCCATGGTCACGACGAGTGGATAGCCTTTCGCCGCGCACACCATGGCGAGGCCGATCCCTGTATTGCCGCTGGTCGCCTCCACGACGGTCTGGCCCGGCTTCAACGCGCCTTCGCGTTCCGCGGTTTCGATGATGCTCACGGCGAGCCGGTCCTTGACCGATGCGGCCGGGTTGAAGGCTTCGGCCTTCACATAGAGCCGCACGCCATCCGGCGCGAGGCGGTTGACCCGAATGCACGGCGTGTCGCCGATCGTGTCGAGCACGCTGTCAAAAAGCCGGCCGCGGCCGGAGGTTGCGCGAGGAGCGTCGCTGGTCATTGTATTTCCCCCTCTTTTGGGTTGTTGCGGTCAGAGCGCATAGAGGCGTCCCTTCTCGGGCGTCTTATCGTGGACGTTCGCCAGCCTGAGGCACCGCCAGGCCAGCGCATGGTTCGAGGTCGTGACCGGCAGACCGATCTCGGCCTCAAGGCTTGGTATCGCCTCCGCGAACCGGATCGATGTGCACGACACGAAGACGGCGTCTAGGTCACGGCCGTCGATCAGCTTTCGAACGGCCGAGGCGAGGCTTTTCTCGTCTATCGCCGCGACGATCGGATCCTGAGGTTCGTTGAAGGAGCCGAAGATCGGGATCTCGAGACCACCCTCGGTCAGCCGCTGTCGCAGGGTGTCGTTCACGTCGCTTCGATAGGGCGTGAGAACCGCCACGCGGCGGGCCTTGAGAGCTGTCATCGCCGCCAAGGCGGCGGATAGTGGCGTCGCGGTCTGGGCGTCGGGTTTTGCGCTTTGAATGAGCTCTGCGACCTTCTTTTCGCCCAGCACGGCGGTGGCGGAGGTGCATCCGAAGGCCACGACGTCGAGCCGGTCGCCCATCAGAATGCGCGCGGCGGTGTCTGCGATATGGTCCTGCATCGCGGCCAGCGTTTCTGGCGTCACTTCGGGCGAGTTCGGCAGACGCGCCGTGTACACGCCGACTCCAGGCAGGTCGAGAAGCCGTCCCAGCTCGTGCTCGATCGTATAATCGCTCGACAAAGCGACGACGCCGACCCGGGCGCGCCGCCCGAGATCCTCTCCCGTCGTGAAAGGGAGATGCTCGATCAACTCGAAGTCTGCAGAGCGCAACAGCGTGCTCCCGTTTCAATTCGCCTCAGTATGCGCGCCGGGAGGTGTTCGACAACCCCGCGGCCGCGACATCGAGGGTCTGGACAAGCGCGCCCTGCTGCGGGACACGCTTTCGGGACGCAACGTGGAGTTTTCGAATGATCGGTCGCCTGAACCATGTCGCCATCGCCGTACCCGACCTTGAAGCGGGTGCAGCGAAGTACCGCACCGCGCTCGGAGCCAACGTCACGGCTCCGCAAGCTGAACCGGATCACGGCGTCACCGTTGTGTTCATCGAGTTGCCCAACACGAAGATCGAGCTGCTAGAGCCCTTGGGCGAGGACTCGCCGATCCGCGGCTTTCTCGAAAAGAACCCGTCTGGCGGAATTCACCACCTTTGCTATGAAGTCGAGGACATCCGCGCTGCGCGAGACCAGCTCAAGGCGGGCGGCGCCCGGGTGCTCGGGGACGGAGAACCCAAGATCGGCGCGCATGGCAAGCCAGTGCTGTTTCTGCACCCCAAAGACTTCGACGGCGCACTGATCGAACTGGAAGAGGTGTAACCGCCGTGTCGATATCTGGCGCAATCGTAATGTACGCCGTGCTGTGGTTCCTGGTGTTGTTCGTTCTTCTGCAGAACGGCGTGCGCAGTCAGGACGAGGAGGGCGACGTCGTTCCCGGAACGCCGCCCGGCGCGCCGGCGGCGATCCGGATCCGCCGCAAGTTCCTGTGGGCGTCGATCTTGGCGTTTGTTCCGTGGGGCGTCTTCTTCGCCGTGCTGGAGTTTGAAGTGCTGAGGCTCGACGACTTCAACTTTCTCTTTCCTGAGTCGTTTCACCGCGAAAACCTGAACGAATAGGGGCGCTTCCAATAGCTTACGGCGCCAGCCAGCTGGCTTCGCAGACAGAAGGCGAGGGCCAGGAAAACACGGCGCGCTGGTGACCGTCCGGCAGCAGCTTGAGAGCCTCCAGACGCTCGACCTGAACCGTGAGCACGCAGAAGTTGGCGCCCGCGTCCTCCTCGGAAAAGCGGTAGTCGGTCGGCGCGCCGAGCGTGACCCCCGGGGCTGGCGACAGCCCGTAGAGCCGTTGCGCGGCCTTTGGGACCTTTGACCAGGCCGCGTGCGCCACCGCGTCGTCAACAGAGGTGCGGACGTCTCCGTCGATCCGGAGCTGCAGTCGCCGGCCGGGGTCCCAAAACAGCATCGCCGCCGCTGGGCGCTCCGACAGGTGCAGGACCTTCTGGGATCGAACATCGGTATGGATCTGCATCTCGGCCCGCGCAGGATCCCACGCGCGCAGAACAACGGTGCGCACCGACGGCCTGCCGGCTGGATCCGTCGTCGCCAACGCTGGCGTGCGCATCGGGCTGCGCCGATCGGCGACAGCGCGGGCCAAGAGAGAAAAAATCTCGCGACGAAGATCTTCGAGGCTCTCGCTGTTTGGGCGGGCTGGGGACATGTTCATTTTCAAGAAGATAGAGCGCCTGCGCCGTCGGGGCGACGCAATCTCGGCGACAGACCGGTCGTTCCGCATCGTGCGGTCCATCTTGCCGGCGCCACAAACTGCGTTAAGGTCTAGAGGGTCTGAAACCGAATCGAGGGATATTCGTAATGCGTAACATCGTGGCTGGACTTCTCGCAGCTGTCTTCGTCATGGGCGCTGTCGCGACCGCAGACGCCTGCCCTTGGTCCAGCAAGAAGAAAGAAGAGACGACCTCGACCACGAGCTAGGTCTCGCAATATCCGAGTGTACGAATGAAAGGGCGATGGTTGATCCATCGCTCTTTTCTTATGTGTTCAACTCGCTGATCTTGGCGGAAAGATCGGGTCGTGGGCGCTCTGGAGGGGCCATTTTTGGGGTTCCGAGATGAATCAAGCCAGCCACCCGTTCGGTTGACGCCAATCCGAGATGGTCTTCGCAGAACGCGCGGTCGTGGCTGATCCAACCACTGAGCCAGTTGGCTCCGACGCCGCTCGCCAGCGCCGCGTTGAGGATCGAGAGGCAAACCGCTCCGGCTGAGAGCAGTTGTTCGAATTCGGGGATTTTCTCGCTGGGCTGGGGGGAGGCGATCACGGCGACGATCATCGCGCCGTCC
>ERZ1740059.77-NODE-77-length-50141-cov-6.966577_pt1 | contig 50141 bp, 50 predicted proteins | sample MGYA00581744_ERZ1740059 | MGnify/ENA primary metagenome ERZ1740059 (study PRJEB43018, sample SAMN04849738) | marine metagenome | isolation source: floating plastic debris | place: Pacific Ocean | collected 2008-08-28 | study: EMG produced TPA metagenomics assembly... | reverse complement strand
GCGATGCAGCGGCGCTGGGCCTACGGGGAGGGACTGCGCGTCACGAGCGGCGACGCCTGAGCGGAGCGATCGAGCGCGACGCCGACGCGCTCAGTCCGCGCGCGGCGCGCGGTTCACGGCGGCGATGGCGTCGAGATCGAAGCCGCCGGAGTTGCCGCCGTAGACGTTCCAGCCCGTGTCACGGATGCGCACGAAGCGGGCGCGCGAGAGCCCGCGCTCCGCCAGATCGAAGGCGTCGCCCCCGGCCGCCGCGGCATCGGTCGGGTCGATGCCGTTGTCGGGGTTCGAGAAGACGGGGCTCACGCCGGCGCAGCCGGGGAAGTCCGCGAGCTCGTCATTGGCGCAGGGCCATTCGTCCCAGGTCTCGCCGTCCATGCTGACGGCGACGGCGCCGGTCTCGGAGAACCCGGTGAAGGGATTTTCGAAGACGATCAGATCGGGCCCGGGCCCGTCGACGATGTCCGTGTCCCGCAGCGCCAGCACGATCTCGCCGGCCTCGCCGAGCGAGAGCACGTCGAGGGACCCGCCCCCGTCGCCGCCGCCGATGGGCGGCCCGAGCACCACGCAGGGAAGGTCGTCCTGACCGAAGCCAGCGTTCGGCCCGGGCATGAACGAGACGATCTCGTCGGCGAAGACGTCCGGCCGGGGGTTGCCGCAGTTGCCCGGGGAGCCGCCATCCATGCCGGCGTCCTCGTCGCCCGCGTCCGGGCCCGCATCGGGCATCGCGCCGTCGTCCCTCGTTCCGCCGTCCATGCTTCCGTCCATGAAGGCGTCGGCGGAAGGCGCGCCCTCGTCGCCACCGCAGCCAAGGGCGAGGAGCAGCGACGCGAGCGCCAGGGGAACGGGGCGACGGACGCGCGGCGGGGCAAGGGAGGCGTTCTTCATCGCGCGGACCCTACGACAGGTGGCCGGTCCGCGGGACGTCGACGCGCTCGCCGTGGTCAGAGATAGCCGAGCTGGCGCAGCTGCTCCTGGAGCTCCGAGTCCATCTGCACGTCACCGGCCTCGAGCTGCTGACCACGACCCTGCTCGGCGTCGAGCCAGCGCGAGCGGTCGCTCGCCCCGAGGAACTGGCCCTGCAGCGTCCGGAGGTAGCGGGTCGCGATGGGGTGCGCGCTCACGCCCAGCTGGTTCTTCTCCTCCGGGTCCTCCTGGAGGTCGAACATCGAGGCCGTGAGGTTGCCGCGGACGAGGAACTTCCAGCGCCCGGCGACGATCACCCGCCGCTCGTCGAGGAACTCGCTCATGGCGACGGCGGGGCCCGGCAGCCGCCCGCCGTCGATGAGCGGAACCAGGCTGCGGCCGGCGATGCTCGGCATCGGCGGCACGCCGGCGAGCTCGAGCACCGTCGGGGCGATGTCCATGGTGCTCACCGTCTCCGGCACGCGTCGCGCGGCGCCGGCCCCGTGAATCAGGAAGGGCACGTGGAGCAGCTCCTGGTAGACGCTGTGGCCGTGGCCCCAGGAGCCGTGCTCGTTGAACTCCTCGCCGTGGTCGCTGACGAAGACGAAGACCGTGTCCTCCCAGAGGCCCGCCTCCTTCAAGCGATCGATGAAGGTCCCCATGTGCCGGTCGTGCTGGGTGATCTCGCCGTCGTGGCGCGCCTGCAGCCGCCGCACGTCGCTGCGTGAGAAGGTGATGGTGGGCGGGTTGCTCTTGGCGCCGGCGAGGAGATCGCCGGTCATGCGCGGCCGCACCTGACCCTCGTAGTCGGTGCGCGCGTCGTACATCGACACGAACTCCTCCTCCGGGTCGTAGGGCACGTGCGGGTCGATGGTGTGCACGTAGAGGAAGAAGCGCTCGTCGCGATGCTCGAGGGCCCAGTCGCCCGCCTCCTGGAAGACGTCGCGGGCCTCGCTCGACGCGCCCGCCTCGCGGATGAAGTTCTTGTAGCGGTCCCAGCCCTGGTCGAAGCCGAAGCGGTCGGAGACGTAGCCGTTGGCGATGAAGCCGCCGGTCGCGAAGCCGTTCTGCTTGAACTGCTCGCTCAGCATCAGCGCCGACGGGCTGAGCACCGCCGCCTGCGTGCGCGCGCCGTGGTCCAGGGGATGAAGCCCGGTCAAAATCGCGCCCACCGAGGGCTTGGTCCAGTTCTCCGTCGACTGGGCGCGCTCGAAGACGACGCTCTCCTCGGCGAGGGCATCGAGGCGCGGCGTGCGCACGCGCGACCCCGGGTTGTAGGGGCGGACCTTGCTCGCGCGGAGCGTGTCGACGAGCAGCACGCCGACGTTCTTCGCCGGCTGGCGCTCGGCGGGCTCGTGGGGCGGCGTGACGAGGCGCGGCTGGCTGAAGGCCGCGCGGCCGCTGCCGCCTTCGGCCTCGAGGGTGAGCCGCACGACCTGCCCGGCGAAGCGCGCGAGGTCCACGTCCTGGTCGCTCCAGGCGGAGCTCAGGCTTCCCTCCCAGACCGTGGTGGCCGCGCCGCCCTCGGGGGTGACGACGACGCGCCCGGTGCCCCCGGCCTGGCCCTCCTGGCCCGCGCCGAAGCGCAGGCGACCGTCGCGCGGCACCTCCGCGTGGAAGCGAAAGGCGATCGGCGTGGCGAAGGCGAGGGAGGGTCGCTCCTCGCCGAGCGCGACGCCGGCGACGGTCGTCCCCCACTCCGGCGCCCGCACGTCGCCGCCGAGGGCTTCGGTCGAGACGCGCATGGAGGCCAGCTGCACGGAGACGTCCTCGCCGCCGAGGGACGTCACGCCGCCGAAGATGATCTGGAGGGCGTTCTCCCCCGGGCGCACGTGCTCGGCGGGCAGGGTGAAGTCCACCTCGGTCCAGCCCTCGCCCGAGAAGCGCGCCGCCTCGAGCGCCTGACCGTTGATGTAGGGGGTGAGCACGCCCGTGCCCCGCGGACGGAGCTGGAGGCGTACGTTCAACGCCGCCGGCGCGTCGGCGTCGAAGTAGATCCGGGCCCGGCGGCCGACGTTCGCGTAGGTGACGTCACCGTCGGTGCCGCGTCCGCCCCAGCCGCTCTCCCAGTCGCCGACCGTGTACTTGGCCTGCGCGGCGGTTCCGAAGTCCACGTAGAGGCCGTGGTGATGTACGTCGGCGAGATGCGCCGTGCGCAGGAGGCTCAGGTGCGTCGCGACGTCCGGGCTCGCGGCCGCTTCGCCGCCCTCCTCCGCCGTCTCGTCATCGCACCCCACGGCCAGCAGGGCCGCACACATCGACACTCTCAGTAGCCATCGGTCCATCACGACCTCCGCATCCTCTCGCTCGCGCCTCGGCCCGCCCCGTGGGTGTCGAGCGGGATCCCCCGGGGCGCCACCGCCCGTCCGGTTTCGCCGGCGCCCCGAGCCATAGACGCTCTCGCGCAGGCTCCCCTAAAAAACGACCGGGCTCGGCGCAAGCGGACGAGACACCTCGAAACGCCACGCCGGTCCAACGGCTCCGACGGGGCCACGCTTCCCGCAAAACGCGATCGCCGGAGCGCTTCCAAGGACCCGGCGAGGACCGCGGCGGCACGCTGACACTTGCAACCATGTTGCATCTACTGCAGCGTCGGCGGCGTGACGCTTCGGCCCGCTCACCCCCCCCCGTGCGACCAAAGGGTGCGCGCGGAGGAAGGGCGAGGGTCCGAGGCGCTCCGGGCCCGGCGTCGTCAGCCGGGGGTGGCGTGCGCAAACGCTCTTCGTGCCCGCCATGCCGTGGAGAGGATGCCCGTCATGAGTCGCTGCCTACCGCTTCTCCTGGTTCTCGCCTGTGGCGGAAGCCAAACGCCCACGACGTCTCCCGATCCCTGCGCCGACGACCCCAGCGCCTGCAGCTCGGCCGAAGCCTCCGCGGCCGAGGCGCGCCCCTGGGACGACGTCCAGGGCCCCGGGCTCCGCGACTTCGTGAAGGAGGCCGCCTGGGCGAAGCTCGCCGAGGTGCAGCCGGCCGTGACGCCGGAGGCGCTCTCCGGTTGGCTCGCGACGCCCGGGTCGGCGCCGCCTCTGAGTGGCCGCGCCGTCGAGCGGCTCTTCGATCTCGCCGCCGTGTCCCTCGCCGCCGGCGACCTCGACCGCGCCGAGGGCCTGGTGCGCCTCATCCGGAGCGCCGCACGCAACCGCAACTCGGCGTTCGCGGGCAACACGCTTCTCTCGGAGGTCGCACGGCGTCGCGCGGAAGGTCCGGACGCGATGGAGGCCTCGGTCGCGGCGGTGCTGCGCGAGCTCCCGGCCTCGCGCTTCGGCTCGGCGACCGTCGTCTTCCAGGTCTTCCAGTCCACCGAGCAGGTGGGCGCGCGCCTCGCGCAGACGCATCAGCAGCTGGTCTCCCTCGACACGGCGAGCGCCGCGCTCTTCTACGAGCAGATCCTCCCCGCCATCGTCGCGCACCGCGAGCGCTTCCTCTCGGCGATCGAGACCGTGCGCGACGAGCTCGAAGCGCAGCCCGAGCGGGCGCCCTACGCCTTCGGCACCGTCGACCTGGCCGGGGCACGCGACGCCCGAGAGGTCCGCATGGCCGTGTGGGACGTGGGCACGAACCCCGCGCTCTTCGAAGACCAGCTCTTCGTCAACGACGCGGAGACCCTCGATGGCGAGGACGACGACGGCAACGGCCGCGTCGATGACCGTCACGGCATCGTGCAGGACGTCGGCGACGTGAACGACGGTGACCTGCTCTACGAACCGCCGCCGGAGATCCTCGCCGAGTACAAGCCCTTCCTCCGCGGCATCATGGACCTGCGGGCCGGCCTGGCGTCGACGGACGCCGCGCAGCAGGTGCTCACGCTGATGCGCGGCGCCACGAGCCCGGCCGCGCTCGAGGCCCTCGAGGCCAACCTCGACGCGGTCGGCGAGTGGGCGCACGGCACGCACGTGGCGGGGCTGATGGTGCAGGGGCTTCCGCAAGCACGCCTCGCCATCTTCCGCTCGGCCTGGGCCGGCGAGGCGCGGCTCTACCATCGCCGCGGCCCCACCGACGAGGAGCTCGGCGCGGAGCGCGCGAACGTCGACGCCATCGCGGCCTTCATCAACCGCCACGCGATCCGCGTGGTGAACGCGAGCCTCGGCTTCGCCGAGGAGTACGTCGCGAGTCAGCTCCGCTTCGAGGGGGAGCGCTACGCCGACGACGCCGCCGTGATCGAGCGCGCCGCGGCGGTCCATCGACGGCGCGCGGAGACCTGGCGTGCCGTCTTCGAAGCCTGCCCCGACACGCTCTTCGTCGTGGCCGCCGGAAACAGCAACCAGGACGTCGTCGAGTACGGCATCGTGCCCTCGAGCTTCGACTACCCGAACGTCCTCGTCGTCGGCGCGCTCGACCGCTGGGGCGAGTGGGCCACCTTCACGAACTCGAACCCGGAGCGCGTGCGCGTCTTCGACTTCGGCGTGGAAGTGCCGAGCCTGGTGCCCGACGGCGAGACCGTGCCCCTCTCGGGGACGTCCATGGCCTCACCCAACGTCGCGAACCTGGCCGGGAAGGTCCTGGCGGTGAATCCCCGCCTGAGCCCGGCGCAGGTCATCGCGCTCGTCGAGGAGACCGGCGACCCCATTCCGGCGCCCTTTGGGGGCGTGATCGCGAACGAAGAGAAGGCGGTGCAGGGGGCTCGACGGGCCTCGCGACGGCGATGAGCCGGGGCGGGACGCCGAGCCAACGTGTCTCCGCATGACGATGAACGCGCTGGGGCGATGAAGGAGAGGTCTCCGTGCCGAGGCCCGCTCCGACATCGGTGCAGCCCGTCCTGCATGGAGGTGAGAGATGACCGACAACCGTCGATACGAGCGCGTGACGAAGGCCGAGGTGAAGGCCGCGCAGATGGACTGGGGAGCCGCCGTGGTGGCGCAGGATGTCGACGCCCTCGCGGCGCTCTACGACTTCGGAACGGCCGACGAGCCGCTCCTCTTCAAGCCGACGAAGGCCGGCGACGTACGCCTGGACGAAGCCGGGACGCGCTCCTACTTCGTCGGCGGGCACGACCGCTGGCCGCACGACACGGGCTTCCTCAACGGCGCGTTCACGGAGGTACGGTGGGAGTCCGCGGTGGGGCCCGTGCCCAAGGCGGGAGGCCTCGGCTACAAGGACATGGGCCACTACTACTTCCGCACCCAGGACGGTTCCGAGATCAAGGCGGACTATACGTTCTGCTACCACAAGATCGGTGGGAGGGTCCTGATCAGCCTGCACCACAGCTCGTTCAACTACGACCCCGCCTCGGTCTGAAGCGCGCCGCGGACAGGTCGAAGTCGAGACGACGCTCACGGCAGGAATACATGCAACTGGGTTGCGTGTAGTGTGTCGGCACCGGCGGCCAAGAGCTCGCCGGAACCGACCGCCATGACGATCAGCCGACGACGCTTTCTCCACCACACGGCCGCGGGATCCGCCGTGCTTTCGATGCCCACGTTCCTCCAGGCATGTGGCCACGGGACGCAGCAACGCGTCGTGACCGGCGCGCCCGCGGGCGCCAACGTCTTCGCCGAATGGTTCGGCATTGGCCAGGAGGACGTGAAGGCGGGCCTCGCGGCCCTGACGCGCCACGGCGCCGACCAGGCCGAGCTCTACTTCCAGCACCGGCGCACGAGCTCCATCGTCTTTCAGGACGGCATCGTCGCCCGCGCGAGCACGAACATCGATCAGGGCGTCGGCCTGCGCTGCGTCGTCGGCGACCAGACCGGCTACGCCTTCACCGAAGAGCTCACGCGGGACGCCATGGAGGCCGCCGCCCACACGGCCGCCTCCATCGCCCGCGGCAGCGCCGTGGTCGCGCCCGAGGAGCTCCGCCGCCAGGAGCTGGCGGGGCAGCACTACCGCGTGGAGGTGCCCTGGCGAGACGTCGGCATCGACCGGAAGCTGCCCATCCTCCGCCGCGCGGCGGCCATGGCCCGACGCCGCGACCCGGCCATCTCGAAGGTCGAGCTCTGGTGGAACGACGTCGACGAGCGCGTGATGATCGCCGACATGCACGGCCGCCTCGTCCTCGACGAGCGGCCCATGGCGCGCCTCTACGTCAACGTCACCGCGGAGAAGGACGGCCAGCGAAACTCCAACACGGCGAACATCGCCGCGCGTCGCGGCATCGAGTGGATCGGCGACGAGGAGCTCGAGCAGGTCACGCGGCAGGCCGTCGAGCGCACGATGGTCCTCTTCGAGGCCGGCCGGCCGCCCGCGGGCGAGATGCCGGTGGTGCTCGCCTCGGGACCGAGCGGCATCCTCCTCCACGAAGCCATCGGCCACGGCATGGAGGCCGACTTCAACCGGAAGGGCACCAGCATCTACGCCGAGATGATCGGCGAGAAGGTCGCCGAAGACTTCGTGACCATCGTCGACGACGGCACGCTCGCGCACGAGCGCGGGGCCCTCAACGTCGACGACGAGGGCAACCCGGGGCAGCGCACCGTGCTGGGCGAGGGCGGCCAGCTCCGTAGCTACATGCACGACGCCATCAGCGCCCGGCACTACGGCGTGGCGCCCACGGGCTCGGGCCGGCGGCAGAGCTTCCGCCACGTGGTGATGCCGCGCATGCGCTGCACCTTCATGGAGGACGGCCCCCACAGCCGCGAGGAGATCATCGCCGCCGTGGGCAACGGCATTCTCGCCGAGACCTTCACCAACGGCCAGGTGCAGATCGGCGCCGGCGACTACACCTTCTACATCAAGAACGGCTGGCTCATCGAAGGCGGCCGGCTGACCCGTCCCATCAAGGACATCAACATCATCGGCAACGGCCCGGAGACGCTGCGGCGCATCACCATGGCCGCCGACGACGGGCGCCTCGATACCGGCGGCTGGACCTGCGGCAAGAACGGCCAGACGGTGCCCGTGAGCCAGGGCATCCCGACCGTGCTCGTATCGCAGCTGACGGTGGGGGGCGAGAATGCCTGAGGGTCTCGAGGACCTTCGGGCGCGCGCGGCGGAAGCCGTGGAGCTGGCGACGCGCGCTGGCGCGCAGGACGCCTGGGGCACCGCCTCCAAGGAGCGCAGCGTCGAGGTGGAGTACCGCGACGACATCCTCGAGAAGGTGCAGGAAAGCACGACCCGCGGGCTCTCCCTTCGCCTCTGGGTCGACGGTCGTTACAGCACGCACCGCACCACGGACCTGCGCCCCGCCTCGCTCCGGAGCTTCATCCCCGAGGCCGTGGCGCTCACGCGCGCGCTCGAGGAGGACCGCTTCCGGCACATCACGCCGCCAGAGCTCTACGCGGAGCGGCCGACGGATGCGCTCGACCTGGTCAGCGGCGCCGTGCAGCGCGTCACGCCGGAGCAACGCATCGACTGGTGCCAAGAGATGGTCGAGGCCGCCCGCGCCCACGAGCGCATCATCAGCGCCACCGTGGGCGTCAGCACGCGCGAGGGCATGTTCGCCGCCGCGAGCTCCAACGGGTTCTCCGGCGACCGGGAGAGCACGAGCGTCTGGTGCGGCGGTGAGGTCACGCTGCGCGGCGAGGGCGAGCGCCGGCCGGAGGGGTACCACTGGGCCGGGAGCACACACCTCGAGGAGGTGCCGGGTCGCGCGGCGATCGGCGCGCGGGCCCTCGCGCAGGCGGCGCGGCGCCTCGGAAGCACCAAGGGACCGACGGCACGCACCACGATGGTGGTGGAGCCCCGCGCCGCCGGGCACCTGCTCCGCCGCCTCATCGGGCCGGCGAACGCCGGGTCCTTCAGCCAGGAGCGCAGCTTCTTCCTCGGCAAGCTCGGCGAGGCGGTCGCCTCCGACGAGCTCACGCTCATCGACGACCCGCTCATGGCGCGGGGCTTCGCCTCGCGGCACTTCGACGGCGAGGGCATTCGGAGCCGGCGCTTGCCCCTGGTCGAGGCCGGCGTGCTCCGGAACATCTACGTCGACACGTACCACGGGCGGAAGATCGACATGGCCCCCACGACGGGGAGCCGCTCGAACCTCAGCGTCCCGGGCGGGACCAAGGACCTCGCCGAGCTCCTCGCCGACGCCGAGCGCGGCATCCTCGTGACCAGCTGGCTCGGTGGCAACGCCGACACCACGACCGGCGACTTCAGCTTCGGGCTCCGCGGGCACCTCATCGAGAACGGTGAGGCGGGGGCACCGGTCGGTGAGATGAACGTCACCGGCAACCTGCTCACGCTCTTCTCGCAGCTCGTGGCCGTGGGCAACGACCCTTGGCCCTACAGCACCGTCCGCGCGCCCACGCTGGTGTTCGAGGACGTGCAGTTCAGCGGCGCCGCGGCCTAGCGGAGCTCGGGAGCACCCGCGTGCTGAAGCGTCCCGAGGCCCTCGCCCCGTCCGGAGCACCCGCTCGGGGCCGTCCTTCCCTTCTCGACGCCAACGGGCTCATCGTGGGGCGCGCGGCGGAGCGGGTCGCGCGACATCTGGAGGCGCGGGGCCAACCCGCCGGTCCCTCGCTGGCGGCGCGCGTTCGCGATCACGTCTACGAGCGCGATCGGCGGCGGGACTACGTCGCGGCGGCGACGCGCTACCTGCGAGGGAAGAAGCCGGACCTGCATCGGCGCTACGACGTGGTGCTCGTGGGCGCGGGCATTCACGCGGCCACCTTCCTCACCATCGTCAAGCGGCGCCGCCCGGCGCTCGAGGTGCTCATCGTCGAGAGGAGCGAGAGCGTCTGCTCGACCTTCGCGCGGCTCGGTGACTCGCTCATCTTGAACTCTCCGACCTCGTCGAAGGTCGGCCTCAACGCGAACGTCGTGCCGGGTCATTTCATCCAGCTGAGCGACTTCGACGAGCTCGCCGCGCGGACCTTCCCGACGGCGAAGCATCTGCACGAGCTCGCGACGATGATGCTGCTCCACGCCGACGCCGACGTCGTCTTCGACTTCGACGTTCGCGCCATCGAGTCGTGCGCCGAGGGCTACCGCGTCAGCTCGGGCGACTCCCTAGCGCGGGGAACGTCGGTCGTCATCGCCAACGGCATGGGGGATCCCCGGCTGGACACCTTCGCGCAAGACCGCGCCTCGGCGCGGACCATGCGCGGCGACGAGTTCATCCGCACCTGCCACGACGACACCCAGTTCCTCGACCGGCTGAGCGGCACCACCGTGGCGGTGGTGGGCGCCGGAGACACGGCGAACTGCGCCATGGAGTGCCTGCTGCCGCTGACCTATCCGCGTAGGGAGTACAGCCCCCTCACGAACGTCACGCTCGGACCGGAGACCGTCTACTGGATTGGCCAGCCTGCCGCCGACGTTCGGGACTACTACTTCGCGAACAAGCAGCGCTATTGCTACTCGGGCGGCCTCATCGAGTACTTCTGGCAGGGCGAAGAGCCCTTCGACCTGCCCCGCGAGACCTGGAGCCGCACGCGCTCCCGGATTCGGTGCCTCCCCGACAAGCTGGCGTCGGTGACGCACGGCGACGGGTGCCTGGAGCTCGACGTGGGCGGCGCCTCTCTCCAGGTGGACCTCGTCGTGGACTGCACGGGACGCTCCAACGCGCTGAGCTCGGCGTTCCAGCAGCAGGACTACGAGTACGTCGAGGGTGACGTGCACTTCCTCGGCGGCCGGTGGGATCAGGACCTCGACCAGTACGTCGTCGCGGCGAGGCACCTCGCGCACCGACGCATCGCCTGCAAGCGCAAGGGCGAGCGGGTCTTCCTGATCGGGAGCGCGTGCCCGGTGTGCGAGCTGATCGACGACGAGGAAGCGCGTGACGGGACGCTGCAGCACCAAGAGAGCCGCACCAGCATCACGAACAGCAAGTGGTCGCTCGAGCACACCCTGCCCCGCACGGCCGCCTTCGCGGAGCAGGTCGCGCGCCTCGGGAGGCCGTGAGCTACGTGCCGCAAAAGGTCTGATAGCCCGCGAAGGACGCGGGCGGCGGCTGCTGGAAGGGCGTGAGCTCGTCGCGCTCGCCGTAGGGCGACTCGAGCGCCGAGAGCAGCCGGTGGAAGGGATCCCAGTCGTCCCCGTCGGCGGCGGCCAGCGCTTCCTCGACGAGGTGGTTCCGGGGAATGACGGCCGGGTTCGCGCGTCGCATGCGCTCGCGGGCGTCGGCGCTCGGCGCCTCGTCCTGGCCACGACCCGAGCGCGTGTTCCAGCGCGCCTTCCAGGTGCCCCAGCCGCGCGCTCCCTCGAGCGCAGCGGGCAACGCCGTCGCCCCGGAGAGCGCCCGGAAGGTGTCGGTGTAGTCGGAGGACGACGCCTCCATGAGCGCGAGCAGGTCCGTCGCGAGCGCGATGTCGTCCTCGTCTCGCCCCGGAAGACCGAGCTTGTCGCGCATCATGTCGGCCCAGGCCTCGTTCATCCACCCTTCGAAGTGGGCGAAGCGCTCCTGGGCCTTGGCCACGGCGCGGTCCCGGTCCTCGTCGACCAGCGGAAGCAAGGCCTCCGCGAAGCGCGCCAGGTTCCATCGCGCGATCCAGGGCTGGTTGCCGAAGGCGTAGCGCCCGCCCTCGTCGATGGAGCTGAAGACCACCGACTTCGCATAGCGGTCGACGAAGGCACAGGGGCCATAGTCGATGGTCTCGCCGGAGATAGTCACGTTGTCCGTGTTCATGACGCCGTGGATGAAGCCGACCCGCATCCAGGACGCGATGAGCGCGGCCTGGCGCTTCGCCACCGCCTCCCAGAACGCGAGGGCCGGGCTCTCCGCCTCACGGAGCTCGGGGTCGTGCCGCTCGATGGCGTAGTCCATCAGCGCCGGGAGGAGCTCCGGCGCGTTCCGCGTCGCTGCCGCCGCGAGCTCGAAGGTGCCGACGCGGAGATGGCTCGCCGCGACCCGGGTCAGGATGGCCCCGGGCAGGGGCCGCTCGCGAAGCACGGGCTCGCCGGTGGTCACGACCGCCAGGCTCCGCGTGGTGGGGATCCCCAGCCCCGCCATCGCCTCGCTGATGAGGTGCTCCCGGAGCATGGGGCCGAGCGCCGCGCGCCCGTCGCCGCCCCGGGAGAAGGGCGTGGGCCCGGAGCCCTTCAGCTGGACGTCCACCCGCCGCCCGTCCGGGGTGAGGTGCTCCCCGAGCACGTGAGCGCGACCGTCGCCCAGGATGGAGAACCCGCCGAACTGGTGCCCCGCGTAGGCCTGCGAGAAGGGAACGGAGCCCTCGGCCCGGGCGCGACCCGAGAGCAGCGAGGCCTGGGCGTCGCCGGAGAGCTCGCCGAGCCGGAGCCCGAGCTCCTCCGCCAGCCGCGCGTTGAACACCACGACCTCCGGTCGCCGCGCCGGTGCCGGCTCCCCCAGGTGGTAGAGAACGGGAGGCAGCGTCGTGTACCGGGTATCGAAACGAAATCCGGTGTCCTTCATGGGCGTGTTCGACAGAGACAACTCGCGTTCCTTCGTCATCGGGGGTCTCGCGGGGTGGTCCGTGCCGGGCGCTCCCCCGCGGCGAGCATCGTGAGCGCGGCCATCCACGCGACCAGCGCCCACACCAGAATCGGTAGGAGGGGGGCAGACCAGCCCTCCCGCGTCGCCCGATGGGCCTGCGGCGCCGCGGCGATGAGCGCCTCGAAGTCGTTGGCGCCGAGCGGAGCCTTCGTCCAGGCCTTCGTCACCACCCAGCGCGCCCGCGCCTCCACCGCGGCCACGAGGTGCTCGCGATAGGCGGAGGCCGCCTCGGGGCCGACGCCCGCGAGCCGTTCCAGCGCGAGCCCGAGCGCCACGACGGGCGTGAGCCAGGCGGCCTGCTCGGAGACGGCCTGTGCCCGCACCTCTTCGGCGCGACGGGCCCGGTGCCGCTCGACCCGCTGGGCGGCCGCGAGCAGCCTCTTGGCGGCGCGGCCCCGGTCCCGATCGAGCGGCGGCGTTTCCGCGGCGACCGGCGAGCGCCGAAGCTCCGGCAAGAGCGCGTAGAGGTCCCGGAGGGCCGCCGCGTCCTCGCGCTCCCACACGTCCCGGCGGCTGGCCCGGGCGTCGACGGACTCGGCGAGCACGAAGTCCGGCGGCACGCGGCTGAGGGCGACCTCCGCGGCCGCGGTCGGGAGCAGCACCGCGAGCACCATCCAGAGCGTGCCGAAGGCGAAGGCCGCGCTTCGTACGGAGGGGGCGCGCGCCACGACGGCGAGCAGAAGCCCGCTCCAGGCGGCGGTATGGAGCAGCGCCGCGCCGACGAGGGACGCGAGCGCCCTCGGACCCGCACCGAACGCCAGCCCCGCACCGACGCACACCAGCGTGGCCGAGGTGCCGGCGATGAAGGCGACGGCGACCACGCGAGGCACCAGGAAGCCGCGCGTCTGGCCGGCGTAGATGGCGACGAGCCGGTCGATTCCCTCCTGCCGTTCCCGAGCGCCGACCTCGAGGCCCAGCACGCCGAGGAGCAAGGGCAGCAAGATGCCGAGCACGAAGACGAGGTCGACGGAGCCGGCCTGGAGCTCGGGGTTCTCGATGCGATAGCCCCCCGTGGTCAGAGGGTTGGCGTTGCGGTCGAGCTTGAAGGCGACGGGCGCGGAGTCGACGGCGCCAGCCGCGATGCCCGCCAGTGGACCGGCGACCCGCGTGACCCGCGTGCCGGCGTAGGTGTCCTGCCAGCTCGGCTCGCGGAGGTCGATCCACGGCTCGTCCGCCGGCGACGTACGCCCCTGCGCGAAGAGGTCCCGCGCCTCGGCGATGGACTCGTCCTGGGCTCGCTGCGCCTTGGCGACCTCCTCTCGCCACTGGGTGACGCGGCCTTTCCCGACGAGAAGGGCGATAGCCCCCACCGCCAGAAAGGCGCCCAGCGCGACCGCCGCTGACCGGCGGCGAAGAAGCGCCCGCAGCTCGAAGGCGATGGCGAGCCTCAGCACGCCAGCGTCCCGCGTTCGAGGCGGCGAGCGGCGCGTCGCTGCAACGCGAGCAGCAACAGGGCCCAGAAGGTGAGCGCCACCAGCTCGGCAACGCGCCCTCGCAGCGCCTCCGCAAGAGGCGGCACGCGGTAGGTGAAGCCCCCGAGGGCCGCCAGAAACTCGGCCGACGCCTCGGCGGACCAATCACCCGTGCGCGAACCGCCGTAGGCGTGCTCGTGGTTCAGCTTCGCGATGAGCTCCCGCCGATGGGCCTCGGCCTGCTCCTGGAACGCGAGGTCGTGAGCGAGGTCGGTACCGGCGAGCGTCATCGACAGGTTGTCGATGGCCTGGAAGGGGTTGACCAGCGCCGCGAGGCTGACCGCCCTCACCTGGCGCGCGAGCTGGTGCGAGAGCGCTCCGTAGTGCTCGTCCCAGACGCGGTTGCCGAACTCCTCGTCCAGCTGCATCGCGATGCCGTCGAAGTTGAGCGGGAGGGCCTCGACGGTGTCGACCCCGTGCTCCCGCAGCATGGCTTCGCGCCGAGTCGCGATGAAGGCGTCCCGCGGGTCGTGGCCGTCGGGACCGGCCTCCCGGGAAGCGCGGAGCTGGGCCTGGAAGTCGTCCTGGCTCGGCAAGGGAAACCAGGCGTCCGCCACCCCGGCGGCCGCACGCGGCAGGAGCGCCGTGCCCAGGACCCAGGCGGCCAGGAGCGTGAGCAAAGCAGCGCGCGCCGAAGGGAGCCACGCGGTGGCCGCGACGACCCCGGCCGCGACGAGGGCGAGGAAGAGCGCGTGAAGCACGACGAAGGCGGGGAGGCGCTCGATGGCCGCGTGGGCGGGGTCTCCACACTCGACGTTGGTGTCGAGTGCGGCGACTACGCCCAGGCCCAGCAGGGCGAGGCCGAGCCCCCACAAGGCCAGCGTATGCCCGCCGAGCACGGCATGCGCCCGTGCCCCGTGCACGAGCGCCAGCTTCAGACGTCCGCTCTCCCGGTCCCGCGCGAGCCCTGCCCCGCCGAGGAACACGAGCAGGAGCGGCACGAGGGTGTGGAGCAAGAACGCGGCGTCGGGCCGCGGAAAGCGAGCGACCGTGCCGGCGCGGGCCACGTCGGCGTGCATGGGTGCACCCTGCCGGTGCCCCTCCATGAAGATCACCTTGCCGAGCCGCGCCTGCACGCCGCGGTCGAGGCGCGCGAGGGGACCGGCCGGACGGAAGGCGAAGTCACCGAAGTGCGCCATGCCGTGCGGGTGCTTGGCTCCCTGCGCCTCCCACTGCCCGCGGGCCTCGTTCGCCGCCTCGCGGTGCGCCTCGCGCTGCGCGGCGTCCTCGGCGGTGGCCCACACCGCCGCCGCCAGGACGGCGAGAGCCGTCGCGAGCAGGGGACGCCAGAGCGCACGGTTGCGGCGCCAATGAGCCAGCTCGAGGCGCGCAACGAGCCCCATCATGACGTCGCTCGTGGCGCCGGGGCGTCGCCGGGAGCGGCCCGCATGTGGTGCAGATAAAGGCGCTCGAGCTCACGCGCGTCGACGTCGGAGGCGGCGAGCTCCTCGACCAGACGCCCTGCACGCATGATGCCGATCCTCCCGCCGAGCTCCTTGGCGCGGAAGAGGTCGTGCGTCGTCATCAGGACCGCGGCGCCGCCGTCCCGGATCCGTCCGAGCTCCGCGCAGAAGTCACTCGCCGCTTCCGGGTCGAGCCCCGAGAGCGGCTCGTCGAGCACGAGCGCCTTCGCCTCGCGAGCGTAGGCGATGGCCAGCCCGACCTTCTGCCGCATCCCCTTCGAGTAGCCGGAGACGCGGCGCCGCGCGTCGGCCCGCGCCAGGCCGGAGCGCTCGAGCAGCTCCTCGAGCCTTGCCGGAGGAAGCCGCGTGCCGCCCATGCGGCAGAAGAGGTCGACGCTCTCGATGCCCGAGAGGTGCGGGTAGAGCGCGACGTTCTCCGGGATGTAGGCGAGCTGGCGGCGCGCCCCCTGCGGATCTTCCACCGGGTCGACGCCACCCACGCGAACGCTCCCCGCGTCCGGGGCCAGGAAGCAGAGGAAGAGGTGGATCGTGGTGGTCTTCCCGGCGCCGTTGGCCCCGAGCAAACAGAACAGCTCGCCGGCGCGAACCTCGAGGTCGAGCGCGTCGACGGCGGTCAGCGCACCGAAGCGCCGGGTCACGGACGAGGCCTGAAGCATGGGCTCAGCGGTCATCGCCGATGCGGGACGCTACGGGCCCCGACTGGCCCTGGTACTTGCTGCCGCGCGCGGAGCCGTAGGGTCGCTCCGCCGGGCTCTTCATCTCGTGGAAGACGATTTGGCTGATGCGCATCAGGGGATAGAGCTTCACGGCGCAGCGCCCCAGGTTCGACAGCTCGAGGGTGATCTGCCCTTCGAAGCCGGGGTCGATGAACCCCGCCGTGGCGTGCACGACCACGGCCAGGCGACCGATGCTGCTTCGACCTTCGACCCGAGCCACGAGATCCGCCGGCACGCGGACGCGCTCGTGGGTGGTGCCGAGGGCGAAGGCCCCGGGCTGCAGCACGAAGCCCTCGCCCGGGGGCACCTCGATGCGCTCCACGTGGCGCTCGACGCTCTCGGCGTCGCGGGAGTCCAGGAAGGGCACGAGCGGCTGCCGGTAGAGCACGAACTGCGTCCCGAGGCGCAGGTCGATGCTCGCCGGCTGAATCTGTAGCTCGGGGTCGTCCAAGGGCTCGACGACGAGGTCGCCGGCTGCCAGTCGCCGCTTCAGGTCCGCATCTGAGAGAATCATCCAGTCGCCTCCGCGAAGGCGCGCCTCGGCGCGCGTCTCATGGCAGGGGTTCGTCCACCCGCAGCGCCCGCATCCGGTAGATGCTGAGCAGGTAGCCGTCGTCCCACTCCTCGCCGACCTCGAGCGTGCCGCTGACGCGGACGAGCGCGTCGAACCAGGCGTCGTCGGCCTCGCCTTCCACCCGCACGACGACGGCCTCGTGGATGGCCGGGGGATCGCCGAAGCAGCAGCTCCACATGGACTGCACGAGCAGGAACTCGTGCGCGTAGCCGCCGTCGAGGAGGAAGCCGCTCAGGGCGATCGCTTCGCCATCGAGGGCGAGGACGCTCTCCGGCACCCGGTCGCCCTCCTCGTAGTCGATGTCCGTGAGCGCGGTCCAGGGCAGCGCGCGGTGGCCTTGGGGCGGCGGCGGGAAGCTCGCCGGCCGCGCGGACGCGCCCGTGGCGCTTTGCACCAGCGTGCGCGTCAGGACCGCCGACTGCTGCCGGAGAGCGCGCCGGCGTAGCGCGTCGTCGCCCGTGTGCTCCCCCGCGAAGGGTCGAAGGGCCTCCGCGATGACCTCGAGCGTTTCCTGCGCGGCGGCCGCGCGCCGCCCCGGCGTGCCCAGTCCCTCGTCTTCGAGCGCGAGGATGAGCTCCACCGCCAGGTCGCTCTGCGCTTCGGGCGAGAGCGCGGGATCGCCGACCATCCGCTCGACGACCGCGTGCACGGCGCGCTCGAGGGCCTCGCTGGCCTGGTGCGCGGCCGCCTCGTCGCTCGGCCGGGACGCCCGGAAGGCGCGCGACGCGCCGTGCTCGGAGGCGGGCTCCGGCGCGCCCACCAGGCGCGGAAGGAGCAGCCACGCACCCGCGACCACGAGCGCTCCCCGCCCGAGGGCGTCGACCCTCGTCACGGCCCACCTCCGCTGCCTTCGATCACGATCCCTCCGCCTGTCGCAGGACGCCGGCCACGTCGACGCGGTAGGCCTGCATCCCCGGGATCAGGCCGGCCAGCGCGCCGGCGAGCGTGACGCCGAGGACCAGCACGACCTCGGCCGCGCCCACGCGAGACGCGTCGGGCCGGATGCCGGCCAGGGATTCGACCCAGCCACCGGCGGCCCAGACGAGCCCGTGCCCCGCGACCCAGCCGACGAGGGCTCCCGCGAGCGCTACGGTGGCCGCTTCGACGACCACGAGCGTCAGCAGCCGCGCACGCGCCATGCCCAGCGCGCGGAGCACGCCCAGCTCGCCGCGGCGCGCCCGGAGGCCCGTGACCGTCGACGTGAAGATGGAGAGCAGCGCGAGGGCGATGGAGAGGCCGGCGGCCCAGGCGAAGAGCACGTCGAAGCGACCGATGCGCTCCAGCAAGCGACGCAGCTCCGCGCTCACCTGGGCGACCTGCAGGTCCGAGCGGCCGCGCAGCTCGCCGAGAAGCACGGCCGTGTGCACGCCGCGCCGGGGAAAGACGAGCAGGGAGCTGAGCGCCGCGTCGCGCGACGCCTCGTGCTCCTCGATGCCGTGGAAGGAGTCGAGGTTGATGAGCACGACCTCGTCGAGGGCTGTACCGCTCGCCGCGAGGATGCCCACGACGTCCCAGAGGGCCTCGTGCTCGTGAGCCGGGGCGTCGTCCGCGACGCCGTGCGAGGGCTCGATGTGGTCTCCCACGCGGAGGCCGAGCGCCTCCGCCACCCCCTTGCCGACCACGGCCTCGCGAAGGTGCGACGCCTCGCCCGCGAGGGCGGCGTCGAGGCCTGCGCGGTCGAAGCGCAGCGGACGCCCCGCCTGCAGCTTGCCGTGGACCCCGTCGGCGGCCGGATGCGGGAAGCGCGCATCGAAGAAGGCATCCGTCGTGGCGACGACGGGGAAGCCGCGAAAGGAATCGCCGACCGCGTAGGGCACCACCAGAGCGACCGAGGCGTGCGCGGCGAGCTCGTCCCAGAGGGCGAGGGGCACCCGGCCCGGGCTCTCTTCCATGTGGAAGATGGCGCTCAGGACGAGCTGGAGCGCGGAGCCGGGCGCGCCGACGACCAGACCGTAGTCACGGCCCGGCTCGGAGAAGCGCTGCACGACCGCGGACTGCACCACGAGAAAGGCGCAGACCAGGCCCACGCCCAGGGCCACGCCGAGCGCGTTGAGCAGCGTCGCGACGCGGCGAAAGCGCAAGCCCGCAACGACGAGCTCCCAGGTGCTCACGCGACCTCCTCGGCGACGCCGGGGTGGGCCAGCTCCTCGAGGCGCACGAGCGTCTCGAAGCGCGACTGCACCTCATGCGCGTGGGAGACGACGATGAGCGTGGCCTGATGCGCCTCGGCGACCTCGTGGAGGAGCGTGAGCATTGCGTCGCGTCGCCGCGGGTCGAGGCTCGCGGTCGGCTCGTCGGCGAGGATCACGCCCGGCTCCGAGGCCAGCGCACGTGCCACGGCGACCCGCTGCGCCTCGCCGACCGAGAGCTCCGCGGGAAACGCGTGCGCGCGCGAGAGGAGCGCGACCCGCTCGAGCAGGTGCCGCGCCCGCTGACGTGCCGTGGCCCGCGGCATGCCGCCGAGGCCAGCCGCGAGGGCCACGTTGTCGAGCGCGCTCAGCGCCGGGAGCAGGCGAGCGGTCTGGAACACCAAGCCGACGTGCCGCGCCCGAAAGGCATCGCGCTCGACCTCCCGGAGCTCTCCGAGACGGACGTCGCCGATGCGGATGGACCCGCGGGGCGGCTGCCGGAGCCCGGCCAGCAGATGCAGGAGGGTCGTCTTGCCGGTCCCGGAGGCGCCGGTGACGCACACCCTCCCCGTGGCCGGCACCCGCCAGCGCGGGATCCGGAGAAGCGGCTCCTCGTCCGCCCCCGGGGCGAATCGCATTTCGAGGTCGGTGACGACGACGTCCATCGCGCGCATCCACATGCAACTCCGTTGCATCAAGGACCTACGCCCGTCCGCGATTTGCGGCAACCGACGGCCGGTCCTGGAGGACGGCGAAGCTCGCCGCGTCCGCTAGCTCGTCTGGAGCGGCGGGAAGGGGTTCTTCCGGCCCGCCCAGCTTTTGCTGTCGCCGAGCGCGAGCTTCTCGTCGAGCAAGCACTCGTCGAGGGCGGCGCGCATCGCGTCCTCGTCCATGTCCTGGCCGATGAAGACGATCTGCTGCGCGCGATCGCCGAAGCGGCGATGCCAGCTCGGCTTCTCGTCGGGACGATGGCCTTCCGGCCAACGCGTCCGCGGGACCGCCGCCCACCACATGCCCGCCGGGTTCACCCGGTTGACGCCGCCGGCCTGGGCCCACTCGTAGGCGACGCGGTGATCCGCGGCGACCCAGAAGAAGCCCTTCGAGCGAAGCACGCCGATGAAGTTCTCGTCATTGCCCAGGAAGGCGCGCAGCTTCTCGGCGTCGAAGGGCATCGGGCTGCGGTAGGTGAAGCTCGAGATGCCGTATTCCTCGGTCTCCGGCGTGTGCTCGCCCTCGAGCTCGCGCTTCCAGGCCGCGGAGCTCTCGGCCTTCTCGTAGTCGAAGAGGCCCGTGTCGAGGACGCTCTCGAGCGGGACCTTGCCGAAGCTCGCGGTGAGGGTCTTCGCACCGGGGTTGAGGGTCTTGATGATGGCCTCGACCTCGCCCGCGTCCTCGTCGCTCACGAGGTCGACCTTGTTGAGCACGATGACGTCGGCGAACTCGATCTGCTCGATGAGGAGATCCGTGACCGTACGGTGGTCTTCCTCGCCGAGGGCCTCGCCGCGGGACTTCAGGGACTCCGCGGCGATGTACTGGCTGGCGAAGTTGGCGACGTCGACGACGGTGACCATCGTGTCGAGGCGCGAGACCTGGCTGAGGCTCACACCGTGCTCGTCCTCGAAGGTGAAGGTCTGCGCCACGGGGATGGGCTCGCTGATGCCCGTGGACTCGATGAGCAGGTAGTCGAAGCGCCCTTCCTGAGCGAGGCGCGAGACCTCGGCGAGGAGATCATCGCGAAGCGTGCAGCAGATGCACCCGTTCGACATTTCGACGAGCTTCTCCTCCGTGCGCGAGAGCTCCGCGCCGCCGCGCTCGACGAGCTCCGCGTCGATGTTGACCTCGCTCATTTCGTTCACGATGACCGCGACGCGACGGCCCTCGCGGTTGTTGAGGACCTGGTTGAGCAAGGTGGTCTTGCCGGCTCCGAGAAAGCCCGAGAGCACGGTGACCGGGAGACGCTCGGGGACGTTCGATACGGGACTGCCCATGATGAGGGGGCTAACGCAGGAGAGAAGCAGCTGCAACTCAGTTGCAATTGTCCGCGACCGGAATCAGGTTGACCCCGTGCGCCTCCCCTTCGCTCGCCCGTCCTCCCCGACCCCCTTCGACGCCGCGCCGCACGGCGCGCCGGGGGCGCCCGACGCCGATGCGTCGCTGCTGGTGAGCTCGGAGCTCGCGGCCGCGGAGCGGCTCGTCGAACCCGGCGTGGACATCGTCCTGGTGCGGCGCCGTCTCCCGGCGCAGGTGGCGGACGCCGCGGCCCGCCGCAGCGCCTTCGGTCCCGTCTTTGGCGTCGGAGCCAAGGTCGACGTGGCCAGTTCGCATCAGGAGCTGCTCTCGGGGCGCTTGGACGAGCTCGGTGACGGGCCGCTCCGCCAGCAGGTCGCGACCGACATCGTGACCCTGACCCGCACCTGGGGGGCGCTCACGGGGCGGCGCCATGCGCGGGCCCGCATCTCGCTGGTGGACTCGGACAACTGCCGGAAGCTTCACAACGACGCGCTCGACCTGCGCATCCTGGTCACCTACGTCGGCCCGGGGACCTGGCTCGTGCCGGAGGAAGCCCTCGATCGGAGCTTCGTCGGCGTCCCCGGAGAGCCGGAGAGCATCAACCGACGCATCTGCCCAGACCCCGCCCGGCTCGTCCAGGCCGGCGCGGGCGACGTCGTCTTCCTCAAGGGGCTGCGCTGGGGCACCGGCGCCCGCGGGGCCGTACACCGGTCGCCGGCCGTCGAGGGCACCGGCGAGCGGCGCCTCGTGCTGACCATCGACGGCATGGGCTGCGGCTGCTGAGCGCCGGGCGCGTCGCGCCGTCGCGCGCCGATTCGTGCTCGACCGCGCCGCGCCGGTGCGGTTGCAATTCGGCCTCCCCTCCCGCTACTCCGTGAGGCGTGCGGCGCTCCCGCCGCACGTCCGGGGACAAGGGGAGTGTGATGGCTGACGGAAGCGGTCCGTTCGATTTCGTCGTCGTGGGCGCCGGCTCTGCTGGCGCCATCGTGGCGGCGCGGCTCTGCGATGACCCGTAGGGGCCGGTGGGCCTCCTCGAGGCCGGAGGCACACCGCCCCCCGCCGAGGCGATGCCGGCCGCCGTCGCGTCGCTGCAGAACGACCCCGAGACCGATTGGATGTTCGAGGGGGACGCCGGCGGCGTCGGCAAGGGCCTGACGACGCCCGGTCGCATGATGGTGCCGCGGGGCAAGATGCTCGGGGGCACGTCGGGCATCAACTACATGGCTTACGTGCGGGGCCATCCCGGGGACTTCGACGCCTGGGCCGAGGGCGGCGCCACGGGCTGGTCCTACGCGGACGTCCTGCCCTACTTCCGCAAGTCCGAGGGGCTCACGCCCTGCGACGACATCGTCATCGCCCCGGAGGCGCACAACCTCGAGGGCCCGCTCGGGGTCTCGGTGCGTCAGCCGGCGCTGAAGGGTGCCGTGCAGTTCGTCGAGGCGGCGAGCGCCGCGGGGCTTCCCAAGGGCGACTACAACGGCCGCGACCGCGGCGGACCGAAGGGGGTCAGCTCACTCTTCCAGACGAGCACCCGGGACGGGAAGCGCTCGTCGACCTACCACGCCTTCCTCGCGCCCATCATGGGCAAGCGCGCCAACCTCACCGTCGTCACGCATGCGATGGTCGAGCGGCTGGAGCTCTCGGGCGAGGGCGCGTCGCTCCGGGCGACGGGCGTGACCTACCGCAGCGCGGACGGCACGGCGACGACGGTGAGCGCGAGCCGCGAGGTCATCGTGAGCGCTGGCGCCTACGGCTCCCCGCAGCTCCTGATGCTCTCCGGCATCGGGCCCGAGGACGCGCTGCAGGCGGTGGGCATCGAGACCAAGCTCGACCTCCCGGACGTGGGCAAGCATCTGAAGGACCACCTGCACACGGGGCTCTACTTCCCCGCGGACGGAATCGGCGAGACCATGGCCAACATCGCGGTCTCCCTGGGCCCGGACGCGCTTCGCGCGCCGGCGGGACCGCTCCCGGCGGACCCGGCCGAGGACGCGAACCTGCCGCCGGAGCTGGCTGCCGTGAAGGCCGAAGCCGAGCGCCAGCTCATGGAGTGGGCGACGACCGGCAAGGGCATTCCCTCGTCCTCGCTCTACGACGCGGTGGCGTTCTTCAGCACCGGGCTCGGCGACGCGCATACGCATGACGCGCAGATCGGCTTTCTGACCTGCGGCTATACGCCGGACATCTGGCGCCACGTCTTCCGCGTCCCGGAGGACTACTTCACCGACCCGGCGACGGAGCTCGACCCGACCAAGGGCGTCGTCGTCATGCTCCCGAACCCCGTGCAGCCGCACTCGGAAGGCACCGTGTCGCTCGCGAGCGCCGACCCGAATGCGGCGCCGAGAATCGAGCTCAACTACCTGGGCGATCCGCACGACGCGAAGGTGTTCGTGGCGATCATGCGCAAGGGACTCGACATCGCGAAGCACTGGCCTGGCGACGGGCTCGGCCCGCTCATGGTCCCGCCCGCGCTGGCCGACAAGCATGGCTACGATGCGGACGCCGGCCCGAGCGACGCGCTCCTCGAGGACATGGCGCGGCACTACGCGCTCACCGTCTATCACCCGGTCTCGACCTGCCGCATCGGTGACGTGGTCGACCCGACGCTCAAGGTTAAGGGCGTCGCGGGGCTGCGCGTCGCGGACGCGAGCGTCATGCCCAACATCGTCAGCGGCAACACGAACGCCGCCTCGATGATGATCGGCGAGAAGGCCGCCGAGCTCGTGGCGCGGGCGCACGACGTGTCCCTCACGCACTTCGTCGGGTAGCCCCTCCCACGCGGCTCGTCGTCGGCCTTCAGTCCCAGTGAGTCTCGATGCTCTCGGGCAGCGAGACCCAGGGGGGCATGCGCTCCTCGTAGACGGAGAAGGTCGGCGGGGGAATGGGCGAGCCCGCCAGCGCGCCGGCGGCGATGGACACCGAGCCCGGGAGTCCGTCGAGGGTCCACCACACCGTAGAGCCGCAGCGGGGACAGAAGCGGAAGGTCACCTCGCCCTCCTCACCCTGGCGGGTGAAGAAGGAGAGCTCGCCCGTGCACGCGAAGCGGTCCTCCGGGACGCGAAGCTGCACGCCGAAGACGCTGCCGGTGCGCCGCTGGCAGGCCCGGCAGTGGCACATGGAGGTCGAGGGCAGCGGCCCGCGAAGCGTGACCTCGAGCTGGCCGCAGGCGCAGCGACCGCGGTGAAGAGGCTCGGGCTCGGCGGGACGGTCGGGCATGCTCCGACGCTACGCTCCGGGTGTGTCAATCGCGGGCTAGCATGCGGGGCGCGTGCCCATCGTCAGCCACCTCTCGCTCGGCGTGAGCGACCTGGATCGCGCCCGGGCCTTCTACGACGCGGCGCTCGCGCCGCTAGGCATCGTGCGCGTCTGGGCGACCGAAACGGGCCTGGGCTACGGGGAGCCAGCGCACCCGGACGAGCTCGCCCTCTTCCGCGTCCCCGGACCCGTCCCGCTCGCTCCGCGCTTCCATCTCGCCCTCTGGGCGCCGGACCGGCGCGCCGTCGACGCTTTTCATGCCGCGGCGCTGGCGGCGGGCGGGCGCGACGAGGGAGCACCGGGGCTGCGGCCGCACTACGGCGAGGGCTACTACGCCGCCTTCGTACGTGACCTCGATGGCCACAAGCTGGAGGCGAAGGCGAGGGTGAGCTTCGGCTAGTGCGCGCCTATCTTGGAGGATGGCGGCAGGGGACCACGACCGATTGCGGATGCGGAGGGGGGCCGCGTGCGCTAGAGGGCTCCGCCTATGTTCAAATGTGAGCTTTGCGAGCACGTGCCCGAGTTCAAGGGGCGCGGCCCCCGTGTCCAGCCTCCCCGCACGCGCGCGGTGAAGGTCCCCATCGAGCTGCGGCCCACGGAGTACCCCAGCCGGCCAAAGGCCAACAAGCTCCGCGTGGGGCGCAAATCGCGGCTCTTCGACGACCCCGGCGGGGCCGGATACGAGATCTCCCGCGAAGTGCTGGCGTGCCCCACGTGCGCGCAGGAATTCGAGACGATGAGCGCCGAGCGCGGGTCCATCGCGCTGCCGACCGACGACGACGCGGTCTGAGCTCGGGAGCTCCCTCGGAGCCGCCCCCGCGGGGGTCCGGCCGCGCCGACGGCGCTTCTTCACTGTCGCATTTGCAACTTGATCGCATTTACGGCACACAGCTCCCCATGAGGCCGCTCTCCCCGCTCGCTCGCGCCCGGTGCATGGGCGTCGCGCTCCTCGCTACGGTCGCGTTCGCCTGCACGGGTGAGGACCCCATCGTCACGGGCGATGCCGGGACGCCTCCCGACGAGATGGACGCCGGCGCCACGGACATGGCCCGGCCGGACACGGGTCCGCCGCCCCCGCCCGTGGACATGGGACCGCCGGCGCCCCGCTTCGAAGGCCTCCCCTTCGAGTGCTGGCTGCCGCGCAACTCCTTCTGCAACCCGGCCAACAACGACGGCTGCGCCCCCGACGAGGCCTGCGACATCGCCGTCGACGAACAGGGGCAGCCCATCGTGATGTGCTTCCCGCCGCCCGCGGAGCAGCAGCTCGGCGAGGTGTGTGACAACTCTGCCGGCCCCTTCTGCGCCGGTGGCCTTCGGTGCATGGGCGGCGAATGCCGGGACACCTGCTGCGAGCACTCGGAGTGCTCCGGCGGCGAGCGCTGCGTGCCCCTCGACCCGCTGCTGGGAACCCTCGGGATCTGCGCGGACGACGCGGGGCCGACCTGCGCGCCTCCGGGCGGACGTTGCTCGCGGCCGTCGGACTGCTGCTCGAACGTCTGCCACATCGACCACTGCCACTAGGCGCGCGCGCATGACCGACGTCACCCGGCCCGAGCCCTGGGACCGCGTGGCTGGCGGCTACGCGGCGCTGGCGGCGGCTCACTTCGCGCCCTACGCCGACGCGGCGCTCCGCCTGGCGGCCGTCGAAGCGGGAGAGCGGGTGCTCGACGTCGCGACGGGGCCCGGCACGCTCGCGATCCCGGCGGCGCGGTCGGCGGTGGTGACGGCCGTCGACTTCTCCCCGGAGATGGTGGCCCGCGTCGAGGCACGGGCCGCGGAGCACCGGGTGGCGCTCACCGCGCGCGTCGCGGATGGGCAAGCCCTGCCCTTCGACGACGGGAGCTTCGACGCGGCCTTCTCCATGTTCGGGCTCTTCATGTTCCCCGACCGCGCCGCGGGCTTTCGCGAGCTGGCGCGCGTTCTCCGGCCGGGCGGCCGCGCCGTCGTGGGGACGTGGCTCGAGCGTGCCGAGGACCACCCGTTCACGCTTGCCGGCCAGGTCCTTCGGCCTGAGAACGCTCCGGCGATGGGCGACACCCCAGTGACGGGCGGCGGAATGCCGCTCTCCGCCCCCTCGGACCTCCGGCGGGAGATGTCCGCCGCGGGCTTCGAGGTCACCGTCGAGCGCTTCGACCATGCGCTCCGCTTCGCGTCCGCGGGAGCCGTCGCGAGCGACATGCTCCGTTCGCACGTCGGCTTCGCTTCCCTCGAGGCGACGAGCGAGGCCGCCACCTTCGGGCGCGTCGCCCTTCGGCTGCAGGCTGTGCTCCGCGACGCGCTCGGCGAGGGTCCCGTGGAGGTCCCGCTCTCCGCGTGGCTGGCGCGTGGCGTGAAGCCGTGACGCGCACGGCGGTCAACGTCATCGCCGGCACCCTCGGTGTCGGAAAGACGACGTTGGTCAACCAGCTGCTCGCGCTGCGCCCCGCCGACGAGCGCTGGGCCGTGCTCGTCAACGAGTACGGGCTCGTGGGGCTCGACGCGGCGCTCCTGGCGGACGAGGGCCGCGCGCCGGGGCGCATCGACGTGCAGGAGGTGGCCGGTGGGTGCATCTGCTGCAGCGCGGGCCTGATGTTCGCCATGTCCCTCGCGCGCCTCCTCGAGGAGCGGCCGGATCGGCTGCTCATCGAGCCGACGGGGCTCGCCGCCCTCTCGGGGATCCTCGACACCCTCGAGCGTCCGGGCATCCGGGAGGCCGTGGATCTCCGCGCCGTCCTCTGCCTGCTCGACCCGAGCCGCCTCGAGGAGGACCTCCGGCGCCCCGAGGTGCGCGACCAGGTCGAGGCCGCAGACGTGCTCCTCGCCGGGCGCGCGGACCTCGCCACGTCGGCGCAGCTCGCGGACTTCGACCGATGGGCCGCCTCGCTCTTTCCTCCCAAGAGCTTCGTGGGCCACGTCGAGCACGGCCGGCTGCCGCGAGCGCTCCTCGACCACGCGCACGGCCACGAGGGCGTCGAACGGCACGCGGGTCACGCGCACGGCACGGACCACGCTCACGACGCGCCCCCGGCGGAGGCCCGCGTCGACGCCTCGCGGCCCATCGTGCGTCGCGCGCATCGCTCCCCTTCGACCTCGACGCTCGGCTGGATCTGCTGGGCGGGGCTCGTCTTCGACGCCGAGCGGGTCTCCCGGTGGTTGAACGTGCTCGCGAGCCTTTCGGGTGCCCGGCGGACGAAGGCGGTGTTCCGCACCAACGAGGGCTGGTGGAGCTTCAACCTCGCGGGCGGCGCCGAGGACTTCCGGCCGAGCGGACACCGGCGCGACTCCCGGGTCGAGGTGATCCTCGAAGGCGCCGCGTTTCCAGACGCCGACCAGCTCGAGCGACGCCTACGCGCGTGCGTGGTCGATCCGTCGGCCTAGCCGCCAAGTCCGCGCTCGGACGGCCGGCTCAGTCGGAGTCGTCCCGGCCAGCCGGGGCGCGGAGAGCGTGCCCCGAGGGCGGCGTCGAGTCGCGGACGACCGCGACCGCCGCCTCGAGCTCGGCCACCAGCTGCGCGCGGAGCTCCGCGGCCACCGACGCGGAGAGCAAACCCGCGCCGTCGTGCGGCACGCCGTGCCCACGAATCACGAGGAGGCGTAGGGCCTCGCGAAACCCCTGCTCGAAGCCACGGACGAACGCCGGCTCCGCGGGCGGCGTCGACCCGGTCCCCTCACGCTCGTCCGACCTTTCCGCAAGACTGCCGGGCCCTCCGGGCCCACTCGCTTCGGTCACATTACAGGTATTACGGCCGTCCCCGGGCGGGGTCAAACTCGTTCTACTCCGCGCGATCCGCCGGGAACGGGCCGCCGCGCTCGACCTCACGCGCGAGGTGCCGCCACGCCACGGACGCCACCTGCCGCTCGCCGCGCCGGTCCGCGAACCACACGTAGGTCAGGGGCGCCGTGGGCCACCAGAAGACCTCCACGATTTCAGACGCTTCCGGTACGACGGCCCGGATGTGGCGGAGGTATGCATCCTGCGCCTGGGAGGTGAGATCGGTGACGCTGGCAGTGCGGGGTTTCATGCGTGACGGCGCGGGAGCGAAGGTAAGTAGTAGCCAAACTACACACATGCTCCGACATCGACCGTGGATCTCCACACGCCAGCCCCCTCGGGTGCTTCAGCGGTCGTAGATCGCCACGCAGCGCACCTCGATGCTGCGGCGGTCCGGGGCATGCTCCGGGCTCGTCGGGTCCTCGAAGGCACTGTGCAGGTTCATGGTGCACGGGCCCTCGCCGGCGTCGCCGCGTTCGCCCCGGGACCTGGCGAGCGCTCCCGCGGAATCCCACTGCTTGATGAGCACCGCCTCGGTCCGCTCGAGGCGCGAATAGAAGTACCAGCGGTGCGCCGGCGAGTGGTGCGCGAAGTAGTTCTCGCCGCTCCGGTCCTCGTAGTGAATCTCGAAGACCACGAAGTCGTCGGGCCTCACCGTCTGCGCGTCGACGAAGGCAAGCGGGTCGCGCTGAACGGGCTGCTCGTGGATGTTCCGCCACACGTTGACGAAGGCAAAGCGGCCGCCCGCGAGTGCGGGCTCGGCGAGCTCCCGCGGGATCAGCGTCGCGCCTTCGTCGAGGAAGGGCCGGAGCGTGTCGTTGACCCGCGGCGGAGCGGCGAGATCCCGGAGCCGCTGGGGCGCGCTCGTGAGCGTGTAGTCGCCGTGCACCATTCGCACGGGCCCCTGCACCTGCTGGCCGCCCGCGATGGTCTGCTTCGCCCGCTGGCCCTCGGCCCAGCGCACGTTGTGGTCGAAGGCGAAGACGTGCGCCGCCCCCGTGGCACCTTTCACGAGCGCTACGCACTCCGGGTAGTAGCGACGAATCACCGCGTCGTGGCGAAGAAAATCGATGGGGTCGGCGGGGAGCGCGTAAGGCACGCAGGCGAAGCCCTGCCGATCGAGCGTCGGCGCCGCGGCGAGCGCACGGGCGTCCGTGAGCATTACCCTTCGCGCGTCCGGCACGTACCCGACCACGTCGGAGTCGGTCCCATCGGGCGCGCGCCGGAGCGATACGTTGCCGTTCCGAAAGAGCGACGAGGGCACCGAGGCGTCGAGGTAGTGGAAGACGGGCTTCGGTCCCGTCCCCGCGTCCGCATGCTTCGAGCGTGCTCCCGTCATGGGGCCGTCCCTAGCGCCGTGGGCCCTCCTGTGCAGCCCCCGTGCGTCACGCGCGCCGGTAGTGCTGGAAGACGACGCCGGAGCGGAAGGAGCGCGAGCCCTCGAGGGTCCAGCGAAGCGCGCTTGGCTCCGCGAAGAGCGGGATTCCCGCGCCGAGCGTCACGGGGCTCACCTTCAGCACGAGCGCATCGATTTCGGAGGAGAGCGCGGAGGCCAGCCGGCCTCCGCCACAGAGCCAGATGCCCGGCTCGCCCGGCTCGGCCTTGAGGGACCGGACTCGGGCCGTCGGGTCCCGGCAGAGCTCTACCGCGTTCCCCGCCTCGGCCTCGCCCCGGGTCCGGCTGCAGACGACCTGACGAAGGTGCGGGTACGGGTTCTGGAGGCCGTGGGCGAGGCCGACGGCGAAGGTGTCCCAGCCCATCAACACGGTGTCGAAACGCGCGCAGCCGGGCGCAATGCCCGCCGCGGCGAGGGCCGGGGCTGGCAGGGTCTCGGGCCACTCGGCGAAGAGCGCGTCGATGTGGTCACCTTCCATCGAGAACATGTCGAAGCGACCGCCCTCGGCGGCGATGAAGCCATCGAGCGAAACGGCGACGAAGTAGGTGAGCGAGCGCATTCGTTCCTCCTCGACGCACATTCTCCACCACGATGATGCCGGGGCCGAAGCGGCGGCTCAGTCGCACCAAGGCTGACCGACCACGAGCTGATCCGCCCAGGTCAGGACCCAGGCGTCTCCCTGGACCTCGAAGGACGCGGGCGTCGCCGCCACGCCGACGGTCGTGATGCCGACGGGGCCCTCGAAGTCACCCCATCGGAAACCGAGGAGCGCGCCCTCCGGTGCTCCCATGACGCCTTCGGCGACGTAGACGTAGGGGAAGTCGCCGTCGAAGGCGACGACCTGGCGGCCGCCAAGCCAGCTCTCGCGGTGGCTGACGAAGACCCGGCGACCGACCTCCGAGAGCGTCGCGCCCCGGCGCTCCAGGCCGAGCACGAGCATCTCCCCCACGCCGGCTCCGGGGCTCCCGCGGCCCGCCACGACGAGCAGCCGGTCGCCGAAGACGGCCACGTCGGCGGTGACCCATCCGTCGCCCAGGAGGAAGGGCCCGACGGGGGCCGCGCCCTCCTGGAGAGGCTGGAACCACAGCGCCATCCGGCCGTCCGGCGCCAGCGAGGCGAAGGCCGTCGCGCCGTCGTCGTGACGCCGGGCGTGCTGACGGAGGGGCCCACCATCGGGCGCTTCGAGGCGGAGCGCCAGGTCGGGAGCCGGCGTGGGCGTCGCGGCCGCCGTGAGCGTGCCGAAGCGCCAGCGCGCGAGGTCCACGTGGCGCGCCACGTCCTCTCGGGTGCGCTGCGTCCGGTAGAGGAACGCATCGCTCACGCTGAGCCGGTCCCAGCGGTCGGGGTCGCCGTGAAAGTCGAGGTCGAAGCGTGCGCCGTCCACGGCCCGGCCCGCGCCGTCGAAGCGGCGGAGCACCACGTCCGCGGGGGGCAGGAAACGCGAGCTCGCGAAGTTCAAGGCGTCGACGCTCCGGAGCACCGTCGCCCGTCGTTCGTCGGCGTGAAGAGCGGGGTGGCCCGGCCCGTCGAGCTCCAGCGCCACGACCTCCGGGTCACCACCATGCGCGCCGCCGGCGAGGGAGACCGGGTCGCGGGGGTCCGAGAGGTCGATGCGCACGGCGCGCTGCGCGTTCCGGAGCCGCACCTCGGACCCCTCGAGGCGCAGGCTCGAGGGCCAGCTCACGTCGGGTCCTGCACCTCGCGCACGAAGGGCGGGTCGTTCGCCAGCAGGAACGCCCGTGCGGTCTCCTGCAGCCGGATGCCCTCTTCGTGGCTCGCCCAGCCGGTCGCGCGCCCGCTCAGCAGCACGCGGCGCTCGAGCGGCTCCGCGCCACGCAGCACCGGTCCTCCGGGGTCGAGCGCGTAGACCTCGAGGCGCAGCCCGTCCGCGCCGGTCACGAGCACGTCGAGGCCTCGACGCGTCGTCCGCGCCGAGCGAATCCACTCCGAGGGCGCGGCCTCGATGCGCGCGACCTCGCTCAGGCCGATCTCGTTGACGACACGCACCTGCCGCGCGGTCGCGAGCGTCAGAAGACCACGCTCGGCATGGACGGCCTCGGCGGACTCCCCGAGGGGCTCGGGACGTGCCGGCCCGCCGGCCCGGGGCACCAGGCGGAAGGCCTCGTCGAAGCTGTTCGTGAAGTACGCCCCGGGCCCGGTGGTCGCGACCGCCAAGGAGCTGCAGCTCTCCGGCACGACCCCCGTCTCCGAGAGCGCGTCGAGGTCGAGGGCATCGAACTCCCGGAGCGACGTCGTCAGCCAGTCCACGGCGGCACAGACCCAGACGCGCGCCCCGTCGTAGGCCACCTCGATGGGCGTGCCGCCCGCGTCGAAGCTGCCGCGAAGGCGAAGCCGGTCCCCGGCGAGCGTCACGAGCTGGCCGCCGCTCTGCGTCTGCACCACGGCCAGGTCCGGGCCTAGCGACTCGATCACGCGCGCGCCGGCCGGCGCCGGCGTCTCGTGCAGGCTCGAGAAGCCGCGCTCATCGGCGCGCGCCAGGACGAGGGTGACCGGCGTCGCCGCACGGTCGATGAAGAGGTAGCGGCCACCGCCCACCGCGGTGCCCTGGCCTCGAAAGCGCGGCTGAACGCTCGCCAGCACGGCAGGTGGCCCCCCGGCCCCGGGCTCGCCGGCGCACACGCCCGCGGTGCAGACGTCGGCGTGGGTGCAGCGGTCCCCATCGTCGCACGAGTCGCCGTCGGCGAGCGGCGTGTGCTCGCAGGCGCCTCCGACGCTTCGATCGCGCGTGCAGGGATTCCCGTCGTCGCAGGGGTCGAACATGTCGGGCACCCCCGCGTCGGTCATCCCGTCCGGGCCGCCGTCGAGGACCGGAAGATCCGGCGCGCCGGCGTCCGCGTCCCCGACGACGAGCGTCGTCGTGCAGGCGCCGGTGGATCCGAGGAGGACGACGAGGAAGAGACGCCGCCAGGAGGTCGATTGCGTAGCCACGACCGCTTCATGTCCGCGGACCCGAAAACTCGTCATGAAGAATTTCTCGTGACGGAAGACTGATCGTCGAGCGGGGATCGCGCTCGGCAGCGCCGCGCCCCGGGGGTAGGCTGGGGGCGCCACCATGGCTCCTTCGCCCCCTGGTTCCGGAGGCCCGGGCACGCTTACGCAGCACGCGCTGCTCGAGCTCGTCGCGCCCTTCAGCAAGCGCGGCTACCGCGTCGACCTGCCGGCGTGCGACCGAAAGCGCGGGACCATCGTGTTTCGAGCCCAGGAGCTACCGGCGAAGGACGGTCTCCCCGAGCTGATGTCCGTGCTGCGGCTCGAGCGACCACATCGCCTCAAGTTCAAGCTCGTTCGGGTCCTCGAGGCCGACGGACGGAGGGCGACGATGACCGCCGTAGGCGACGAGCCCCAAGCGCTCCTCGACGCCGTGGAGTCCATGCCCGTCGCTCGTCAGTTCCACCTCACGGAAGCGGGGCTCGTGACGCGGAGCTACTACGCGGAGAGATGGCGCGCCGGGACGCCGGGACGGCCCTTCGGCGGCCCGGCCTGGCCGCGCCTCACGGGGGCCCAAGCCCACGTCGGTCCCCTGGGCCTCGTCGCCAGCGACACCGAAGGACGCGACCTGAACATCGAGCTGCACGCCGAGCGCGCGCTGCACCTGACGGCCGACTTCTTTTCGGTGCTGGGCTGGGGCTGGCGGCCGCTGCGGCCGGACCACCCCGGGCGATGGAAGGGAACCCTGCGTCCGTCCGGCCGGGCGAAGGAGCGCGCCGCACGCCTCGAAGGCGAGCTCGACCGGGCCGTGAAGCACCTCGCGGACACGCTCGCGACGGCGCCCGCCGACTTCCACCGCACGCACCGGCGCGCACGCTGGCGGGCGGCGATGCAGCGCGTGCTGCCACTCCTGACGCTGCTCTTCACCTTCGTGGCCTTCATCGCAGCCGTGCGCTGGGTGCCGAAGACGCCCGCGATGCACATGGTGATGCAGCTCGCGTCCTTCGTGGCCATCGGCGTCGTCTACATGAGCATGCGCCACTACCGCCTCGAGCTCCCTGCGCCGCCCGGACCGCTCCGGCAGGCCCGCTGGGTCGGCCGCGACGGGGACGACCACGTCTAGTCCAGCACGAGCTTGCGTCCGAAGGGAGGCTCCTGCCGAGCGTGCTCCCGCGGCACGGCCCACAGCACGGGAAAGCCAGGGCGGTGCTCCGCCGGACCCTTCAGGTCGGTGAGGAAGACGCCGATGTCCGGGCGCCAGCGGTCCGCCTCCCGGAGGAGCGGCGCGAAGTCCGTGTCACCGCCGCCGCGAAACTCGATACCTCGAAGATCGCTGCGCCCCGGCGCGTAGTGGAGCACCGAGCGAACGCGGTCGTCGCCGACGATGACCACGGCCCGCGCCTCGTGGCGCCGGGTGATGGCCGCGAGCTCCGCCGAGAAGCGCGCCAGCAGCTCGGCGTCGACGGAGCCGGAGACGTCGATCATCAGGGCCAGCCGCGCGACGGCCTTCTGAGACGACCAGCCCGGATCGAAGGGCAGCCGGCGCCCGGGCGGAAGCCGGCCCTGCTGCGCGAGATAGGAGCGCGAGGGGCGAGACCAGGAGCGCGAGCGCTTCGGCGCGAGACCCCGAGCGAGGCGCGTCCGGAGCAGCTGCTCCCACGGGGTCCGGACCCGGGGCAGGTCCGCCAGGAGCGCACGGAGCATGGAGTGCTCCCCGTCTCCCGCGTGCCCGCGCAGCACCCGCTCGCGCCACGTGCGCGAGAGCTCGGCCTCGTCCTCGGGGCGCTCGCTCCCCTCCCCCGGCACGAGATGCGCCCGCGCATTCTCGCCGAGCTTCCGTGCGGCCCTCGCCTTCGGTCCGTCGACGCGGGCGAGCGACCGCGCGCTCTCGCCCGAGCTTCCGCGCCGGCTCGACGGACGGGGCTCGCCGCGCCGTTGCTGCTTGCCCGGCGAAGGCCTCCGGTCGTCGATGGCCCGGTAGAGGCTCTCGACGTCCCACTGGAGGAGCGCCTGAGCCGGTTCCGTGGTCTGCCCGAGGACGCGGGCGAGCAGCGTCTCGAGGCGAACCGCCCGGGCGTCGACCTCGAGCCAGTCGAGGTGGCCGAGCGTGCTCACGACGATGGCGTCGGCGCAGAGCGTGAAGAGCCGCAGGTCCACGTCCCCCAGCTGACGCTGGAGAGCCCGGAAGCGGGCCACGTGGCGCAAGGCGATGTGCAGCACCTCCTGCGCGACCAGCCCGGTCTTCCGCTCGAGCGTCATCTTCCCGAAGGCCGCGCCGTAGCGGAGCGTCGTACCGTCGTTGCGGACGAGAACGTCCGCGCCCACGGCGTCGTCGTCGCGGTGATGGACCCAGAGCGCGAGGCTGCCCGTCGCGGGGGCGTACTCGACGAGCCGCTGCACGGCGCGCGTGGCCCGGTGGACGTAGGGCGCGAGCGGCGCGACGTCTCCGCCGGGGCCGCTCGTCATGCGCGCGACGCCCGGTAGCGTCCGTAGGCCGGACTCTCGAGCACGGTGGTCTCGAGGCCTCGCTCGAGGGCCTTCTGGAAGAGGAGCTCCATGGCCAGGGTCTGCGCCTCGCGAAGGGGCATCGGCGCCGGGCTCTGGATCTCCGGCACTTGGCCGAGCACCTCGAGGGCCCGCGCCATGCTCGACGCTTCGGTGGCCGCCGCGACGAGCGCGTAGGTCATGCCGTAGAGGCCATCGAGGGTCGTGGGCAGGAGCTTCCGCGTCTCGGCTCCGGGCGCCGCGGCGAGCAGCGCGACGACGTCGGCGCCGGCCTGGAGCTCCCGAAGCACGCCGAAGAGCTCGGCGGCATTCGCGGCCCCGAGGCGGCCTTGAACGAACGACCGTTTGGCCTCCTCCGGCAGCGCCGCCTTCAGCACGTTCGAGACGTCTTCCCAGCCGCGGGGGCTGGCCCCCACGAGATGGTCGCCCGCGAGCTGAGCCTGGGTGTCGTCGAGGCGGTCCGGGCGCACCCGGAGGTAGGCCATGACCTCCGGCGCGAAGTCGTGGGCGAGGGCGTAGTCGAGGAAGGCGCCGATGACCGTCTGTACGTTGAAGTGGAACATGCGGTCGGCGAGCGCCGTGCCCATGTCGTGGCTGATGGCGCCGTGATAGGCCGCGTTGCCGGCGGCAACGACGAGCCAGCCCTCGGGGAGCCGGTAGCGCCCGACCTTACGGTCGAGGATGAGCGAGTAGGCCGAGATCTGGAGCCGCTGGTCGGCGGCGGTCAGCTCGTCGAGGAAGAGAATGCCCGCGGGCTCGTCGGCCGTCGGTAAGAACTCCGGGGGAAACCAGACCGTCTTTTCCTGCGCGTCGTCGGCGTAGATGGCGCCGCGCAGATCGACGGGCTCCAGGGTGGTCAGGCGAAGGTCGACGAGCGGGACGCCCGCCTCGTCGGCGACCTGACGCACGATGGACGACTTCCCGACGCCGCGCGTCCCCCAGAGCATGGTGGCCCGGCGCCGGAGCACGGGGTCCGCGAACTGCGCTCGAAGCGCCTCCTTGGCCGCGGCGATGGAGACCGGCGGGATGTTCATGGGCGTGCCCTGCATGCGGGACCATGATGCGACAGCTGATGGACGGAGAGGAGTCGCGATACGCTTCCGGTGGGGTGGACGCATCGGAGCCGGAAGGGAGCGACAGGCGGGCCGCGGTGGTCGAGGCCGCGCTCACGCTCTTCGCCGAGCGAGGCTTCGCCGCTCCGAGCCTGCGCGACATCGCGCGCCACGCGGGCGTGTCGCTCGGAGCGCTTCAGCACTATTTCCCGACGCGGCAGGCGCTGAAGGACGCGGTGCTGGAGCGCGCCGTGTCCGCGATGCCGGCGGAGTCCATTCTCGAGGCGCTGCCCGAGGGCGACATGGGGAAACTGCTGCGCATGGGCCTCCACGGCAACGTCGCCTGGGCCCGGGCCCACCCACGCGTGCGGCGCCTCGGGCATCACCTGGCCGTGGACGAACCGGACCATCGCTGGCCCGGCGAGGACGCCATCAATGCCGAGCTGATTCGGCGCTTCGAGGCTGCCCAGGCGCGTGGTGAGTTGAAGAGCTTCGACGCCGCGATGCTGCTCACGCTCCTCGACATCGTGATCACGGCCTGGTCGAGCTTCCATGAGCACCACGGGCGCGTGCTCGGGCACGTCGACGCCGAGCGCCGCGACGCCGCCTTCCTCGAGTTCGTGGTCGACACGCTCCTGAACGGCCTCCGGCCCCGCTGAGCAGGTCCCTCGAGCGGCGCTCCCGACCGGCTCGGACGGCCATTTCCGTCTCACAAGTCAAGCGACTTGGACACTTCAAGTCAATTGACTTGTGCGACTCGGGGAGGGTGTCGAGGATGAGCGTCGAAATCGTCTTTCGATTTCAACTTGGCCAGTTCCGGCATCTGAGGGCGATTCATGTCACCTCGAACGACACGTAGATTGCTGACGCTGCACCGCCGGTGTGGGCTCTTCGTGTGCCTCAACTTCGTTCTCTTGTCTGCGACGGGCGTGATTCTCGTGTTTCACGAGGAGATCGACGTGCTCCTCGGGGAGGTCCCGGAGGCGCGTGGGGAGGGCGAGCTGGTGACCCTCGCGCGCGCCATCGAGGTGGCGCAGGCGTCGCGGCCTGATGCGAGCCCGGTCTTCCTCTTCCGGGAGCCGGACGCCCTCCCCGGCGTGCTCATCGTGGGCCTTTCGGACGGGGAGCGCCGCCTCGAGGCGGCGGACCCGGTGGCCGTCGACCGACGTGGCGGCGCACTCCTCGGCGAGCTCGACCTACGGGGCTCTTTCACGGGCCTCGTGCTCCAGCTGCACGCGGAGCTCTTGCTCGGGCCCTTCGGAAAGCTGCTGACCGGCGCCATCGGCCTGGCCCTCCTGGTCTCCCTCCTCTCGGGGGCCATGGTCTACGGGCCGATGATGCGGCGCTTCTCCTTCGGGATGCTACGAGTCGGTCGGGCCCCGCGGACGGTCGCGGCGGACCTGCACAAGCTGCTCGGCGTCACGACGCTCGGCTGGACGCTCGTCGTCGCCGTGACGGGCATCCTGCTCTCGCTCGGCTCGGTCCTTCTGCAGTTCTACGCGACGACCGAGCTCGCCGCGCTGGGTGCGCACCACGCCGACGCGCCGCTCGTGACGGACCTCGGGAGCGTCGATGCGGCGGTCGCCAGCGCCGAGGCCACGGATCCCGGGCGCGACTGGGCCATCGTCGCCCTCCCCGGGTCGGACCTGGCGAGCCCGCAGGACTACTCGGTGCTGCTTCAGGGCCGCGCGGGCATCGAACGCAAGCTGCTCACCATGGCGCTCGTCGATGCGCTCGCGCCCGAGCGCGCGGAGAAGCACGAGTTCCCCTGGTACATCCAGGCGCTCATGGTCAGCGAGCCCCTGCATTTCGGGGACTACGGCGGCTGGCCGCTCAAGATCGTCTGGGCGCTGCTGGGCTTGGCGACGCTCTTCGTATCGCTCAGCGGCGTGTGGGTCTTCACCCGAAGCCGCCGCGACGAGCGCGCGCGACGCCGCACGGAAGCGATCGACGTGCGCCCCCCGTACGGCGAGGAGCGCGCCGCGCCGGCGACGGCGACTCGGGAGGCGACATGACGCCCTACCGCGTGCCCGTTCTCGCCTGGGTCGCGGCCTTCGGGGGCCTGGTCTTCGCGCTCCTCGCCGAGGGCCCGGCCGCCGACGCGCTGGCCACGGCGCTGGTCGCCACGCCTCTCGTTCTGGTCGCCCGCGCGCTGCGAGCGGCCCGCCGCGCCCCTGCCGGAAAGCCCTGAGCCATGATCTCGTCGCGAACTCTCTTGCCCCTCCTCTTCGCGCTCTCGGGCGTCGCCGCGTGCGGCGACGACGACGGACCGAGCCCCGATCCCGACGCGAGCCTCGGCGACATGAGCCCCGCCGATGCGGGCCCGGGGGACGCCAGCGACGACGCCGGGCCCGAAGGCGTACCCGGCGCCGGAGGCTTCGTCGTCAACCAACTCCTCATCACCCCGGAGGGGTTCTCGGCTTTCGCGGCCTTCGCGGAGTCGCTGGGCGCCGCAGACGCCGTCGACCCGAGCGCGAGCGTCGAGCTGCCCTTCTCGACGTTGCTCAGCCCCGGGCCCACGGGGCGCTCGTTCCTCGCGAGCAGCGGCACCTCGCCCGAGGTCTTTCGCTACGACGTGGCTCTCGACGGAACCGTGACCGAGGCCGGCCCGGTGTCCTTCGCGGGGCGAGGCGTCGCCATCACCCAGATCCCTCCGAAGGTGGTCGCAGTCTCGTCGACGAAGGCCTACTACCTCGACTCCGAGGGCCTCCGGGGCTTCGTCTTCGACCCGACGGACCTCGTCATCACCGGCGAGTTCTCTCTGGAGGCCATCGGGCCTGTTTCCGCGGCGAACCCCGAGGTCGTGCTCTCGGTGCAGACCTTCCTTCGCGAAAGGGATCTGCTCATCATGGTCATCCTACGGGACATCGACGAGGGCAGCGCCGAGCAGCTCGCCCGCGTGCTGCGCATCGACGTCGAGACCGACGCCGTGTCGGTCATCGAGGACGCCCGCTGCGGGTACCTCGGCGAGGCGGTGCTGGCCGCGAACGGCGACCTCTACCTCGCGTCCGGACCCTTCAACGGCGGCTCCGTGGGCGCGCGGCCCGACGCTGCGGGGCCGAGCGGAATCCTTCGGATCCGTGCCGGCGAGAGCGTCTTCGACCCGGGCTTCTTCGTGACCCACGAGTCGCTGACGGGGACTCCGGTCAGCGGTGGTCTGGTGAAGGGCCCCGGCGACACGGCCTTCGTGGTCGCGTACGACGAAAGCGTGGCGCCGCTGGGCGCGACGCAGGACGAGATCAACGGCACGCCCGCGTGGCGTACCTATGCGATCACGATTGGCGGCGACACCATCGCGCCGGGCACCGTGGAGCCCGGCATCCCGCTACGCTCCGGCGCCACGTCACCCCTGGTGGTGGGTGAGGGCAGCTACGACGCGGTCGCCGCCGCCGACTTCACCTCGTCGACGATCTACCGCTACGACCTGCCCGGCGGCCCCGAAGCAGGCCTGAGCCTCCCGGGCTTCGCCCTCGGGCTCGTCGGTCTGACCGAGCATTAGCGCCCTTCGAGGTTCGTCTTCATCGTCTGGAGTACGTGGGGCCACGCCTTCTCGAAGTAGGCGCGGGTGGCGTCCCACCCTTCCCCCTCGCCAAAGCCCAGGTGGGTCAAGCGAAGGGCCGTCGCGCCTTCCGCCGAGGGCATGAGCTCGACGACGACCCAGGTGCGCTGGGCGCGCTGCTCCGGCTGCGTCGGCGGGGCATTCCAGGTGAAGGAGATCATCCGGCCGGGGACGTAGCTCAGCACCTGGCACCCGTTGCTCCCGACCCTCCCGTCGAAGAGCCATTCGTAGCGACCCCCGACGGCGAGGTCGATGTGAGCGACGAGCTCTGAGCGATCCGGCCCGTAGGCCGCAGCAAACCCGGCCTCCGACGCGAAGGCCGCGAAGACGCGCGCAGGCGGCACGGCCAGGGTCGCGTTCACCTCGAAGCGCGACACGTCGTCCCCGGACGCGACGAAGAGGGAATCGTCGATGACCACCCCCCTATGCTAACCGGGACTCGGCCCGAAGCCCTCGCTAGGGAGCGGGCGCTGCTCGCGAATCGAGAGCACGTTCCGCGAGGCGAACCCGCGATCTCTCGGCCCGCCGGCAATACGTCGCAGCGCCCGAGCTTCAGGCGGCCGGGTCGGAAGCGCGGCCGCCGCTAGGGGTGCGGTCGGCGGTAGGGAGGCGGCCGACGACGACCATGCCCACGGCGATGAACGCTGCGACGCCCGCCTTGCCCCAGGGCGGGAGCGACGAGAAGGCGAGGATTCCCGCGAGGCTCGCCGTCATCATCGCGAGGGCGGTGACCTTGGCGCGGCGCGGGATCGTGCCGTGCTCCTTCCAGCGCTGAAGCGGTGGTCCGAAGCGCGGATGATGGAAGAGCCAGTTCCGTAGCCGCGTCGAGCCGCGGCTGAAGCAGGCGAGCGCGAGGAGCATCGGGCCCGTCGTCGGTAGACCCGGGACGACGACGCCGACCACGCCGACCGCGAAGAGCGTCCAGCCGGCGGCGAGCCACGCCCAGCGGACGAGCTTGGGGCGGTCCGCGACCGCGTCGGCAGGCACGTCCTCACGGATGGTGGGCTCTGGAGCGCTGGACACGGCGCGCGCAAAGCTACCCGACACCGCGCCAACGGGCGACGGAGCCGCCGGCGCGGCGGGGGACTGGGAGAGCGCGGGCTGCACACGGAACCCCTACGACGGTGGCCGCGCATCCTGTTGATGGTTAGGACGTGGTCATGTCCCGGGGGACCTCCGCGCCGTCATGGCGGCACCGCGCCACGTCCCTTCCGCGCCGCGAATGCCCACACGCGAGGTCGTCGCGAAATCGCCCATGAGGGTCGTGCTCTTGCCAGGCATGGACGGCGGCGCGGGCCTCCTCGCACGCTTCCAGGCGGCGCTCCTGCCCGGCCACGAGAGCGATGTCCACACCTATGCGCCCGACCTCGAGGCCGACTATGACGCCCTCCTCCACGGGCTCCGAGCACGCCTGGCGCGGATGAGGGGCCCCTTCGCCCTCGTCGCGGAGTCCTTCTCCGGGCCCCTCGCCATGCGGCTGGCAGCTGCGCCGCCGCGAGGCCTTCGGTGCGTGGTGCTTGTCTCCACCTTCGCGCGCAGCCCGCGGCCCCGGCTCCTCGCGCACGCCGTGCGGCCGTGCTTCTTCGACAGGCCCCCGTCCCCCCTCATCGTCCGGCGGCTCCTGCTCTCGCCGGACGCGGACCTCGAGCAGGTCGCTGCGGTGCGCGACGCCATCCGCGCTACGAGTCCGCAGGTGCTGGCGGCGCGCCTCCGGGCGGTGCTCCGCGTCGACGTACGACAGATGCTGGCCGATGCCGTGGTCCCCGGGCTGGTGCTGCACGGCACGCGCGACCGCCTCGTGCCACGGCCCCCCGAGGCGCCGGCGCGATGGGAGACGCGCCCTCTCGACGCGCCTCATCTGCTTCTTCAGACCATCCCGGAGGTCGCCGCGGAACACGTGACGCGCTTCCTCGGACGCGCCCACGGCGCGTGAGGCGAGCGAGGCGATTTTCAACGAACGTTTGATACTGATGAAAGTACGACCGTGCTTCGCAATGCCTCGCGACTCCTTAGACTCGCTCCCATGGAAGACCTCGTGCCGAGCACGCCGACGTCGCCCGCGCGCCCGACGCGCGGCTTTGCGACGCTCAACCGCGCCTATGCGTCGGTCTTCCGACCGCGTGCGCTGAGCCTCGGTCTCGTCGTCCCCATCGAGGCGTATCCACACGGCCCCGTGCCTTCGCTCGAGCGTCACCTCGAGCGCGTCGCGCTGGCCGAAGCGCTCGGCTTCTCGGCGGTCTGGCTCCGCGACGTGCCCTTCGAGGTTCCCTCCTTCGGCGACGCCGGACAGACCTTCGATCCCTTCGTCTATCTCGGGGCCCTCGCGACCCGTACGAAGCGCATCGCGCTGGGCGTCGCGAGCCTCGTTCTGCCGCTCCGGCATCCCGTGCACGTCGCCAAGGCCGCGGCCTCCGTCGACGTGCTCTCGGGAGGCCGCCTGCTGCTCGGTATCGCCTCCGGCGACCGCCCCGAGGAGTACCCGGCCCTGCGCGAGCGCCACGCCGAGCGGGGCGCGCGCTTCCGTGAGAGCGTGGCCATGATCCGGGCCCTGGCGGCCGAACGCCCGCGCTTCGCGAACGGCGCGGGGACGCTCTCGGGCGAGCTCGATCTCTTGCCCAAGCCCACCGCGGGCCGACTCCCCCTCCTCGTCACCGGAGGCAGCCAGCAGGACCCCAGGTGGATCGCCGAGAACGGGGACGGCTGGATGACCTACCCGCGGGAGCCCGCGCTCCAGGGTCGCGTCGTCGCCGGCTACCGCCAGCGCCTCGCCGCCGCGGGTCAGCCCGACCGCCCGGTCATGCAGTCGCTCTACGTCGATCTCTCGCCGGACCCGGACGCCCCGCCGACGCCGATCCATCTCGGCTTCCGCTCGGGCCTCCACTTCCTCCGGGAGCACCTCCACGCGCTCCGAGCGCGAGGCATCAACCACGTCGCCCTCAACCTCCGCTTCCAGCGGGCCATGCCCGTGGAAGCCGCCCTCGAACGACTGTCGCGCGGGCTCCTGCCCGAGCCGCACGCCTGAGGAGACCCATGTCCAAGACCCTGCTCGTCACCGGCGCCACGGACGGCATTGGCCGCCTCGCCGCCCAGAAACTCGCCGCCGCCGGGCACCGTGTGCTGCTCCATGGGCGAAGCGCCGAGAAGCTCGCGACCGTCGCGGAGAGCCTCGAGGGAGCCGCCGAGACCTACGTCGCCGACTTCTCGCGGCTCGGCGACGTGCGCGCCATGGCCGAGGCGATCCGCGCGAAGCACGCGCGCGTCCACGTCGTTATCAACAACGCAGGCGTGCTCAAGACCCGGGCGACCGTCACGGACGACGGGCTGGACGTGCGCTTCGTCGTGAACCTGCTCGCGCCCTACGTGCTCACGCGGGAGCTGCTGCCGCTGGTGCCGAGGGACGGCCGCATCGTGAACCTCTCGTCCGCGGCGCAGGAGCGCGTGGACCTCGGGGCGCTCCGCGGCGAGCGGCGCCTCGGCGACATGGAGGCCTATGCGCAGAGCAAGCTCGCGATCACCCTGTGGTCGGCCGAGCTCGCCAAGGAGCTCGCGGAAGGGCCCGTCGTCGTGGCGCTCAATCCCGGCTCACTCCTCGCGTCGAAGATGGTGAAGGAGGGCTTCGGCATCCCTGGGAAGGATCTGAACATCGGCGCCGACGTCATCGTCGAGGCCGCGCTCGGGCCGCGCTTCGCGGAGGCCGGAGGCCGCTACTTCGACAACGACACGGGCCGCTTCGCGCCCGCGGACCCGGCGGCGTCGGACCCGGCGCACGTCCGCGCCGTCCGCGACGCCATGCGCGAGCTCGCCGCGCCCTGAACCCGCTCAGCGCGCCCGCACGACGAGCGACTGGAGACATCGTCCCACCTCGCCACCCGTGTCGAAGAGCGCGCCCTGGACGAGACCCGTGCCCAGGGGCTCCGGGATCGAGCGCCCGGCGATGCAGAGCCACTCGCCCGCGAGGGGCCGGTGAAGATGCACCGTCAGGTCCGGGTTGATGAAGGCGAAGGCTTCGGTGGAGAGCGCCGGCGCCAGCCCGTTGGTGGCGTCGACGACGATCATGGCGCGCTCGAGCGGCGACGAAGGCTCCCCCTCGACGAGCCCGACGCGCGGACGCATCCACGCGGTGAGCGGCCCCTTCGACCACGCGCCCTCCGCGATGCGGATGTCGACGGCGCGGTGGTAGCCCTCGTCGGTCTGGAAGAAGGGGAAGACGAAGTCGGGCAAGCCCTCGGGCCCCGGCGGCGCCGACTCGGGGCGCGTGCGCGCGTCGGGCAGCGAGAGGTCGACGCGCGCGATGCGCACCATCGTCGCCCGCGCGCAGAGCCTACCCTCCGCGCGGAGCTCGGCCGTGAGCCACTGCGCCTGCCGTCCGAGGCGAAGCGGCTCCACCGAGAGCGCGAGCGGCACGAGGCCGAGCGGCCGGAGCAGCTCGACGGTCACGCGCGCCACGACGAAGTCTGCGGCGTCGTCCCCGTAGCGCTCGGCCGCGCCGGCCAGCAGCGCCGCGGGTGGGCCGCCGTGCTGAAGCCCCGGATCCCAGGGCCCGATGGTGTGCGAGGTCGGAACGAAGGTGTCGCCGTCGCGGCGGTAGAAGCCCTGGCTCATCGCGCCAGGACCCTAGTACGGCGCTCAGGCGCCGCGCTCGCAGTCGGCCGCGAGCGCCTTCACGTGCTTGCGGATGCCGCTCGCGAAGAGCGGCTTCATCAGCGGGTTGAGGATCTTCGGGAGAAGCCGCGAGGGGCGCGCGTTCATCGTCACGACGAGCTGACTTCCACCGCCACGCCGATGGACGGCGAAGACCGTGTCCCAGACCGTCCCATGGTTCTCGGTCACGAAGCGGATGCGCTCGGGCGGGGCGTACTCCGTCACCTCGAGCTCGCTCACGAGCTCGCCCTTGCCGTTCCGGCGTCGCTCGCGGAAGCGGAGGCCCACGCCTTCGCGTACCTCGCTGAGCACCTCGACGGCGAGCACGTCGGCGTCGCGCTCCGGCAGCTTCTCCACGTCCGCGATGCGCGCGAAGACGCGCTCCGGCGACGCCGCGATGTCCTGGGTCACGCTCACTCGGGTCATGGAGGCCACCCTACGCAGGGGCGGCCGCGCCTTGCTTGACGGATCTTGCGAAACTCAGTCGGCGAGCGCGATCGAGCAGTCGAGGTCGTAGGTCTCCCAGCCGATCTCGTCCGGCCGCCGCCGGAAGCGCTTCATGGCCGGCAGGTCTGCCGGCGCCCGCGAGCCGAGGGGCAGCCACACGTCGTAGAGGTGCTCCCACACCACGGCGATGCGCACGAGCGGGCCGAGCGCCCGCGCATCGACGCTGGTCACCGCCGGAAGCTCGTGAACGCCGACCTCGCCCTCGGCGGCGATGTATGCGGGCACACCAAAGCCGAGGTCGCAGCAGACCTGGTCGAGCGGCGTCGTCTCGTAGCAATCCCAGCTGAGCCCCACGAGGGGCGCCTCGCGCCACGCGACGCCCCGGGCCTCGAGCCACGCGCAGAGCCGCGCATACGCGGCGTGAAGCGCCGGTCCGATGAAAGGGGTCCGCACGCGTACGTAGGCCAGGCGAAGCGGCGGATGCTCCACGACGCGCGGCTCCACGGGCGGCCCCTCGGCCTTCGCGGCGGCCAGAGCCTCGGCGTAGGCGTCGACGATTTCCCGGGCGTCGAGGCGGCTGCGCCGATCCCAGCGCGACGGGGCCACGCCATAGTGCTGCTTGAAGACGCGGGTGAAGTCCGAGTGCGCGCTAAAGCCCGCGTCGAGCGCGATGGAGGCGAGCGAGCGCTCCGGCGACGACTTCATCAGGTAGGCCGCGCGCTCGAGGCGCGCCCGCTGCGTGAACACGTTGAGCGTCTGCCCCGTCACCGCGCGGAAGACCCGGTGAAAGTGGTGCGGCGAGAAGCTCGCCACCTTCGCGACCTCCCCTAGCGAGAGCTCCTCGGTGAGGTGCGCCCGCACGTGGTCCATCGCTCGGTTCACCCGACGCTCGTACTCCGGGTTCATGCCCCACGAGTGAACCACGGCAGCGTGGCCTTGGGGAGGCTTGCGCCGGCCGGGCAACAGAGTAAAGTGAATTCACTTTATGACCACGCCGAAGGGACAGCGAACGCGTGAGAGGCTCGTGCACGCGGCGCGCACGCTGCTCGCCGAAACCGGCGGGGAGCTGGTCTTCGCCGACGTCGCTGCACGCGCGGGCGTGTCTCCCGGCGCGCCCTACCGGCACTTCACGAACAAGACCGCCCTCGTCGTGGCCGTCGTCGAAGAAGTCTTCGACGAGATGGAGGCTGCCACCTATCAGCCGACCTTCGAGGGCGAAGGCCCCGACTGGTGGAGCCGGGAGAAGGTGCGCATCGCTCGCACCGTCGACTTCTACTTCGACGATCCGCTCTGCGCCCTCGTGGTCCGCGGCGTCGCCGGAGACGCCGCCGTGACCCAGGCCCGCGCGCGCCGCCTCGACAAGCAGACCCGTGGCGCCGCGAAGAACGTCGCGCTCGGCAAGGAGCTCGGCGTGGTGCCCGCCCACATCAACCCGCTCATGGCCGGGGCGCTCCTGATGGGCGGCGTCTACCAGCTGCTCGCGACGGCGCTGAGCGCCGCCAAGCCGAAACGCCGAAGGCTGACGGCCGAGCTCCAGCGCTTCATGGCGCGGGTGCTCGAGCTCCCGGAGAAGGACGATGGATAGAGACCTCGAGATCGCGCTCATCAAGCGCTCGCTGGAGCGAACGACCCCGCGCGCCGAAGGCCCGGACAGCACCGTTGACGTCGCGCTCTACACCGACGCCGAGCGCTTCGAGCGCGAGCTCGACGCCCGGCACCGGCGGTCCTTGAACGTCGTGGCCCACGCTTCCGAGCTGCCGGCGCCCGGCGACTTCCTCACCCGCGACGTGGTGGGGGCGCCGGCCATCGTGGTGCGGGACGACGAGGGACGGGCACGCGCCTTCCTCAACGTCTGCCGGCACCGCGGCGCCACCGTCGAGCTCCGGGAGAAGGGCCACTGCAAGCGCTTCGTCTGCCCCTATCACGCCTGGACCTACGGCCGAGACGGGGCGTTGGCCTCCGTCCGCCACCGCGAGGGCTTTCCCTCACTGAAACAGGCCGACGCGGGCCTCGTGGAGCTCGCCTGCGAAGAGGCCGGCGGCTTCGTCTGGGTGTGCCCGGACCCGACCCAGCGCCCGACGCTCGACGCCGAGCTCGTCTCGCTCCTCGCGGAGATCGACGGCCTCGGCCCGAAGAGCCCGCGCCTCTTCGCGCGCACCACGCGGCTCTGGAAGGCCAACTGGAAGCTCCTCGTCGAGGGCGGCCTCGAGTCCTACCATTTCAAGATCGCGCACCGGGCCACGGTGGGGCCCCTCTTCGGCGACACGACCTCACAGCACGCGCGCGTCGGTGCGAGCTTCCGGCTGCTACTCCCGCGGCGGACGCTGTCCTCCCTCGCGGAGCGCCCCGAAGCCGAATGGAAGATCACGGAGCACGCGAACGTGCTCTACATGATGCACCCCAACGTCTCGGTGCTCGTCCAGGACGGCCACTACGCGCTGCTCACCATGGACCCGGTGAGCCCGGGCGAGACGCGCATCAGCGTCGCGACGGTGGGCCGAGGCCCGGCAGGCGAGGACTACGGCGGCAAGGCGCGGGCCTTCTTGCAGGCCAACCACGACTTCACGGTGAAGACCCTCGACGAGGACTTCGTGATCGCCGAGCAGATCCAGCGCGGCTTCGCCACCGGCGCCAACACATCGCTCCGCTTCGCGAGCTTCGAGGACGCGCTCCGCGACTTCCACGCCTCCCTCGACGAAGAGCTGGCCGCGGCGAGGTGAGGGCTACGCGGTCTCGCCGCCGCGGACGTGGTTCCAGACGCCGCTGATCACCACCGAGCCCTCGCCGACGCCCGAGGCCACCCGCTTGGTGGAGCCGCTTCGGACGTCGCCGACGGCGAAGACGCCGGCCAGCGAGGTCTCGTAGGTCGAGCGACCGCCGACCTCGCGGCCGGTCTTCACGTAGCCGCGCGCGTCGAGGGCCACGGCGTCCGCGAGCCAGCCGGTATTCGGCGCGGCCCCGACCATGATGAAGAGCCCACCGGCCGGCATGCGCGTGGTCTCCCCCGTCGCCTTGGACCGCACGTCCACGGCCGCCAGCCGCTCGGCGCCCTCGGAGCCCTCGCCGTGGAGCACGGTCGCTTCGTGGCCGTAGTGAATCGTGATGGCCGGGTCCTGGCGGAGGCGCTCCGAGAGATACGAGGACATGGACGCCGCCAGCGACTGGCCCCGCACCAGGAGGTGCACATGGGAGGCGTGGCGGCTGAGGAACATGGCCGCCTGCCCGGCGCTGTTGCCGCCGCCGATGATGAGCGCGTCCCGGCCCCGCACCCGCCGCGCCTCGAGCTCCGTCGCGGCGTAATAGACGCCGGCCCCCTCGAGCTCCTCGAGCCCCACAAGGGGAAGGCGCCGGTACTGCACGCCCGTCGCGATGACGACGGATCGCGTCCGCACCTGCTGCGAGTCTTCGAGGCCGAGCGTGAAGACGCCCTCGTCCCCCACCGCGAGCGACGCGGCGCGGCGCGGCATGGCGAAGCGCGTCCCGAGGCGAATGGCCTGCACCTCGCCGCGCCAGCAGAGGTCGGCGCCGCTGATGCCCGTGGGAAAGCCCATGTAGTTCTCGATGCGCGACGAGGTCCCGGCCTGGCCGCCCACGGTCATGTCCTCGAGGACGAGGGCCTGGAGACCCTCGGCGCCGGCGTACACGCCCGCGGCGATGCCCGCCGGGCCGCCGCCGACGATGACGACGTCGTAGAGGGCGTCCTCCGAGAGGTCGAGGTCGATGCCGAGGGCGCAGGCCACCGAGCGGGGCGTCGGATCGTCGAGCCGCGTCGAGGCGCCGACCACGACCGCCGGATGAACGGCCGCCATCGCGCAGGCCGCGGCGACCTCCCGTGCCTTCGGGTCGTCCAAGGCGTAGCTCCGAAAGGGGAACCGATTCCGGCTCGCGAAGGCCGCGATGCGCCCCACGGCCTTGTCCTCGTCGGCGCCGAGGAGCGTGAGGATGGAGGCGGAGCGCTCGAGGAGCGCGCGTCGCCTTCCCGCGAAGACGCGCACCACGATGTCCGACATCTCCGGGTCGCGCGCGAGCAGGTCGAGCATCACCGCGCGGTCGACGGCGATCACCGTCGTGTCGGCCACGGCGCGCACGTGCAGCAGCGAGGCGCTGTCGTTGAGAAACGCGATCTCGCCGACGAACTGCGTCGGTCCGAGCGTATGCTCGGTGTAGCGCTGGCCGTCGACGGTGTAGGCCGCCGCCTCGCCTTCCACGACGTAGAAGAAGTCGTTCTGAGGCTTCCCCGCCTCCATGATCGCGTCGCCGGCAGCGAAGCGCTCTTCGCGCCCCGCCGCGCGCAGGGCCTCGACGTGCCGGGGCAGGAGCGGCGTCCGCGGGGCGTTCACGATGTCGTCGGCCAGGCTCTCCATCAGGTCTTCCGTTTCTGCGGGAGCGAAGGGCCGCTCCGTCGACCGCCGGAGGCTGCCATTTCGAGGCGTGGTCGGCGACCGCTACTACGTGCAGCGCGGTCTGATTCCTCGGCCGACGGGGGTCGGGCGCGGAAGCCACTACACCGAGGCGCACCTCACGCGGCTGCGCGAGGTCCGAGCCCAGCAGGAGCAGGGCGTCCCGCTGGCGGCCATCGTGGCCGGCGCCCCGCTCCAGGAACGTGCCACCGATCTCCGCCCCTCTTCCCACCCAGCGCCCGCGGAATCGGCGCCCGCAGGAGCACCGCCGGCGCGCAGCGCGGAGGGCGGCGCCGCCTGGTTCCGAAGCGCGCTGGGGCCCGACGTCGAGCTGCACGTCCGTGGCCGGCGCCTCGCGCCCACCACGCTGGAGGCGCTTCGCCGCGTGCTCCGAGCCCACGACGACACCCAGGAAGGGGAGCCCACATGAACGAGGATCCGAGAGCCGGTCTGCACGCCGGAGACCAGGCGGTGGCCCTGAAGGGCGTCCGCAGCGACGCGACGCTGCGTGGGCCGACCGCGGAGGTCACCGTCACGCAGCGCTACCGGAACGACGAGGCCACGCCCGTCGAAGCCGTCTATCTCTTCCCCCTCGACGAGGGCGCCGCCGTGTGCGGCTTCGAGGCCCGCATCGACGGCACGCTCGTGATCGGTCGCGTGATGGAGCGCGAGGCCGCCTTCGAGGCCTACGGCGACGCCATGGTGGAGGGTCACGGCGCCTACCTCCTCGACCAGGAGCGCCCGGACGTCTTCACGGCCAGCGTCGGCAACCTGCCTCCCGGTGCGGAGATGGAGCTGACGCTCCGCTACGTGGCGCTCGTCGAACGCGAGGACGACGCGCTTCGCTTCACGCTCCCGACGACGGTGGCGCCGCGCTACGTGCCGGTGCGCGGTCCGGAGATCGGCCAGCCGGACGAGGAGAAGCTCAACCCGCCGCACTGGGCCCGCGTCCCCTATGGCCTCGCGCTATCCGTCGCCGTCGACGCAGGGGGGCTGCGTCGCGTGGCGTCCCCGACGCATCCCATCGAGACCTCCCTCCGCGAGGGCGGCGCGGACGTACGCCTCGGCCAGGACGAGACCGCCCTCGACCGGGACTTCGTGCTGCTCGTGGCGGCCGATACGTCGCCGCAGGCGCTCGTGGCGCGCGAGGACGACGGCACCCGCGTCGCCCTCGTCACCTTCGCGCCCACGGCCCCGCCCCCGGAGGCCATGGACGTCGTCTTCGTCAGACGAAGCTCCCCGGGTCCGCGGCTCGCAGCAGCGTCGCGGGCGGAGCCGCGAAGCCCGCGTGGACGAGACGCTCGTGGGCCTCGGCGAGCGCTACGGCCTGGTGAGCCGAGCCACGAGCTACGTCGCCATCGAAGAGCGCGATGCTGGGGAACGGGTCACCGGGCGGGCGACGCTCCGGCGCATTCCGATCTCGCTCTCGGCGGGCTGGGGCGGCGTGCCGGGCCTCGCGAGGGCAGGCAGGATGCCGGTGGCGAGGCGGCCCCGCCGGGGGGCGCCGCGAGAGGGGGGTAGAGAGGGCCGGCGCGCCAATCGGGTAGGGGGGAGGGGGGGGTGGGGGTGAGGGGGGGGGGGGGGGTGGCGGCGGGGGGGGGGGTGGCCGGGGGGGTGGGCGCGAGGGGCGCGGGG
>ERZ1740059.76-NODE-76-length-50162-cov-6.039875_pt1 | contig 50162 bp, 48 predicted proteins | sample MGYA00581744_ERZ1740059 | MGnify/ENA primary metagenome ERZ1740059 (study PRJEB43018, sample SAMN04849738) | marine metagenome | isolation source: floating plastic debris | place: Pacific Ocean | collected 2008-08-28 | study: EMG produced TPA metagenomics assembly... | reverse complement strand
GTCCGAAAAACTTCTCTTTAATGTACTCTTTGTATTTCTTGATGGTCACTCTCTTTATTACGTGTGTTGGGCTTATTGGACTTCTATCTTATAGCGCTCAACAACGGAAAAGAGAAGTGGGGATTAGAAAAGTTCTTGGAAGCGACTCTTTCTCATTGCTGAGAATATTGACAAAAGACTATGTGACTATTGCTTTATTGGCGTTTATAGCGGCGAAAGTTACCAGCTGGTATGGGATGAAAAAGTGGTTTGAAACTTTTGCTTATCATACTTCTATAAAATGGTCAGATTATGTACTCGTCTTATGTGGATTTTTATTAATTATGTTTCTGTTATTAATCTATCAGATAACCAGAGCTATGATGGCTAATCCCATTAAAACAATAAGTCGCGAAAATTAAAACCAATATTCTGCACCTACAGCAATCAAGGCGCCTAAAATAGCCACACTCAACTTTTTTAGATTAAAGCTATGATCAGTACTACTTTCAAAAACTATTGTGGTAGAAATATGAAGAAAACTGCCACTGAGCAGTCCAAACAATATGTTAAATACACTTTGAGAAATGGAACCGTAATTCACAATGTAATTACCGATTAATATTCCTAAAGGTGACGCCATGGCGAACAGTACTAATAGTATAATTACTAGCTTTTTATTGTTTAAATAACATAAAAGAATTGTTGTAAGCGCAAATGCGGCTGGTCCTTTATGTAAGGCTATACCTAATAACAATGCAGAAGAATCGTGTTGCTCATGAATTGAACTTGGGTGCGCAAGAAGAGCGCCCTCCAATATAGCATGAACTGATAACGCAACCACTATAGGTATAACAGAAGATTTGGAATGTCTATGTGATTTATTGTGTCTATGAATATGGCCATGCTCAGCGCCTGTGCTAAAATATTCTAAGATTTGCTGAAGGAAAAAACCTAATAAAACGTAGATGCCAATAATAGTGGGATTAGCAGCGCTATAAAACAGTTCCGGAAGAATATGGATAATAGTAACCGCAAATAAATAAGCTCCCGCAAATACTAAGCTCAGTTTATAGAAGCCATTTTTAACATTGTTAATTCGAAAGGCCAATAGGCCTGAAAGCAAGGCCAGAGCAAATAGAATAGTAAAGCTCATATTTGAATATGATATCGAATATACAACTGTTGCATTTACTTCTTAAGCACAAAAATCATCCGCTCAGAATCTTCTGCCACATAGGGGTTAAAATGGTAATCTCCATAAATATTTTCCAGCAATAAACCGGCTTCTCTAAAGTAGACAAGAAAATCTAGCCGTCGTATAGCACGCACACGCTCCTCATAATGATAGGTTTTACCCTTATCTTCGAATTCAATTTCCTTAATAATGAAATTATCTGCACTCAAATATTTACGGATCTTAAACTCAATGTCCTGGATAAGCTTTATTTCAGTGGGCTTCAATGCATGAACGACTGTATATGGATTTAAAAAATCCAATAGGAACTTTCCTCCTTCTTTTAACGCCGCTGCCACTGCTTTAATGGCTTTAACGTTCTCCTGTTCCGTATTAAAATATCCGAAACTTGTAAATAAATTCAAGATTACGTCAAATTCCTGGAAGGCTATTGGTTCACGCATATCGTGAACAAAAAAATGCAAGCGATCATTCTGAAATTGCTTGGCATAGGCAATATTTTGCTCAGAAAGGTCGAAACCCGTTACGTCAAATCCTTTTTTATTGAGATATATGGAGTGTCGTCCCTTGCCACATGCCACATCCAGGATCCGATCACTTTTTGCGGGCTTCAAGACATCCGTCAGGTTGTCAATGAATCTTTCTGCCTCATAATGATCTCTGTGATGATATAAAATGTGATAGTAAGGTGAATCGAACCACTCTCCAAACCACTCTCTTCTTTGGGGCATTTTTAAATAGGTCTTATGGAAGATTGGATACCAGGAGTGTTGTACACATCCAACTTTCCATTGTTATCACTATATATGAGGTACGCATCATACGCCTTGTGTTCATTTAAGAATTGGATAGTTCTTTCTAGGCCAAAAACCATAAAAGCGGTGTCCAACGCATCTGCAGTGTGACAATTATCAGCAATAACAGACGCACTAAGTAACTCATGCTGTATAGGATAACCGCTTACAGGATCTATCGTGTGCCCATACTTAACTCCGTCAGTTACAATATAATTGAAGTAGTTACCGGATGTCGCCATACCTTTGTCTTTCAAGCTAATTATGCCATGGTACCGCTGCTCTAATTCTGTAGAATTCGGATCTAAAATACCCACGGTCCAAAGGGTATCTTTCTGGAGGTTTTTGCCTGCTACGGCCACCTCACCTCCTATCTCCACAAAAGCATTTGAAATACCATAAGACTTTAAAAGATCCATAACCACATCCACACCATAGCCTTTAGCTGAGGCGCTAAAATCTAGCTGTAAGCGTACGTCCTTCTTTGAAATGACCTTATCTGTTATATGAATCAGATCGAAACCTGTAAAAGATTTCAGCGAATCTACCTTTAAGCTGTCCATCTCTTCTCTGTCTTTATAGCCAAAACCCCAGGCATTAATCAGAGGTCCTATACTTGGATCATAGGCGCCATCTGTCAAATTGTAAAGCTCGCCCCCTTTTTTAGCCGCTTCTCTGAAATAATGGAGATTGAACTCAAACAAAGAATCGCTATTAAATCTTGATATTTCAGACCCGGGGATATAGGTATTTAAAGATTGATTGAATATTCTTAAAACGGAATCTACCTGGCTTTGAAAATCGCGCCCCTCAGCATCGAAATAAGTGACGTTATACGCTATAGGCCCCATCGTTTTACCCGAAAATTGCACAATGCTAATGGCTTTATCGCCCGCTTTACGATATTGGTAAACTATTAGTAACGCCAATAGCAATACAACGGAGTAAATGATATTTTTCGTACGGTTACTCATACCCAAATTTTGCCGCAAAAGTAATGAATTGGGTAGGCTTATAACTAAATTAGCTTTATAATATGAGAGAGGAGTACCTGCAGGCGGACGAAGAGAATTTAAGCTCTGTAGAGCGTGAGATAGAACGTGCCCTGCGTCCACTTAATTTTGGTGATTTTACAGGACAGCACAAGATCGTTGATAATGTAAAAGTATTCGTGCAGGCGGCTAAGCAGCGAGGGGAACCGCTTGATCATGTTTTACTTCATGGCCCCCCGGGACTTGGAAAAACCACCCTATCACACATCATAGCGAATGAACTTGGAACCAGCATAAAAGTAACTTCAGGGCCTATCCTGGATAAACCAGGTGACCTAGCAGGTCTACTTACTAACCTTGAGGATAATGAGGTTTTATTTATCGATGAAATCCATAGACTGAACCCAATAGTGGAAGAGTACCTGTACTCAGCCATGGAAGATTTTAAGATAGACATTATGCTGGATTCCGGACCAAGCGCCAGGGCAGTGCAGATCAGCCTATCTCCATTTACACTTGTAGGCGCCACTACTCGTTCAGGATTATTAACCTCGCCGTTGCGTGCACGATTTGGAATTAATGCAAGACTGGAATATTATGATTCCAAAATACTATCTGGCATTGTCAAACGCTCTTGTGACATACTCAATACACCCATCGATGAAGATGCTTCATTCGAAATAGCAAGAAGAAGCCGGGGTACACCACGGATAGCAAACAATCTTCTTCGCAGAACACGAGATTTTGCAGACGTAAAAGGGGATGGAAAAATAACCAAGGAAATTGCCAAGATGGCGCTGAGCGCACTTGATGTAGATGAGCATGGCCTGGACGAAATGGATAACCGTATTCTTTCCACTATTATAGAAAAATTCAAAGGTGGGCCGGTGGGTATATCTACTATCGCTACGGCATGTGGAGAGGAGGCGGAGACTATTGAAGAAGTGTATGAGCCCTTCCTGATTCAGGAGGGCTACATCAAGCGAACCGCAAGGGGAAGGGAAGCTACGGAGCTGGCTTACAAACACTTGAAAATTGTACCCCCGGGTAAGGTCCAGGGTTTGTTTGATTAGAATGTCTTCAACATAGTAGATTACATTCCCATTCTACTACATTTTGTAATTCAGTCTCTAATAAACCACTCTGTTGACCACCTGTAAATATTGTGATCCAAAATTACTCCTGAATTTATATCACGAAAAATGGTATCATTTTTACCGTTTGTAGCGGCTATCATTGACCATTGCAGGTTTTCATGAAAGGTAATTTGTTGTTTACTGAAGCTAGGTTTTTGACCAATGATTGGATGAATCTGGCCATAAACAACACCATCCATTAAGGTAAGGAACTGAATCTCAGCTGAGTGTTCCACCACTTGCTCGCCCCCACCCATATTCCAGAGTACCTTAACATCCTTACCTTCCCGTATGGCCCCAATCAGATCATTAAGGTCTCCTTTAATAACTTCACCCTCAGCATTATTCTTAAAAACGGACTTCCATTGCCGCTGGCTAAAGGCTTGACTTGAACACGTTATAATTATAAATTAAATAAATAATTTCATATTATTATTGTAATTTGTTACTGTAATAATTTATAGTATTGAATAATTATATAATGCCAAATTGTTAATATGTTGATAATCAGACTACAAACTCCGTTTTTAGATAGAACATTGTCTTAAGATTAAACAGCAATATGTATCAAAATGAATCAACTACTACTCTCTATGTAGTATTGACTTGTACGGCAACTTCAAAATATCTACTTACACTTATAGGGTTTAGCTTGCAAGGTTAAAGCTCGCCACAATAAGTTGTGTTAGTCGAATTCAGTTTAAGAGTAGTACTTTTTCGCTTAGGATAAGTCATCAACGATACGTTTCAGTTTCTTGATCTTTAGCCCGTAAATAAGATTAACCAGCCAATGTAGTAAGGCTGCAAAGAGTACAGGTACAACTATGATCAAACCTATAACGACATAGGCCTCGGTTTTAGTGAATTCAAATTGCGGTGTATTTTGAGGTAAATCCATTTCCTGTCCTGTATAACCCATATAAAACCCATAGCCAGCAGCTCCCCAAATCACCAGCACATAACCCACCCATATTACCACTTTATAATGGAGCAGGTAGAAACGTAAATATTTATATACCTTGGTAAGGCTTTTTTTTACATCACCTGAATAGTCGAATCGGTTTATAGACCTTATTAAAAAGATATAATAGAAGAAATAGATTAGAAAAGCCATGAATGTAAAGACCCCGTAGCCCACACCAAAATCAATGAAGTACCAAACTGCACAGGCGGGAACAATTAGATTATTCAGCCAAAACTCAATTTTTAAAATGAATTTGATTTTGGCCAGCACAGTTGTGGACTTCTTCCCAATGGCCTCATCAACATTAATTTCAGCATTTTTCAAGGATGCCGTATCCTTCTTCCATATGTCAATTAAATCAAGCTCCACTTTTAATAATCTCTCTCAATTGATTTTTCACTCGGTTAACCCTGGCGCCTACATTAGTAACGGTAATACCCAATATCTCTGCTATTTCTTTATAGCTTTTATCATCTAAATAAAGCAGAACGATAGCTCTTTCTGACTCCTTTAGCCTTTTAATAGCTTTGTACAAAGATGCTATTTGTTCTTTCTCAGTTTCATCATTAGTATCATGGTAATCTGTGGACAACAATGATACTGTATCAACCTTTCTACTACGCTTTTTTGAAAGTGTCAAACACACATTTAAGGTAACTCGGTAGACCCAGGTTGACAACTTGGATCTGTTTTCAAACTTCTCATGCGAACGCCAGAGCTGAATGGTAACTTCCTGAACAAAGTCTTTTAGTTCTTCCGGGTCATTGGCATACGCCCTACATATTTTATAGATAGTCGCCTTATTATCTTCAATAAATTCTTTAAAGAAAGTATCAGATGCGGTCAAACCACTTGACGTGTTAGTAATTAAAAAAAAAAATTTATTACATGCTGTAATAAAAATATCCTTTGAAGGTACTAACGAATCAAACAAAACCAGAGAGATATGGTTAAAAAACATTTTAAGGAACTAACGATTATAGTAGGCCTTATAGTAGCTTTATTACTCACTAACTACATTGGCCTAAAGCCGATAAATGAAGATCCCCTAAAAGTTAAAACTATATCAATAAACAGCGATTCGAAGTATGTTCCAATGCTTACGGAGCTTTTCGTTCTATCTGCTAAACTTATCCTTAGGCCATTAAACTAATCCCGGCTAGAACGGGAAGACAGATATAAGAATTATCTTTACTGCGTGCCGACAGAAAGGATCATAGATAAGCATACAACGATGATAAAAAGCCTGGCTCATGAGCTGGGTTTTATGTTTTGCGGCATTTCAAAAGCAGAATTTCTTTCAGAAGAAGCCCCAAGGCTCGAAAAATGGCTTTCTAAGAATATGCACGACAAGATGGAATATATGGCCAATCATTTCGAAAAGCGCCTTGACCCAACCAAGCTTGTACCGGGAGCTAAGTCAGTAGTATCACTTGCTTACAATTACTTTCCGGAAAAGGATTTGGCTAAAGACGATACTTTTAAGCTTGCTAAGTATGCATATGGAGAAGATTATCATTTCGTAATAAAAAGAAAACTCAAAGAGTTTCTGGAAAGAATTTACGAAAGCGTAGGCGAAGTAGGCGGCAGAGCCTTCGTTGATAGCGCCCCTGTTATGGAAAGGCAGTGGGCCGTTAAAAGCGGATTAGGTTGGATTGGGAAAAACAGCCTCTTGTTAAACAAAAATCAAGGTAGCTTTTTTTTTCTCGCTGAACTTATACTTGATTTGGAACTTACACCGGATGGGCCCGTCAAAGACTATTGTGGTACTTGCACGGCCTGTATTGATGCCTGCCCTACTGATGCTATTCCCGAACCGTATATCGTTGACGGTAGTAAGTGCATTTCATATATTACTATTGAGCTTAGGGATGCTATTCCAAAAGTGTTCCAAGGCAAGATGGATAACTGGATTTTTGGTTGTGATATCTGCCAGGATGTGTGTCCATGGAATAGATTCAGCAAGGCACATAATGAACCTGCCTTTAAACCAAACCCCGAATTAGGTAGTATGAGTAATGCCGATTGGCATGAACTGACCCAAGATGTATTTAATGGCCTGTTCAAGAAATCGGCGGTCAAGCGTACAAAGTTTACAGGGCTCAAAAGGAATATTACCTTCTCGGGCAAATAATATTTAACTACCTACAAAACAACGTTGAAGAACTTGGGGGTGAACATCATAAAATTGGGAATAGCACCATTGCTTTAAATCGCGCAAGTCTTCCTCTAATAGGTTATTAATTGCCTTCTTAAGTTCTTTTTCGAATATTTTTTTATCAAAGCTAACTTTCACAAGAATGGTTTTAATGTATTCCAGCATTATTAATCAAATTTCACATTTTTAAACGATCAACTTAATCCTACCGTATAACCTTTAGTATATTTTTCTTTCGCAGGTTAGATGGATTCCGATAGTTTTGTAACGTTTTAAATCATCACAAAGATTCTGTTGACACAAGGTTTATTAAAAAAAGTTTTCTTATCGCTAAGCGCTTTGCTGCTGGCGGTCATTGCGTACTCTCAAGAAGCGTCAATTTCTCTAGGGCCAAGTAAAATTGGTGAAAACCAAGCATGGACAATTACGATAACTGTTAAAAATGAACGGTTAAAAAAATATGATGATTTCCCCGATATAGAGGGTTTTAGAAAGCGAGGTACATCATCATCATCAAATACCCAGATCATCAATGGCCAGATCTCGTCTTCGCAAAGTATTACAATGACCTATATTCCTACCCGGCAAGGAACTTTTAAGGTACGTGGATTCAGTATGCAGATAAATGGTAAGCAGGCAAGTTCTGACGGAACTACTGTTAAAGTTGGCCCGCCGGTCCAACGGCAGCAGAGGCGTGATCCTTTTAGAAGTTTCTTTGACAGAGACCCGTTTGATCCCAATCGTGGTGGAGGCACAGAATTTGTAGACGTAAAAGATGACGCTTTTCTTGCGTTAACCACAAATAAAAAAGAAGTCTATGTGGGTGAAGGATTCACAACAACACTTTCTTTTTATGTAGCTGAAGATAACAGAGCCCCACTACAGTTCTATGAGTTAGGCAAGCAACTATCTGATGTACTTAAAAAAGTACGCCCTGAAAACTGTTGGGAAGAAAACTTCAATATTGAAAATATTAATGGCGAACCAGTTAATATTAGCGGCAAGAGATACACACAATATAAAGTTTACCAAGGAGTATTTTACCCGTTAAATGATGAGGAGATTACTTTCCCATCTGTAGGCCTTGAAATGATCAAGTATAAGGTGGCAAAAAACCCTTCATTTTTTGGGCAGAATCGTCAAGAAGATTTTAAAACATTTTACTCGCGTGAAAAAAAGGTAATAGTAAATGAACTGCCTCCGCATCCGCTAAGAGACCAGGTAGCAGTGGGTGACTACTTGCTTGATGAAAGAGCAAGTTCTCAGGAGCTGGAAACAGGGCAAAGTTTCAGTTATGAATTTAATGTATACGGAGAAGGGAATATTTCAGGTGTATCCAATCCGAATATAGATGGCAAAGATAACTTTGATTTTTATGATCCGAATGTTAGCGAGAACATCAATCGCAGAAATGGCCGGGTCACCGGATCAAAATCATTCAGCTATTTTGGTATACCGAAAGAACCCGGCGAATATAAGCTAAGCGACTACTTTAATTGGATATTTTTCAATCCAAAATCGGAGAGGTATGACACGCTGTCATCCAAGTTGATTGTTACGGTCACAGGAGAGAGTAAAAAGAATGAATCCATTCAATCTAACGATCTGGGTTCATTTTATGATAGAATTGCTTTTGAGGATAATACGCTTAGTGGATCTGCAAGATTTGAATGGGCAAAAATCGTTGCAAATCTCTTCATCATAGGAATGTTAGTTACCTCCGCCTATATTTTTATCAAAAAGTAGCTTATCAACTCCTTGATTTCTGGTTATATTAGCCACTTTTAAAAATGAATTAGTGGGGAATACATTCGGTAAACTGTTCAAAATATCCACTTTTGGAGAGTCACATGGTAAAGCAATTGGGGTAATCATAGACGGTTGCCCAGCCGGATTGGACATTGATGAGTCATTCATACAAAGTGAGCTTTTAAGGCGAAAGCCAGGTCAGTCTAAAATAACTACGCAAAGAAAGGAAGCAGATGTCGTTGAGATCCAGTCAGGAATCTTTGAAGGCCTCACAACAGGAACGCCAATTTCTATGGTGATCTATAACCAGGATCAAAAAAGTAAGGACTACTCTCACATCGCTGATAAGTTTAGACCCTCCCATGCAGACTTTACTTATGCCGAGAAATATGGTGTAAGAGACTATCGAGGGGGAGGCCGGAGTAGCGCCAGGGAAACCGCCGCCCGTGTGGCAGCGGGAGCGCTGGCGAAACAGATATTAAAATCGCTTGGCGTAGAAATTTCAGCATATGTGGGCAGAGTTGGTGAAGTAATTGCACCGGACTATACCGAGCTTGACCTCAGCAAAGTGGAAGATAATATTGTTAGGTGCCCCCATCCGCAAACAGCAGAAAAAATGATCGAACTTATTGATTCAGTTCGAAAAGATAGGGATACTATTGGCGGAGTAATAACATGTGTAATCAAAAATACTCCTGTAGGTTTAGGGGAGCCGGTATTTGATAAACTGCATGCCGAACTCGGTAAAGCAATGTTAAGTATCAATGCGGTAAAAGGTTTTGAATATGGTAGTGGTTTTGAAGGAACTAAAATGAGAGGCAGCGCTCATAACGATGAGTTCTACGAAAAACAAGGTACGGTTAAAACAAAAACTAATCATTCAGGGGGTATTCAGGGGGGTATTTCCAATGGTGCAGATATTTATTTTAATGTGGCCTTCAAGCCTGTAGCGACTATCATGCGGGATCAGGAAAGTGTAAATGATAAGGGTGAAACAGTAACAGTAACCGGTAAGGGTCGTCATGATCCTTGTGTAGTACCGAGGGCAGTACCCATCGTTGAAGCTATGGCTGCGCTTGTATTGGTAGACTATTACCTATTGAATAAAACATCGAAATTAGCATAAGTATTATGAAGAAATTATCACTGGTAGCACAGATAGGGATAGGAATGGTTTTGGGTGTTCTTTTGGGATTGATAGCCATATTCTGGGGTTTTGGACCTGGGGTTATTGATTGGATAAAGCCCTTCGGAACCGTTTTCGTAAATATGCTCAAGCTCATCGCTATTCCGCTCATACTGGTATCATTGATCGACGGGATATCCAATCTCACGGACATGGCTAAACTATCGCGTATAGGAGGAAAAACAGTGGGTTTATATCTGACTACCACTATTTTGGCGATATCACTTGCCCTTGGTATCGCCAATCTGATAAATCCTGGATCCTATCTTTCAGAGGAGAAACGTGAAGAGCTTAGAGTAAAATTTGCACCGGATGCATTATCAAAACAAGAATCAGCAGCTAGCGTAGAAGAGTCTGGGCCACTCCAATTATTGGTAGACATAGTCCCAAATAACATCTTCGAATCTATGACCAGCAACAGCAATATGCTGCAGGTTATCTTTTTCGCAATACTATTTGGTGTAGCTATGATTATGACTCCTGTTAAAGAAATGACTCCTGTTAAAAGTTTTTTTAATGGGGTAAACGCAGTCATTTTAAGAATGGTAGACATTATCATGAAGTATTCCCCTGTAGGAGTATTCGCGCTTTTGGCGGGTTTAATTGTAGATATAGCCGGAAATGATCCTTCCAGCGCCTTTGGCCTTTTCAAGGCGCTTGGGGTTTATGCAATTTCAGTACTATTTGGATTAGCCTTCATGGTCTTTGGCTTTTACCCGGTGGTTTTAAGCTCCTTCACCAAAATTAAATATAAAGATTTCTTTAAGGGCATGTTTCCTGCTCAACTGTTAGCATTTTCTACCAGTTCAAGCGCCGCCACCTTGCCCGTTACCATGGAACGGGTTCAAAAAAACCTGGGTGTTTCAGAAGAAGTTGCCAGTTTTGTGTTACCTATGGGGGCTACCATTAACATGGATGGTACCAGTATTCATCAGGCAATCTCTGCCGTTTTTATTGCTGTGGCCTTTGGTCATAATCTAACCCTTGGGGATCAACTTACGATAGTGTTAACCGCTACGCTATCATCCATCGGCGCCGCAGCCGTTCCTGGCGCAGGATTAATAATGCTGGTTATAGTTTTAGGCGCTATTGGAGTAGACCCAGCCGGCTTAGCTTTGATAATTGCATTGGACAGGCCTTTAGACATGTGTCGTACCGTTGTGAATGTAACGGGTGATGCCACTGTGGCCACGTTAATTGCCAGCTCCGAAGGTGAGTTGAGCGAAGGTATTGACGTATCCAAGTTGACCGCTGAAGAAAAGTTAGAGGTAAAAGTTAGTGAATCGGACATCGAAAAATTCAGATAATAGGAACTAAGATCAATATCAATTGTTTTGATTTTAATCGAATAGAAAAACATGCAAGCAGAAAAAGTTGTAAATATATATTTGGAGGCCAACCCCAACCCTAACTCCCTGAAGTTCGTGGTAAACTTTATGCTGGTACCTGAAGGGCAGAGCTATGATTTTCCCGATAAGGAAAGTGCAGAAAACGCTCCGTTGGCATCAGAACTTCATAATTATGACTATGTAGACAGAGTGTTCTACATGAATAATTTTATTACGGTAACGAAAACGGAAGCTGTAGAATGGGTTGAGGTAAGGGGAAAGCTTAAAGAACACATTCAGACCTATCTAGAGTCAGGCAAGGAGATATTGACCAAGGAAATACCTGATGAGTTATTTAATGAAAGCGATTCTGAAACAGTTAAGAAGATCAAAGGAATACTTGATGAATACATCAAGCCGGCAGTAGAGCAAGATGGCGGGGCAATTGCTTTCCACTCTTACCAAGAAGGTATTGTTAAGGTGTTACTCCAGGGTTCTTGTAGCGGATGTCCTTCTTCAACGGTTACGTTGAAAGCAGGTATTGAAAATCTTTTAAAAAGAATGCTTCCTGAAGTTCAGGCCGTAGAAGCTGAAGGAATCTAAAAATATACAAGCGCATCCATTGGCAAACCTTTTTTGCTTGAGGAGGTATCAGGATGGTTTGTAAATAACTCCACCGGAGCTATCATATTTTGCACCAGTTACAGACTTAAGGCAGTTCACCTCATTTCTTAATCTTAAAGCGCCAAGGAAGCCAAAAACAATGGCTTCCTTATATTCAATAATATCATTGTTCGGTATATGTATACTTACTGATCCTGTTAAATAGTTTCTTAAACAATCAATCAAAAAGTCATTCTTTGCCCCTCCACCCGTTACCAACATTTGACTACCGTAGCTGACAAATTTCTTTACATCTTTAGCAACAGAATAAGAAACATGATGGACTGCTGTACATAACTTATCTACAGTGGAAATATCGCTGCTTTCTAATAGGGGGATAACGGATTCGGTAAACCACTCATAACCGGTAGATTTCGGAAAAGGTAATTCATAATATGAAAGATCATTCAACTCTGCAAAGAGAGATTTATTCATTACTCCTGATATAGCCATTCTACCTCCTTCATCATATTTAAGATCGATCTGGGTGGCCAGATAATTTAAGATCATGTTTGCTGGCCCTATATCATAGGCTAAGCGCTTACCATCTTGATCAAAAGAGATATTTGATATACCCCCTAGATTCAGGCAAAAGTCATACTCCGAAAAAAGATATTTATCTCCTACAGGCACTAAAGGGGCGCCTTGTCCGCCCCATGAAACGTCCTTTGATCTAAAATCGCAGATTACCGTTAACTCCGTAACGTTGGCCAGTTGTTGACCATCTCCTATCTGGTAGGTAATACCTTCCTCTGGCCGATGATGAACTGTATGCCCGTGGCTGGCTACATAATCAGCTTTAACGCCAAATTCTTGCATGAAAGCGTTGACTTTTTCTCCTAGCCAAATACCATAATCAATATTAAGTTTTAACAGATCCAGGGCCGATAGATCAATGGACTTCTTTAGTTTTAGCCGCATCCCGTCATCATAGTCAATAGTCTTCGCAGCTCTCAATTCAAATTGCCATTCCTGCCGCTCATGCTTGAAGTCACAATATACGATATCTAAACCATCAAGAGATGTACCGGACATCAAACCAATTATACCGTAATTATGAGTCATCTGGCGTAAGCACAAAAAAGATGTATGCCGGTTTATTTGTACTCAAGCTCAGGTTTATTCACTTTTGAACATCCTTAACCCCTGGCAAAAGTACTAATACGGACTTTGACTATTCTAAGATACCATTATATGGTGAAGTAAATGAGTACTTCTGACCTTTCAAATAATTATTGAACCTAAGAACCTGTAATACTAAGGATTTACAGACTTCGGCCGTACATTTAAAATTTTATCGTTTTACCACTACGCAAGAACCTCGGAAAGTACCTGGGCAAACTTGATGATCTTAAAAGGTTTACCCTCATCATCCAGTATAGGAGTATAATTTGCCGTGATCTTAATTCTACTTTTGTCTTTTCTAAGCCTGTTAAATTCTCCGGTTTGAGATTTACCATTTTGGAGATCTTCCCAAAAACTCTTGTATTCTTCGCTCATAGCATATTCTTCATCTATAAAAATCTTGTGATGATGACCTTTGACTTCGGCCAACTTATATCCCATAGCTTTAAGAAATATTTCATTGGCATGGATTATCGTACCGTCAAGGTTAAATTCAATCGACCCCATTGTATTATTAATAGCGCTTATCTGACCCTCAAACTCTAAAGACTTTAGTTTTTCTTCCGTCACATTATGTGCAAATTTAATTATCTTGAAAACCTTACCTTCAGAATTCATTATAGGCGTGTAACTAGCGCTTAACCAAACCGGGTTGCCAAGTTTATCAAAACGTTTGAACTCGCCTGTTTGTGAATGACCTTGCCCCAGTGCTTCCCAAAATTCATTGTAAGACTTACTTTCAGCGTAACTTTTATCTACAAAAATACTGTGGTGATGGCCCTGCACTTCTTCAAGCGTGTAGCGCATCGTTTTCAAGAATAACTCATTGGCTTCTAAGATAATACCATTTAAATCAAACTCAATGGCCGCTATGGTGTTGTTAATAGCATTTATTTGACCCTGGAAATTCAGAGATTTATTTTTTTCATTGGTTGTTACCTGGGCAAACTTAACTACCTTATAAACTTTCCCATCCGGGGTCATAATGGGAGTATAATTTGCATTCAGCCAAACAGGCCGTCCATTCTTGTCTAAACGTTTGAACTCTCCACTCTGAGGAAGACCTTTGCTCAGATCTGACCAAAATTGTTTATACTCATCGCTATTTGCGAAAACACCATCAACGAAGATTTTATGATGTTTGCCCTTTATCTCAGCGAGAGGATATCCCATTGCTTCCAGAAATACGTTATTCGCCGTAATAATGGCGCCATCAAGGTTGAATTCAATAGATGCCAGCGTCTTATTAATTGCTGTCATCTGACCTTCATACTCAATAGATCTTAATTTCTCATCGGTTATATCAATAGCAAACTTAATTATCTTTTGAGTTCTGTTTGCCCTGTCAAGTACAGGGGTGTAACTCGCATTCAACCAAACTACTTTCGCTGTTTTACTAAATCTTTTGACTTCTCCTGTCTGGGCAATACCATTCTTTAAGGCCCGCCAGAATTCCTTATAGTCTGGACTGCCGGCGTACTTGTGATCGACAAATATTTTATGGTGCTTGCCTTGTATTTCGTCCAAATTATAACCCATTACTTCCAAAAATCTGGCATTCGCTGTTGTTATATATCCCTCGACATCAAACTCTATGGTAGCCATGGAGCTATTGATAGCATTTATCTGCCCCGTCCTCTCAACGTCCTTTCTATCCATTTCTTCTTGCGTGGCCGTTAATTCTTCCATGTTTTGGCGCATCTCTTCTTCCTGAGCACGTAGCTCTTCTGCCTGTTGCTGAGATTGCTCCAGTAGATTTTGCGTTCTCTCATTAATTTTAGTACTCGATAGCGTGGCAGCTATATTGGTGCAGAGCTTTTCTATAAAATCAAAGTGATGACTTTCAAGTTTGTGAAAAAATGCCAGTTCCAGAACACCTTCAATCGCTTTATCCGTTTTAATTGGTGTGATTAACACTGAGGTCGGGTTTGCATTACCAAGACCTGACCTTATGCGAATAAAATTATCAGGCACTTCTTCTAAATAAATGTTTTCTCTCTCAAGCCAGGCTTGACCAATAAGGCCTTCTCCTCTGGTTATTTGTTTATCAATATATTTTTTCCTGTCCCAGGCATAACATCCTGCAAGATTCATAACTTCCTGGTCTCCGTTGGCATCCACAACAAAAATACTTCCCTGATTAGCGCTGCAATACTTCACCAGTTCAGAAATTATTGTGTTGCTCAACGTTTCAATATCGGAAGCATCATTGCGCAAAATGTCAGCAAACTTAGCCAAGCCCTCTGTCGACCAGTTTCTCTTTTTATCTTCTTCGGACACCACCTGCAATTTATCCCGCATTTGGATGAGTGAATTACCCAGCGTATCATCGGTTCCGGCAGGTTGAAAGTGATGTTCAAAATTACCTTCTCCAATATTTAAAGCAAAGTCGCTTGCCTTTATCATATTTTCACTCAGTGAGTTCGTGGCCATGAAAATATCATTCAACTCATCTTTTGAATATCTCTTTTCATTATTGATCGTTCCTTTTGACATTGCAGTAAGTAACTCAGTAGGACTGCGTATCGATTTTGTCAAACTTTTAAATAGTAAAACCGAGAATGCTATTATTAAAATAAGTCCAAGAATAGAAGTTATTATCAAAATTTGAGTCGAGGCCTGTATTCTTGAATTAACGGTGTTATTATCACCTACCAGTAGTTCTTCTTGGGCCTGATTTAAGGGGGTAATGATGGCTCTTAATGATTTGCGTGCTCTTGATGCGTCACCGGCTACCAAAGAATCTAAGTCTTTATCAAGTTTATTTCTAAGCTGAACCCTTTCGGCAAGTGTGGCTAAGCTAAGGCTGTCGTTGCCATTAGCGTCTAAAACAAAACCTTTCAGCTTATTTTCAAAGAATATATCTATCTCATCTTGAAGCAGCTCATAAGAAACAAGTTGCTCAATTGTTTTATCTACAATTTGCCGGTGTTCCTCTACCTTCATAATACTTTTTAGCTGAATCAGCTTTTCCGCAGAGGGATTAATTTGATGTCGCCAAACATCCAGCCTCTCTTGTTTATATTTCTCGTCACCCGTCATCATATAAGCGCGTTGAGATGCAGATACACGATTGGCTCCACTTAAGATATCTGCAGTAAGAATAGGAACCGGAATTCGCAAATCACTAATATTATCCAAGATTTCTTCTGTCTTGGAATTCTGATAAGTTACAACAGAGGTTATCACCGCAAGAATAATGAGCGTGATAGCAACAATAGCAACCAATTTATCCTTGATCCTATTGAAGTCAAAGAGCTTCGATTTTTTCTTCTGAGTAGTTTCGGTTGATGGAGTTTGATCTAATTTTTCAGCCATGACGATTTAGATTTAATAGGCAGCCACTACAGACTGCATCGAATAAGTCTAGCTAAATCGCAATTAAATCATATTACATGATTTGAAACTAAATTACAGCTAATTAAACAGAATTATATGTAACAATGCCTATATGAAAGATGAACGCTTGACTGCTGATTAGGTTTATTATTTTTTATATAAAAAAAATACAATAAATTCAACTGTCTAATAATCAGCTGGTTATATTGAATATGTAATTAAAAAAATCTTGAAATATTAATAAGAAGAGATCATTTCAGTCATTTGAGGCTGTAGTACTATCGATTTGTCATATAAGTATATAGGTAGTGGTGTTTCCGATTTATTCTCAATTTCTACCTTATCTTGACTTACATTGATCTTCAAAAGCCAATCTCTAAATCTGATTTTAAAGGAATAGGAACTCCAGCCTTCAGGAATAAAGGGACTAAAATGAAGGGAGTTATCTTTCACTTTCATACCCCCGAAGCCCTTAACTATAGACATCCATGTTCCGGCCATGCTTGTAATATGGCATCCGTCCTCCGTGTCATTATTATAATCGTCTAGATCAAGTCGAGCGGTACGGAGATACATCTCATAGGATTTTTCTTTGTAACCTAGCTTAGCCGCTAAAATAGAATGAACACAAGGGCTTAAAGATGATTCATGAACCGTTATTGGCTCGTAGAAATCAAAATTTCTCTTTATAGTCTCCATGTCAAACTCCCCTTCGCAGAAGTACAGACCTTGTAAAACATCAGCCTGCTTAATAAAGCAAGAACGTAATATTCGATCCCAGGACCAATTCTGATTTATAGGTAAGTGCTTTGGATCCAAGTCAGTTACTTTAATAATTTCCTTATCTAGGAAGCCTTCCTGCTGAAGAAAAATGTTTAATTTTTCGTCTTTAGGGTAGTACATATTATCAATAATTTCCTGCCACTTTGATGTTTCACCTACTTCATCAAAATTCAGCTTCTCGATTAAAGCATTATATTTTTCAAGGGATTCGCCCTTTACCAATTGAAGCGCCTCAAGAGTATAACGCATACACCAGGTAGCAATGAAATTGGTATACCAATTATTATTTACATTGTTTTCGTATTCGTTTGGACCGGTCACGCCAAGCATTACATATTGCTGCTTGATCTCTGAATAGTTCACACGTTGCTTCCAGAAACGCGCTATTCCAATCAATACCTCTATCCCATAGTCAACTACATATTGATTATCACCCGTGTAATTAACATAGTCGTAAATGGCGTAGGCGATAGCCCCGTTCCTATGAATTTCCTCAAAAGTGATCTCCCATTCATTATGACACTCCTCGCCATTCATGGTTACCATAGGGTAAAGCGCCGCACCACTTGTAAAACCTAATTTGGCGGCATTTTCTATGGCCTTGTCCAGTTGCTTGTACCTATATAATAAAAGGTTGCGCGCCACATGCTGATCTGCGGTACTTAAATAGAAAGGAAGACAATATGCTTCTGTATCCCAATAAGTACTCCCTCCATATTTCTCCCCGGTAAACCCTTTTGGACCAATATTTAAACGTTCATCTTCACCGGTGTAGGTTTGGTGCATCTGGAAGATGTTAAAGCGAATTCCTTGTTGAGCGGAAATGTCTCCTCCTATTTTAATATCACTCTCTTCCCACTTCAACGCCCATGCTACCGATTGTTCATTCAGTAAAGCATCAAATCCTTTATTAAAAACTTTGTTTAATTCGCTATAACAAACGTCTGAGAGATCAGATTTTCCATGGTTTTCAGAGCTAACAATTGCCGCATACTTCTCCAATTTTAGTAGATCCCCCGCATTTACGTCAATAGTAACAGAAGAACCAATGTATTTTTCCTTGCTTATGGTTTCGGACTCCATATCAAAGAGTATATTGTTTTTAAACAAAGTGTATTGCATGCCTGTAGCTACATGAAAATCAAGTTTGTTGGTCTTGGCCACTATTACTCCGGCTTTGGCTTCAATCTCCCGTGATACTTCATCCCAAAACTTCTCTCCGTAGTTAGAATCTTCATTGGAAACATCAAAATCGATAAACGGAGTTACTTTAATTTGACCATTGAAGTTGAGAGCTTTAATTGAGTATTGAATGGCTCCTGCCTGGTCATCAACAATACTGCAAAAGCGCTTCGAAACTACGTGTATCTGATTGCCGGCTTCGTTGGTCGCTTTAAACTCACGCATTAAATAACCTTCACGCATATTGAGTTCTCTTCGAAAATCGTTCAACTCACATTTTGCCAGATCTAATTCAATGCCATTGATGTATACATCAATTCCTATCCAATTGGCAGAATTAATGACTTTGGCAAAGTATTCAGGATAACCATTTTTCCACCAGCCTACTCGGGTTTTATCGGGATAATAAACGCCTGCTACGTAACTCCCCTGCAACGTATCACCAGAATACTGCTCTTCGAAGTTAGCGCGTTGCCCCATACGTCCGTTACCTATGGAACATAGGCTCTCTGAAATTCTGTTGAGTTTAGGGTCAAATCCCTCTTCTATTATTTTCCACTCATCATGTTTGATATGATTCTTCATAGTGATGATATTTTACTTTCAAATTCGTTTAAATCAATACTTCCTATATCAGGCACTACCCAATCAGCTTCTCCTAAAACATCTGGCTCACCTATTCCTATACAGTACATACCTCCATTTTTCGCAGCTTGCACACCCGCTACTGCGTCTTCAAAAACCACACATGATTCCGCATCACTGTTAACCGCAGATGCCCCTTTTAAAAATACTTCCGGGTCAGGCTTAGCTACACTTATAGTATTGCCATCCATAATTGCATCAAAAGCGTCCTTAAGTTGAATGTTCCCTAAAACCATTAATGCATTTTTAGAAGCTGAACCCAGCACAATTTTTCTTCCTAAGGCTTTGTTGGCTGAAATAAATTCACGGACACCTGGAAGCGTATCCTCAGGTTTCATCTGCGTGATTAGTTCAACAAACCAATCATTTTTCTGCTCTCTGTATGACACCTTATCTGCCTCAGTCATTTTCACATCGCCCAATGATAGTAGTATATCAAAAGATACAACCCGGCTAACGCCTTTGAGTCTTTCATTATCAATCAAGGTGAACGGAATACCTAACTGATCGGCGATTTTTTTCCAAGCTTGGTAGTGGAAAACTGCGGTATCAACAATTACACCGTCCAGATCGAAAATAAGAGTATCTATTTTGGCCATAGCTTAAATAATTCTGTAAAGCTATAGTTATTCTCCGCAAATCATGAGTAATTCCAAGCCGATCTCCGCAAACGATTTCTGATATACAATGATTTAATAACCAATGGTTTATAATTCTGACTTCGACCTGTAAATATTTATAATAGCAATAAAAGCTATGATTAGCCATACGGCATTAATGGCGGTGGACGGGTAAGCGCCATAGTAAATCGTATTAACTATTAAAAATGCTCCACCTGTTAAGTTTAAAACCTGATACCAAAGTGATTTAGCTGTTATTTTATGACAGCTGATAAGTCCATAAGCCAAAATAACCTCGATTGAACCTACCCATCCTATAATATCAATGAAGACCTGGTACATGGTTCAAAACTAGAATTTTACACCATATGCACAGGTCCGCTATTAAAATATATTAAGATTAAAACAACCTTAGATGAGTTATTAAGCTTTGTGTTGTTGACCAATGCTTTAACCCTTATCTTGGCCCATTATTAAGCGTTAAATATTAACATATTAAAGTTAAAAATGGGTGAGACTAGCGGTAAGACAAGGCCATTCCATGCCAAAGTACACAAAGAAGCTGATGGTATTGTAAACTACTTTATTTGGGGTTATTTATTTATCGGGTGGGCGCTTAGTCCTATTCATAGTACTTATATACCTGTTCTCATAATGAGTTTGATCAACATGGCGCTCTACTATAGTAGTAAGGCTTTTGGAAAAGGGAAGTTTTGGCCTAGGGTGGTGGTTGGTATTTTGCTTTGGAACTTCAACGTGCAGTTCATACTTCAGCTTCATGGCGCATTTGAAATGCATTTTTTTTACTTTATCACGATTACGGCGTTACTTTTTTATGAATCAAAGAAGGTAATCATCCCAATGGTGGTTTATGCAATTGTTTCTTTTGTTCTACTTTTCAATTTCAGTTCTAACGGCATGTATGTTGTTCTGGATCAGATCGAAAATCTTACAACTCGGAATATAATTCTCCATCTTCTGTTAGTTTCGTTATATGGTGTACTAGCCTGCTTTTGGGCCAATGCTCAACGCAGACAAACGGAACAATCGGCGTTGGACCATTTAAAAATGGACGAACAACTGAAGCTAATGGAAAACAATATCGATTTTGCACGAAATATTAGTCAGGGAAACTTAGAGGCGGAATATAAAGCCTTTGACGATGATAAATTAGGAAATGCTCTGATAGACATGAGGCAAAGCTTGCTCGATGCCTCCGAACGTGAGGCAAAGGAACGGTTCATAAATATAGGTTTAGCCTCAATCGGCGAGATCTTAAGAAACAACGCTGACAATCTCGGTAATCTGTGCGATCAGGTTATCGGCAAACTTGTCGGTTATATGAAAGCAAACCAAGGCGGTATTTTCATAGTTACAGAGGACTCTGATAAAAATATATACCTTGATCTAAAAGCCTGTAGAGCTTATGACCGGAAAAAATTTATTCAAAAAAGATTACAGCTGGGGCAAGGTCTGGTAGGACAGGCTGCCATCGAGAAAAGAACGATTTACATGACTGAAATACCGGATGATTACATTAATATAACATCAGGATTAGGCTTAGCCAATCCAAACTCTCTTTTAATTGTGCCCTTAAAATCTAACGAGAAGATCATGGGGGTCCTTGAAATGGCATCGTTTGAAATTTTTAATGAAACTGATCTGGAATTCCTTGAAAAAGTAGGAGAAAGTATTGCGGCAACTATTATAAACGCAAATACAAATCAACAGACCCAGGTTCTTTTGGAACAGTCTAAACAGATGACTGAGGAGATGCAGGCCCAGGAAGAAGAAATGCGCCAAAACATGGAGGAGATGCAGGCTACTCAAGAGGAAATGGCACGAGGTCAAAAGGAGCTAGCTCAGAAAGAAACAAACTTGAACGCTTTAATAAATAATACTTCTGACTCAATTATAACCATAGACAGAAATTACAATATTCTAGTGATGAATAATGTAGTTAAACAACGTTACAAAGGCACTCAATATGAGGGGATGGCCGAGGGGTCAAACGCACTTGACATGCTCGGCGATGTGAGAGATGAATGGAAGGCCAAGTATGATAAGGCCATGAATGGTGAAGCGCTCAACTTTACACTAAAGAGTTCAGTTCATGGAGAAAATACCTGGCGAGAATATTTTATCAACCCAATCAAGGACAAGAACTCATCCATAGTTGGGGTATCTGTATTTTCAAGAGACATCACGAGAAGAAAGCAACTTGAAGTAGAGATGGACCAACGTGAGTATGTGCTAAATGGTATGATCAATAATACAAGCGACACTTATTTCGCAATTGATACTGATTATAAGATTATGGTTGTTAATGATGTTTTAAGGAATAGGTTTAAAGAGTCAAGCGTTGACCTAAAGCCGGGTATGAACATATTGGATCTTCTTCCGTCTGAAATTTATGGTAAATGGAAGGACAGGTATGACAGGTGTTTAGATGGAGAAAAGATAAGTTTGGAAGAAGAAAGGCCGGTCAAGGATAAAATTCTCTACACCGAACTTAGATGCGAACCTATTATTGATAATGACAGCAAGATTATAGGGGCATCTGTAACGTCAAAAGATATAACGGAACTTAAGGAGATGAGGGAAAAGGTTGCTGAATTAACGAATGACATCAATGGTTCCTGAAACTTTATAATCAACAAGCGGCATATTTGATGTGGCATAAAGCCAACCCGGATATGGCATTCGAGGCGGCTTATTTATTAGTTCTGAGCGTTGTTGTAGTGCCATAAACTGTTCCTACAACGGTAATCGCGTAGGCTCTGACGTGATATTCAGTATCTGATTCTAAATTGATCAACTTACTTTTGAAAGTACCCGAGTTATTTCTTTACCCTAAAGTAGTGATCATTGAAGCATTGGATGGGTCAGATGTCGTCGACCAGGTATGGCCATGTTCCAGTATAGGCTTTCTTCCCAGTTCGGTAATTCTTCCTGTAATATTAGCTGAAGTTCTGTTAACCTGCTCAATGACGTCGTTTCCTAATAGCGGCAGAACACTTCCGTTGTTCACAGACTTATTTTGAGGACCGGACGGCTGCACTTCAGAGCCATTAAAACATGCTGAAAATAATAGCCCAAGAAGCAATAGTTTGGCAAACCTGATTAGCATGGGTTAATTCAGTTTTTGTAATAATTCGATGTACTCCGCTTCCTTCTTTAAAAATGAAAACTCAGGTTGTTTTTTAATACTCTGCGGTCTAGACATCCCTAATTCATAAGCCATATTTAGGTAGTACATGGTTTTCTTCTTATTATATGACAATCCATAGAGCTTTGCCATATTAAAGCTTCCCCAGACACTGCTTGGATCAGCATACAACCATATTTCATTGAAAGTAATGGCTGTTTTCGTATCTCCCTGCTGCTGAAAATTAAAGCTTGCCTCGGCAAATTTAGCCCATATCAAATTCAGCAGCCGCAATGACATGCTTAGGTATCCATTTTCTTTCTTGGCCAAGCTGCGTAACTCATCTATCTCATTTTGCCACCACCAAATTCCTTTTATTGTCGAATCATTTTCAACTCTCAACCTTGTATACCAAGCCTCAGAAAAAGCCTCGAAATACTTGTCCTGATACCTCGCTTCCTGTCTTTCAATTTTCAGTTGTCTTTTGGCTTGTTTCTTAAACTCTTTTCCATCGATATATGGAGAAACTCTACTTTCCAATGAGGTCAAATCAATCCGTTCCTTATAATCCTCAACTGTTTTATAATAATGGTCTACTGCATTATAGATTTCTGATATTTCCAGCAAGCTATCTATCGTGTGAACATCAATATTAAATGCTGTTTTAAGATTATAATACGGATTATAACTTCCTCTCTTCACCTGTTGCAACTCCAGCCAGTAAACTGCCTGCTTTAAATAATGAGAAGGTGGCCAGGTATGTCCCCCGTTAAACCACAGCTGGTGGTTTACAAATCCAAGTTCCTCCAATTTTTTAGCGACCTTTTTTAGCTCCAGATAGTTCATATCTTTGACGCCGGCTACCGATACATAATCAAACCTGTGGGCTTTATTGGGTTGATATTCAACCGTATTTGGTAAACCTGCTCCACAAGCGATTACACCAGCAATTTGATTTGTAATTACAGCTAGCGCCGCAGCGGCTCTGGCTCCACCAGAAAAACCGGCGGTGTAAATCCTGCTTGCATCTACAGTATATCTTTCGGAAGCATCTGAAAATAATGCTTCGGCAGCATAGAAAACCACTTCCCAACTTCCATTTCTTGAATTGTTTGAAGAAATTAAAATATAGCCAAGTTCTTCTGCCACAGGCCGAAACCGCTTTACCGGCAAATGTCCGCGTGCAGCGGGCTCAAAAATAAATATAGCAGGCCATTCAATACTGTCACTATAATTTGATGGTAAATACAAGGCATATGACTGCTCAGAATCTTCTAGACAAAAAACTGAATCAATAACCTTACCTGGCGTTAACTGTGCTGGGCACTGACCGACAATAAAGAGAAACAGGCATGCAAAAAGCAGCGTTTTCATTTTAACATAGATTGCGCAAACCGGATGACTTGAACTAACCCCTCCCTTTGTTTTACATTGATGTTATTTGCTTTGGCGAACTCTTTTATGCGTTCGGTATAGTCGCCAAAAAGAGCGTAAAACTCCTTTCTTTTCTTAGGTAATGCGCTGGTTGTTCCGTTTATCAGAAGATAAAAAATCTCATTTTTTACATACTTAGTCGACCGTTCCCCAACGTCCAGGGCAGCCAAATAATTAGGCTTGATTACTTCTATTTCAGACTTCAGAAAAAGTCCGGGGTTACCGTCTACTATTCGTTCAAAAAAACCTTCATTAATTTGCCCTAGGCCTGGAAAACTGACGTGAGAATCGTAGTGTTTCCATTGCCCCTGAGCATCTTTATATTCAAAGTGACTTACAAAGACTCCCTTCAAAACACGAACCTGGCTTTCTTGATTCAGCTCAAATTGATTTTTTTCTATGTCGTACCTTAGTCTGACATCATTTAGCGCTGACTGATTTTTCAAGTAGATATTACCTAAGTACCACTCTTCATCCAGATACATCGTTCCTGAAACTTCACTTACTGGAAGCTGTTTAGTTTCAACGATGCCTCCGGCAGCTGTGTTAACATTTAATTTACCTGCCTGTTGCCGAACCTGACATATACCCACTTTACAGGTACAGATAATTATAAATACAATGCTAAAATATTTCATGAAAACGAGACTGTCTTAAAAGTCTATTTTGGTGAAAAGAATTAAAAAAACACCCCACACTAACGACGGGGCCGTGTAATAAAAAATGGTCTTCTAGAAAGAGGGGCTGCCTCTCTGACAGCCCCTTACTGTAATTATTGATCCCACCAAAACCTGTCTTGGAAATCAGGTGAAGTTATAGGAACGTTACTACTATTCAAATCGATCTCAGTTTGAGGATAGGGCAATCTTCTCGGTATCTCACCATTTAAGTTAAATGCATTATTTCCACCCGAAACCGGAGTTAGATCAGGAAACCCTGTCCTTCTAAAATCAGTCCATGTTTCAAGTCCATGTGAATAGAGTGCAATATACTTTTGAGTCATGATTTGCCCTAGGCGTGCCTCATCATCCGTAAGACTCTGCAAATCACTATTAGCCACAACATAAGCCGCATCTACAGACCCAATAATTTTTGAAAGAGAGGCCGTAATTGCATCTTGAAGAGCAACTTCTGCTGCCGTAATATCACCGTTCTCCATTAACTCTGCTTCCGCCTCGATAAATTTCATTTCGGCATAGCTCATATAAACCACCGGAGAATTGATCATGGAATAATATGTGCCTACATCAAATGAAAAGACCGTATCGACCACAACGCCGTTGTCGTCCTCTTGCAAGATTGGAACTACAAAAGCGTTATACCTGGGATCATCCAAATCCAGCATCAACCGAACGAAAGTATCATCCATCTGTATATTCCCACCTCGGTCCTGTGAAAACTGGTACTGGGGATTGGCTTCATTCGGACCGGAGCCAAAAATAAACTCAAAATCCTCTGCATTTGAAGAAATCCCATCTCCCAACTCGCTTAAGGCGTTGGAGTACGCATCGGCATCCACCTTAGAGGTATGCATATAGTATTTCGCTTTTAATGAATGTGCCACTCTTATCCATGCATCGGTATCACCACCATACATCAGGTCATCTGCACCCAAAGCTGGCCCTGCACCTGCATCTCCTTCAAGCGCCATTATAGCCTCGTCCAGTAGGGTTTGCACAGTAGTATAGACATCCTCCTGTTCATCATAAGTAGGGAAAAAGTTATTTTCAGTGAGGCCTTCAAACGCATCGTTATAAGGTACGTCTCCAAACATATCTGAAAGACTCCCTATTCCATGGGCAATAAGCACTTTGACCATACCCTCGGTGTGCTTGGAATCTTCATCTTGAGCTTTTCTCAACACCGTTACCAAGGGATTCAGACTATTATGATACACTCTTCGCCAAACCCCATCCATATCACTGGCTTTTACCAGATATTGGTAATTATCAAATTGTTGTGCATTTATTCCTTCAAACTGTTGCATGAACAATCCACTGATCCTGACCATTTCGCCACCTACAGCAAAAGCTAATCCGGCCTGTGCCGCCGGTACTATAGCCTGGGCTGAAACGTCGGCTGGTATAGCAGGATTAACATTAGTATCTCCAAATTCACATGCACCAGTCAATATAGCCAGACTTGTGATGCCTAATATCATTTTATATTTTATTGTCTTCATTCTTTTAAATTTTATCTAATCAGCTTAGAATGTGATGTTTAAATTGACCCCGTAACTTCTTGTATTTGGATTATTGAAATAATCATAAGCAAACACGTTACTAGCATCTCCAGTAAGATTAGTTTCAGGATCAATGCCCGTATAGTCCGTAATCAAGAATACGTTCCTTGCAGTGAAGCCAATTCTTACCGTTTCAAAAGGTAGATTACTCAAGACTTTGGACGGAAGATTATAGGAAACATTTAGATCCCTTAGTCTTATAAATGATCCATCCTGAACGGTCAACTCATCCAGGTTTACAAAACCATAGTTTTGATAGAAGTTTGTACCTCCGTCTGTTCCACCTTTTACAACTGCAATGTTATTCACCTGATCAGTAGGATTACCTTCAGAATCAGCTAAAACTCCCGGGAAAGTTACAACCTCATTACGATCGAGGGTCTCCTCACCAACACCGAAATTATTCAACACGCCTGAGGTACCATTATATACATCTCCGCCTTCCTTAATATCCAATAAGAATGAAAGCTGAAGCCCTTTATAGTTGAAAGTATTGCGTATACCCAACGTGAAGTCTGGTGTAGGATCTCCCACTTTACCATCTACAGGATCCTGCAGCGGCATACCATCCGAGGGATCTATTACCATCCTGCCCTGATCATCACGTAAGAATCTTGTGCCAAAGAATATTCCGTAGGGCTCACCCACTTGTATTCGCTGTGTGCCAAAGGGATCTATGGTGATAACATCAAGTCCCGGAGCAATAGCATTAACTATTGTCGTATACTTATGGAAGTTTAATCCAAGCTCATAGCTAAAGTCCCCGGATTGGACCAGCGTAGAATTTAAAGCTATCTCTATTCCTTCGTTTTCTATTTCACCCGTATTAATTGCTCTTTGTAGGAATCCTGACGATCTGGCTATGTCCACCAAGTTTATTACGTCTTCAGAAAGCGAGTTGTAATAGGTTATATCGGCGGTTATTTTTCCACGCCAAAACCTCAGGTCTGCCCCAATCTCTAAGGTTGTAGTGAACTCGGGCTTCAACTCTGAATTACCCAGCTGACCATCCGGAATAAATGAATTCGTACCAAGGGCAGGGAAGATAACGCCGTTGGGAGTAGTCCAACCATCTCTTACTCTTGCTTGAGAAAAACCAGAGGTAGTTAGGGCAAATAGTGCATCATTTCCTACTTTACCATAAGATACTCTCAGCTTGCCATAGGGTAAGATATCATCCCCGATATCAAACGACTCGGTAAACGCCCATCCGAGGGCAGCTGCCGGGTAGAAGAAAGAGTTGTTACTTTCAGGTAGCGTAGAAGACCAGTCATTTCTACCGGTGAGGTTAAGAAATAACATTTCCTTATAGGACAATCTGATATCTCCATAAGCTCCATAGAGCTCTCTTTTTATTGGTCTTTCCACAGAACTTATCGAACTAGCGCTAGCCGCGTTAAAAAAACCTCGCGATGCAAGCCCCTGGCCATCATCCCGACGGTTATCCACGTCTTTTTGATAATAATTCCACCCCACGGTGGCATTAAGGCTAAAGTCCTCAGACAAATCTTTGGATATTGTCGCTAAAATATCTGTATTAAGATCCGTGCTACTGATTGAATGATTTACAATTTGTCCAGCAGGTAAGGTACCTGACCCTATGTCATTACGGAATTTTCTAAAATCACTGTAAGTATCAACACCAACTCTGGCGGTGGTAGTAAGCCACGGTAGCCAGTCGTAGGATACCTGTGCAAACCCAATAATTCTGTCAACATTATCCGTTAGGAAGTTTTTGTAAACGGTCCAGTACGGGTTATCATAAATGGCCCTGTCACCGAGTAACCCCCTGTATGACCTTGGACGCCCATCTTCAAACTGATAGGCTGAAACATCATTATCAGGGTCAACCCCATTTCTATTATCAAAAGTGGGAGAAGTACGTAACAGACCAAGCATAACACCCGAAGTATTTGATCCGTTTTGCGAACGCTTGCCGCCAGAATTGATATAGTTTGCTGAGAAAGTGGTTTTGAGTTTATCAGTAAGATTGGCCGAAATCGTCGCCTTGAAGGAAGTTCTGGTAAAATCGCTATTTGGTATTATACCAGATTGGTCCATCCTACCTGACGACAGGTAATAAGTTACATCTGCCGTTCCTCCTGAAACACTAATATGATTATTGACCGTGACTCCGGTTTCGAAAAAATCCCCTTCATTGTCATAAGCATTAACTAATTGATCAGTAGCGGTAGGGTCGCTGGCCAGAACGATACGGCCATTTCTATCCCAGATAGAGGGCGTAGTAGAATACCTAAGGTCTGAAATTTCCGGCCCCCAGCTGAATCCTGTAAAAGAACCCGTCATAGGGCTTTGAAAGGTTGGAACAAATACTCCTGACCCGTCAGGAGTTTCTACAGGATTACCTTGTGCGAATCGTTTTTGTAGATCTGGCAGCTTGTTAACCCTGTCAAAAGTAGCAGAAGTACTGAAACTGATCTTGGGCTTTCCAGCCGTATTGCTACCTCTTTTTGTGGTGATTATAATAGCGCCATTAGATGCTCTGATGCCGTATAACGCCGTAGCAGCCGGGCCTTTAAGCACTGTCAAAGAACCTATGTCGTCTGGGTTGATATCGATAGCCCTATTAGAATTATTAACTCCACCGGAGCCTAAATCACTTACCGCATCCTCCGGAGAATCTGCGGTGGTGAACGTGCTATTATCTATAGGTACACCATCCACTACAAAGAGGGGGGAGTTCTGTCCAATAATCGTACTGTTACCACGGATTCTTATCTGAGCAGCGGCGCCGGCCGTACCTCCGGAACTGGTTACCTGAACACCGGCAGCCTTACCAGCAAGGGCTGCTACCATGTTCGTTTCACCTGATCTTGCTACTTCTTCAGCCTGAACCGCTTGAATTGAGTAACCCAAATCTCTTTTATTCGCCTCAAGCCCAATGGCAGTTACTACTACCTCACTCAGCTGCTTAATATCAGATAAAAGAGACACATCAATGGTCGAGCGCGCGCCTACGGTAATCTCCTGGGATTCAAATCCTACAAAAGAAAAAACAAGAACACTTCCATCTGATATAGAAATGCTGTAATCTCCATTTACATCCGTAATGGTCCCGTTAGTAGTACCTTTTTCCAAAACATTAACACCCGGTAAACCAGATCCGTCATCTTCAGATATGACCTTCCCGGAAACCACCCTCTGCTGTGCATAGACTACTACGGTAATAAAGGGCAGCAAAAAACTTAACAGTAAAAACTTCTTCATAAGCATGAATTTTATGGTTAAAAATCTAGCGATCAGAGATAGACCGCTCTTAAGCAGATTAAGATAAACACATGCTAAACCGCATAAATCACGCAGAAAGTATGAAATAAATTAGGTGTATCAGTCTGGTATTAACCCTGGCCTAAAGGCATTTTTGTTCAAAAAAAGAAATAATAATTAATGGTATACCTCAAACAAACTATTAAAGTAATAACCCAAATTGGGTTAAATTTAAAGTTGTTTTTATAGTATTAAAAGGGGGTATTAGATCTTACGATTTACTAGATAAACACCTAAGATTATGAACATCATACCTAAATAATGCCAAAAAAATAGACGCTCGCCATCTATCAACCCCCATATGACCGCAACTATTGGAATAATGTAGGTAACAGAACTGGTGAAAATTGGGGAAGTTATCTTTACCAATTGGTTAAATAAAATCAAGGCTATTGCGGTACCTACAATACCCAGAACTGATAGCGCTACTAACGCCATAAACGCACCTTCTCCATAAGCCGTTTTTTGAAGAAAATCTGTATTTAATAACAAATGTAACAAGGCCATTGGGCCGACAATGAATAGAGAAAGACTTGTGATCGCCCGGGCAGAAATATCTGCCAGCTTGAATTTTATAAGGTTCAAATTAGTAGCATAAAACAGTGTTGCCAGTACTATGAATAGCGCGTAGCTATTAAATTCTATTCCACCTGTTCCACCTGCAAACATTAGCGCTCCTGAACCTAAGAAGCCTAAGAGCAACCCAACTTTAACCAGATTATTAACCCGTTGAGAAAAAAGCAACGTACCCATAAACATGGTAAACAATGGCGTTAAGGCGTTAAGTATGCCTGCGACTGAGCTAGGTATTCGTGTTTGTGCGGTAGCAAAGAGAAAGGCGGGCAAGAAACTGCCAAACATCCCTACTGCGAAAATAAATGGCCAATGCTTTCTTTGAATCTTGTTTAAGGATTGAATAGCCATGGGAATCAAAAACATATACGCTGCTACAATTCTAATGGCGCCAACTTCCGAGGCCGAATAGACTGTAAGCCCTTTTTTTATTAAGATGAATGAACTACCCCATATTAAAGCAAGGATAAAAAGCAACGCCCAGGCCAAAAAATCTGTGTTCTTACGGGTCAATGTGTTATGCCATCACAGGTTCGCTATACTTTTTATCTACCTCTTCAAGAATAGCGAGAATATCTGCTTGTGTATTAGATTCTACCAGTCTGGTTCGGAAAGGTTTAAAACCATGTAAACCTCTGAAGTAGTTAGTATAATGTCTTCTCATCTCAAAAATGCCCTGTCTTTCCCCTTTCCAACGAACTGAAAAATCAAGATGTTGGCGTGCAATATTGAGTCTATCTTCTAAGGATGGTAGGGCTAATTTCCTACCCGTTTCGAAGTAATGTTTGATTTCATTGAAGATCCATGGGTATCCGATAGCCGCTCTACCAATCATAATTCCGTCAACCCCGTATCTATTGCGATATTCCAGGGCCTTCTCAGGACTATCGATATCACCATTTCCGAAGATAGGGATATGTATATCTTGATGGTTTTTGACTTCAGCTATTTTTGTCCAATCGGCTTCTCCTTTATACATCTGCTTCCTTGTACGACCGTGTATGGTTAGCGCTTTAATGCCAACATCCTGTAATCTTTTAGCTACCTCCACAATCTGTATTGTGTTATCATCCCAGCCCAATCTGGTTTTAACAGTAACCGGCAACTTAACCTGTCTTACAATCTCAGCAGTCATTTTCTGCATTTTAGGAAGGTCCAAAAGAATACCTGCTCCTGCCCCTTTACAAGCCACTTTTTTTACCGGACATCCATAATTAATATCGATAATCTCAGGACCTGCCGCCTCCGCAATTGCTGCAGCCTTACGCATGGAATCAATTTTATCACCAAAAATCTGAATCCCAATAGGACGTTCATAATCGTAAATATCAAGCTTTTGAACACTTTTTTCTGCATGTCGGATCAGCCCCTCAGAAGAAATGAACTCTGTATACATTAAGTCTGCCCCATTTTCTTTACAAACGGCTCTAAAAGGCGGATCGCTCACATCCTCCATAGGCGCTAACAAAAGCGGAAACTCGCCCAACTCTACATCTCCTATTTTCACCATCTTCGACATGACTATGAATATCCTATTTAAAAATAAGATGTAAATTTAGTCGAATTTATGGACATATTTGATAATCACTTCCGGCTTAAGCCTCATAGGCATCCAGCTGTATCGGCATTACTCGCATTTTTAGTTTCATTAATCACCTTCATGCTTATTGGCCCACTTATTGGATCGATCTTCGCCATACTGGTTTTTGACGGATCTGCTATGGAATTTATCCAGGGTATGTCGAACGCCTCCGAATCTGATTCATACAAGCTTCCGTTGTTCATCCTACAAGGCAGTGCATCATTTATAGGACTTTTTGTTTTACCAGCTCTTTATTTAAAAGGAGCAGAAAAAATTAACCCCACTTCACTGATATCCAAACGCCTTTCCTTACTACCATGGTTACTTACTGGATTAGTCACCCTTGCATTTATGCCGGTTAACAGCGCTTTTATCGAATGGAATGCCAATGTTCAATTTCCTGAATTTGTGAGCGATTTCGAATCCTGGGCGCGTGAAACGGAAGAGGCCGCAGCCAGGATGACAGAACAACTAACACAGTTCAATAGCTTCAGTGAGTTCTTGATCGGTTTTACAGTTATCGCAATTTTTGCCGCGCTAGGAGAAGAGCTGGTGTTTCGTGGTATGATTCAAAATATGCTTCATAAGAGTTTCGGGAATATACATGCAGCTATCTGGATTTCGGCGGCGCTATTCAGCCTGATACACCTTCAGTTTTTTGGTTTCGTTCCACGCATGCTTCTGGGAGCTCTTTTTGGTTATCTCTACTATTGGTCTGGCAGTTTATGGATACCAATTTTCGCTCATTTGGTTAATAACGGCTTCATGCTGATACTGATCTACCTCAATACCACAGGTTTTATAGATTTTGATTTGGAAAATAGTGAGACCGCTCCTTGGTTGGCAGTATTAATATTTGCTATTATTACTGTTAGTCTTATGTTTTATTTTCGAAAATACTTTATAAAATACAACTCATCGCATGACGGACTGGCAGAAAGTGTTCACAGTTGAGCAATCGTATAAGGCTGAAATTGTGAAGGGCATTCTTGAGAACAGTAATCTTAGTCCGGTAATTGTAAGTAAACAGGATTCATCTTATTCAAATTTCGGCCAGTTTGAAGTTCATGTGCCGGCAGATGAAGTTATCCGGGCTATGCGAATAATTGAAAGTGACATCGATTTTAGGTAAATACAGTAATCTAAAGCAGCGAATAATAGCTGCTGTGCTCGGAGCTTTGGTAATACTCGGGAGCGTCTATTATAGCCAATGGAGTTATTTCGCTATATTTTTACTTATCAGTGTAATAACCCAATTAGAGTTTTACAAAAATGTTGGTTTGGATGGAATGATTCCATTGAAAACCTTTGGGACTTTTTGCGGCGCACTCATTTTTACATTATCATTCTTTATCGAAAGCGCCTTGCTTGATAGCAAGTTCTACTTTGCTACATTCCCTGTAGCGGCCTGTGTTTACATGATCTACCTGTATCGAAAAAATTCGGTAAAACCGTTTAGAGGAATTGCGTTTACTTTTCTTGGAATAGTTTATGTAGCCATTCCGTTTGCACTTATCAACGTAATTGCGTTTCATATTGGAAAATATAACGGTGGCCTGATTATTGGATCCATGCTCATCTTATGGGCGAGTGACACGGGCGCCTATTTTGCTGGGGTCAGGTTTGGAAAGCGAAAACTCTTTAAGCGAGTATCTCCAAAAAAGTCATGGGAAGGAAGTGTTGGCGGTCTTCTATTGGCCATGGCTATGACATACGGAGTATCATATTATTCCATGACACTCCCTCTAAAAGACTGGCTAATCATTGGTTTAATTATCGTGATTATGGGCACCTATGGCGACCTAGTAGAGTCGCTATTTAAGAGAAGCATTGAGATTAAGGATTCAGGAAGTCTGATTCCAGGACATGGTGGGTTTATGGACCGATTTGACGGATTATTACTTGCAGCTCCGTTCATAATTGCCTATCTCAAAATATTTATGTGATCACTTGTAATGGGCTATATTTATATAACTTTACAATCGTTTTAAATTCTCTCAAAAACAAAAGAATGGGTTACATAGAACCAGCGCCAATTAAGGACGAAGGCAATCCCTTTGAGGCAATGATGTCAAGGTTTCACATAGCCTCTCAAATTTTAGGCTTAGACGATGAGTTGTATAATGTTCTTAAATCTCCGGCCAAACAGGTTATTGTATCACTTCCCATTACAATGGATGATGGCTCCATCAGGGTTTTCGATGGTTATAGGGTAATTCATTCAAATATTTTAGGCCCGTCTAAGGGGGGAATTCGCTTCGACCCTGGCGTGAGTATAGATGAGGTTAAGGCACTTGCTGCCTGGATGACTTGGAAATGCGCCGTGGTAGACATTCCCTATGGCGGCGCTAAGGGCGGTGTGCAGTGTAATCCAAGAGAAATGTCTTCTGGTGAAATGGAGCGTTTGATGCGCGCTTACACATTGGCAATGACAGAAATTTTTGGTCCTGACAGAGACATTCCCGCACCGGATATGGGCACCGGCCCACGTGAAATGGCATGGCTTATGGACGAATTCTCAAGAAGCAGAGGCATGACCATAAATTCAGTAGTTACAGGCAAACCATTAGTCCTTGGAGGCTCCCTCGGTAGGACAGAGGCTACAGGTCGCGGAGTAATGGTATCAGCTTTGGCGGCAATGGAAAAATTAAAGATCAATCCATATAGAGCTACCTGTGCGGTACAAGGTTTTGGTAATGTAGGCTCATTTGCAGCTCTTTTGATGGCGGAAAGGGGAGTTAAAATTGTAGCAATAAGTGATATTTCTGGCGCTTATTATAACGAAAATGGCATTGCTATTGAGAAGGCCATTGACTACAGAAATGGAAATAACGGCTCATTAGAAGGTTTTAGCGGAGCAGAACTTATTGAAGGTAATGAGCTCCTGGAACTTGAAGTAGACGTCTTAATTCCAGCAGCCATGGAAGATGTAATTACTTCGCGAAATGCAGAAAGTATTAAAGCCAGACTTATTGTTGAAGGAGCCAACGGGCCTACATCTGCTAAGGCGGATACTATAATAAACAATAAGGGTATAATGGTTGCTCCTGATATTCTTGCTAATGCAGGTGGCGTAACTGTATCTTATTTTGAATGGGTACAAAACCGGCTGGGATACAAATGGACAGGTGAACGTGTCAATCGAAGATCAGACAGAATTATGAAAGATGCATTTGACCACGTTTACAGCACTTCACAGGAATATGACATTTCTATGCGGATAGCGGCCTATGTTGTTGCAATAGATAAAGTCGCAAAAACTTATAAATACCGAGGCGGGTTTTAAATTTGCAGTAGATATTAATCCGAACCTAATGACTGTTCATAAAGAAGGCCGTACCTTATTGCTGGTTTTACTATTTGTTTTTGTGCTATTAAACTATGGCATTTACATGTATGCGGCCGATCCGCTTATTTTTCGAATCACACTGGCCTCAACCATAGCTTTCTATCTCATTATTCTGCAGTTCTTTCGAAGTCCAAAAATTAAAAGCCCGGTAAACCCTAAACATGTATTGGCCCCCGCGGATGGTAAAGTAGTGGTGATAGAAGAAACGGTAGAAGAAGAATATCTAAAAGAAAAAAGGATACAACTATCCATATTCATGTCTCCAATCAATGTGCACGTCAACCGCATGCCAATTAAAGGAGTGATTGACTTTTTTAAATATCACCCTGGCAAGTATTTAGTAGCCTGGCATCCAAAATCAAGCACGGAGAACGAACGTACCACTGTAGTTACTAAAATGGATGACGGTGTAAAAATCTTATTTCGTCAAATAGCCGGCGCTATGGCCAGGCGCATTAAGTGGTACATTAAGGAAGGCGATAAACTAGAACAGGGGCAAGAGTTTGGCTTTATTAAGTTCGGATCAAGGGTCGATGTTTTTCTTCCGTTGGATGCCAAAATAAAAGTAGGACTAAATGAAAAAACCACAGGCGGGTTAACCGTCCTGGCAGAGCTCAGTTAAGTGTACTTTCAAGTTTATGCATAAGAAGTTGGAGGTACTTTTGATCAACTTCATCAAAGTCATCGATTTTATCACTATCAACATCTAAGATCATTTTAACGTCACCTTGGGCTATTACCGGAATAACAATTTCGGATTTGGAATCTGAGCTACAAGCTATATGCCCAGGAAACTCGTCTACATTAGGAACAATTATAGTTTCAGCCTTTTGCCAGGCTGTACCACAAACTCCTTTACCTAATTTTATTCTTGTGCACGCTATTGGTCCCTGGAATGGGCCCAGCACTAACTCGTCATCTTTAACAATATAAAACCCTACCCAGAAAAAATCCATTGTCTGCTTTAAAGCGGCAGCCATATTAGCAAGATTGGCTATCATATCGGACTCCCCATGTATGAGGCCTACAATCTGAGGAAGTAAATTTTTATATTTTTCAGCTTTATCAGCTGATGAAGAGATTGTTAATTCTTCAGCCATAATTATTTATTTCGATAGGTTAACAACTTGTCTGACATTAGAGGTTCCTCAGTGTAAGGTATATTTATATCTGGCGCTTTTATACCATCGCCAAAAAACTTAGGAGACGTAAAAACCCTTGCCTCATCCCACAGATCTTTGTCTATGAAAGATGAAAGTAATTGAGCTCCCCCTTCAACGATCAAAGATTGAATATTTCTTAAGCCTAGGTCTGTCAGCACCCCTTCAATAAAGCTTTTGCCCGTGACCTTAATAAATTCGGTCTCACTTAAAACTTTGGAATCATTCAGGTTATAACATAACGTAGGTAGACCATCCGAAAAAAGTTCAAGTTTTCTATCAAGTTCAAGCTTTTGGTCCAGTACAACTCGAAGCGGATTCTTTCCTGCTGTGCCCCTTACGGTGAGTTTCGGGTTATCATATTTAGCTGTATTCTTTCCCACCATTATGGCGTCTTCCTGAGCACGCCAAGTATGAACTATAGCCCGAGAATATTCATCACTGATCCATTTTGAGTCATAATTTTTACGCGCTAAAAACCGATCCGCGGTTTGCGCCCACTTTAGAATTACATAGGGCCTTTTATTAACCATAGACATAAAAAACCTCTTATTTACCTCTAATGCCTTATCACGCCCTAAGGCTAGTTCTACTTGAACTCCAGCGTCTCTTAATTTCCTAATTCCCGATCCGGATACCAAAGGATTTGGATCTTCAACCGCCACTACTACCTTCTTAATCCCTTTTTTTATAATAAGATCTGAACAGGGCGGTGTTTTACCGTGATGTGAGCAAGGCTCCAAAGTTACATATAAGGTACTTTCCCTTAGCAATGAATGATCTCTAACGGACTCAATAGCATTTACCTCGGCAAGTTTTTCTCCGTTTTTTTGATGAAAACCCTCACCTATTATTTTATTATTATATACAATAACACAGCCGACCAATGGATTAGGGCTAACACTACCCATTCCAAGAACGGCGAGCTCAAGCGCCCTGTTCATATATTGGAGATCTGAAATCACAGGAAGTGGCTATGTTTTTTTGATATATTTGCTTTGACTCATCAATCGCAATGTTACCAAAACACCGCTGATATTATGGCGAAACTCTCCGAGATTCTTCCCGACTCTTCAAAGAAGTTGTATCAGTATGTCTTTAATAAATTAGAAATTGACGAAGCTGAAGAAGAACGTTCTGCTATCACTTATTTAATTTTAGAGAAACTATTTGCTATTAAAAAAGCAGAAGTAATTGTTGATCGATCAATTAACTTAGTCGTTAAGCGGCATAGAGAACTGCTTCAGTTCATTGAGCGAGTTAATAACAATGAGCCTATTCAATATATCCTTGGAGAGGCAGAATTTTACGGTCGTAAGTTCAATGTTGACTTGTCAGTACTTATCCCCAGGCCTGAAACCGAAGAGTTGGTATATCTGATCATTAAAGAAAACAAAGGGAAAAAGATAAAATTCCTGGATATAGGTACAGGATCCGGCTGCATACCCATCACTCTAAGTAAGGAACTTAAAGAAACCAAGGCATTTGCAATTGATGTGGACCCCAGAACTATTAGAACGGCCAGACAAAATGCAAACAAGTTTGAAGTGGATATCGAATTTATGCTAATTGATATCCTATCTGAACATATACCAAATGGACCGTACGATGTTATAGTCAGTAATCCACCTTACATCAGAGAAAGCGAACGCCAGGCTCTTAAGGAAAATGTTAAAGAACACGAACCTTCCAAGGCGCTCTTTGTCAAAGATGATGACCCACTTTTATTTTATCGAAGAATTGCAGAACTGTCCAAAGCAGTACTTAAGGACACTGGCAGGATTTATTTTGAAGTACATGAAGATTTTGGTGAAGACGTAAAAATTATGATGGAAGTGCTGGATTTCAATGAAGTACAGCTTCTCAAGGATTTAAATGACAAGGATAGAATTGTACGAGCATCATGGTCAGATGATCCGTTCGCCAAACCAAATGGGCTCTGAGCAACTTACTACAATCATACCATTATACTCCGTTATATAGCTATCTCCCAGATCTCGATTACTTGTTATGTATCCGGTTATTTCAAAATTTGATCCGACCATTCTTATTTCTTGTCCTTTCGGGAACCACTTCTTAAAGTGAGTCTGCACCCTGTGCCATTTAAAATTAGTATCGTAGATAACTAAGTCGATATTAGGCAGGTGTTTTTTGGTCATGAATCTATCGTCAAACTGATCGGTGATAATGCTTAATGCATTATGACCTGATTCTACCAAGCAGTCTATAGTACGATCTAACCATAAATCAGGAGATGCACTTAAAAAACGCAGTGGGAAATACGCTCTCAGACTTTTTCTCAATAGATTTTCCTTTGCTTCTTCGCAGAGTATTATATCAAACCTGAAGCCTCTGTTTAACACATCATTAATGAGAATGTCAGGTAATACTACTGTTGGAGACCACTCCAGTAATTCGTCAATGGTGGAGTTTCTTATATCTCTTAAAGAAAGTATCAATAGCGCGGGTTCCTGTTCATCACGAACAATGTGATGAGATGACATATTTTATAAATTCTGATGCAGGCCATCGTAAAACGGCGCATTCTTAGACTGTTTAAATCCACGCCAGACTAATTTCTTATCCTCGCCTATCTCCTGTTTCATTAGCGTGAAGAAGTATCCTTATGTGAACCATAGCAGTAAGGTTGACTTTTAATAAGCCCACATGAACACCAAATAGCGCCATATTTACAATCCGCTATAATAGGTGCCTTTTGAGTAATCTTAAGTTGGTTCATATTCTTTTATTCTAGTGGATGACTGTCTACAATATGCTGCGAAACTATTCTATACACCTCTGCAAGCTCTTCATTCTTTTTTAAATACTCCAAATGACGGTCTAAGGTCTCAAAATCATGGCGCTTGGCAGGTCCCGTTTGAGCGTCTTTTGGGTCAATTTCAGCAGTCTTTTCCAAAGTTTCTTTTACGAGCGGATAAAGCAAATCTTGATCCAGTTTATTCTCTTTTAAAATGTCATTTGAAACACTTAAAAAATGATTTACAAAGTTATTTGCAAAAACAGCAGCTAAGTGAAGTGCCAACCTTTGGTCACTGTTAATGGAAACCACCTTTCTGCTAATGGCATTGCCGAGCTCCTTAAGTACTCCCCGACACAAAGTACTTTCACCTTCAATGCAAATAGGTATTTCATCGAAGTTCATTGGTTTATTTCTTGTAAGACTCTGTATAGGATAAAATATGCCGATATGTTGGGTGGCGGCGTATGACAGGATACCTGCGCTTAAGCTGCCACTCGTATGGACAAGGATAGAATCTTCATTAGGAAGACTTATTTCCTGAGCAATCTCCTCAACAGCATCATCTGACGTAGCTATTATAAAAACATCAGACTTGCTAATGCTAAAATTCAAATCCTTTTTGACTTCGGCCTCATACAAGCGTGATACTAATTCCTTTACCCTTTTTGGAGAGCGCCCATAAACCTCAAAAACACCATACCCGGCATTTTCAAGAGCCGGCGCAAGATGCCAGGCTACATTACCTGAGCCAATAATGGAAATTCGATAAGCCATAAATAAAAATACTAACTATTTTTATTCAATGCCTTTCTCACGCATTTTTTTAAATTCCGAATATCTTCTAACTACCGCTACCCCAAACCCAAACATAAGTACTACAGTGCCAACCCATAAAACATTAATAAAAGGTTTCTCCATAGCCTTAAGAATGATCCAGTCCTTTTGCCTAGTGTTTGTACCAATGACGAACTTGTCTTCATCAGGAAAGATATTCATTAATGTGACTTTTAAGCCTAAATCCTCGACTTCATCCGGAATTCGGCCAACCAGACCATCTTTAATAAGAAAGACAGGATTTGCCTGATATTCCTGTTCTTCTCCTTCTATAGTCACATATCCTTTTATTGCCACATCTTGTTCGGCAAGGTCTACACCATCCAACTCAAAGATTCTTTGTAGTCCATCCACTTTAGCTACATAATCATTTATAAAAAATGTATCTCTCGGACTTATTTTAAACTCCTTCATTTTACTCCATTCTACATCTTCCCTGGAAAGACGAGATACCACATGAGCATATAGATCTCTTGATAAATCCCGTTTTATTGATGGCGAAGCCGCCATCCCCATGGTAGGGTTATCTTGAATGCGTGGATAGAGATTGTATACTTTTCCATTACCCGCTTTTAGCTCTACTTCATAATAGACATTTTCACCGTGAACGACTATTGTATCATTTATATTATACAACTGATGTCCTTCAAAAAAGACATCTTTGTTGGCTACTACCGTGTAAGCGTCAATTTTATCAACATCATTCTTGTGGATAAGACCATCAGAATCGATGGGTTCTAAGCGCTCACCTTTGTACTTGATTTGATAGTTGGCCATTGTCTTTGGCTCATTCAAAAACAGTAGCAGATTTTCACGATTAAACTCCTCGTCAAGCTGTCGTGATATTAACATACCTGTATTATTCAGTGAAACTACTTCTGAATATCCAGCCGAGAATAAGATCCCGATTAACATTAAGCCAACACCAATATGAGCAATTGCACCACCCGCGAGTTTAGGACTTGACTTTAATACCATCATCAAAATTTTACTATTCGCAACCACGGTATAAACTCCTGCCAGTAGTAAAACAATGTAGGAAATAGTAGATACATCTAACCACTCCATAAGAATGAGCGTCATCAAAAGACTAATGATGATTGGAGGTAACAGGCTATTCCACAATTGCTTACCACCTATTTTTTTCCACCAAAAGAACTGGCCGGTTCCAGACAAAAAAGCAATCACTACTGCGAACCAGAATTGGAATTTAGTGTAAAACGTAATCTGGTCTGTGGGCGGAGCTACATTAGATACTCCACCAAAAGACTCAACTATACTATTGTAAACCGGTATTGATGTAGGTAGCAGAACTTGAAAGCCCATTAAACACAATGTGATTGCTCCTATGAAAATCCAAAATTCGCGTGAGTAGGTAGAAACTTCCTTTTCCGTTGTCGGCAGTTCTTTCCACCTAATGTAGGCGAGTACTATGGAAAGCACTATAAATACTATCAAATAAACCAGAAGTTGGCCTGAAAGCCCAAGATCAGTAAACGAGTGCACAGAAGAATCCCCTAATATACCGCTTCGGGTGAGAAAAGTAGAATATATTATCAGTATAAACATAGTAATGACCAATACAATAGAAGCCTTCAGCGCTGTATTGCTCTTTCTAAAGGTGATCATAACATGGATAGCTGCTACCAGAAACAGCCATGGAACATACACAGCATTCTCTACGGGGTCCCAGTTCCAATAACCTCCGAAATTTAAGGTTTCATATGCCCAATAGCCACCCATTTGATTTCCAAGGCCTAGCACAGCTCCGGAGATCAATGCCCAGGGAAGAGCAGGACGTACCCAGTCGCGGTATTTTTTTAACCAGAGACCGGCAATACAATAAATGAACGGGATAACAGTAGTAGCAAAGCCTAAGAATAAGGTCGGCGGATGGATTACCATCCAGTAATTCTGAAGCAATGGATTCAAGCCAGTACCGTCCTGAGGAATAAAATCTGGATTTTCTTGAAATATAGGAGCGTCAATTACATCTCGCAGCAAAAGGAATGGTGATGAACCTATTTTAAGTTCTAGTCCGGGTATTACCACTCCTAATATCATTGAAGCCAGGAAAGTCTGTACTAAAGTAAAAATGGTCATTATAGAGGATTCCCAAAACTTATTAGTAAAGATTAGGATAGTACCCAATATGGCATGCCAAAACATCCATAAAAGGAAACTTCCCTCCTGCCCCTCCCAGAAACAAGAAATCATATAATGTGCCGGAAGACGTCTTGACGAATGGTTCCAGGCATAATGGTATTCAAAATAGTGATTGTAGATAATATAGAACAGCGTAATCACCACGCCCATTATCATAATAACATGAGCTAAGAAAAAGAATCTCCCGTTAATTTTCCAGGATTGCGCAGAAGATAGCCCTGATGTAGTTGACTTGAAATATGAAAAACTCGCAAATAAAGCTGTTATGAATGCTGCAACGGCAAAAAAGTGACCTAGATCACCAATGAATGTATGTATCATTAAAACTTACCCCTCTTAGCTAATTAAACTCCCGCATTAACTGTTGTTTCCTGATACTTAGATGGACATTTAAGTAAGATTTTATCGGCAACAAAAACATTGTCATGATATGAACCTATAACTACAACCTTTTCCGACCTTAAAAAGTCTGCCGGCATAGGTTCATTATAGTAAACGTGTTGAACTTCGTCATTTTCATCTACCATATCAAATGAGAAAGAAAGTTTGTCCTGTGAAGTTACAATGCCGTTGATTTGACCATTACCTGACTTGACTAACTCTCCTACCACATGTATACTATTCTCATTTCCATCTAACGCTATCTCTCTCGCCTCCGAAAAAGTAACATAAGTACTTGCATCACCTACAGTCGTAATAATTATGAAAACCGCTACCGCTATAATTAGAAGCGCTATTATGTGAGATTTTTTCATAACTCTTAATATTTCTTTTAAATTAAAAACGGAATGCTTAATCGAATGTTTTCCCACGTTCTTTTTCGATCCTGGCCACTTTTCTATCAATAATTACCAGGTAGGTCACTATTCCAAACAGTATGATCAGGATGATACCAGTGAGTACATATATTTTGCCATCAGCCCTAAACTGATCAGCCATTTCTACATCAGAATTAATATAATCTTGATCTGTAACTTCCAGTTTATTTTGACTGTTACTTATATAAGCAAAAAGCAATATTAAAAGAACGCCAAAAAGCTTTTTCATACATCCTGATTTAATGAAAGTCGTCTAATTCGAATACGTATTGAAGTAATCCATACTCCTAGCAAAGTCCAGCCTATTACTGCGGGATAGAAAATCATTCTTAGCCTGCTATCCAGATCATAAGCATTGAAACCAGGGTTTCCACCACTGCCTGGGTGCAATGAGTCTGTCATTCTTGGTAAGATAAAAAGTAAGGGCACAAGAGCCGCAAAAGCAAAGATGTTATATACGGCACTGATTCGTGCCTTTTGACCATCATCCTCAAGTGATCCGCGCAACACAAAATAGGCCAAATAAATCAAGAGCCCTATAGCTGCACCATTTTGCTGAGGGTCGCCACTCCACCATTGACCCCACGCAAACTGGGCCCAAAGCATCCCTGTTAAAATACCAAATATTCCAAAAAGTACTCCTACGTTAGCAAACTCTGCTGCTCTGGTATCAAAATCTTTGATTCCGGTTCTCAAATAACGAAGTGAAAATATAACTGAAGCGAAAAGAAGAATGATCATACCAAACCACATAGGTACATGGAAGTACAGCGCTCTTATAGTTTCATTTAATATATGAAGCCGCGGTACATCAAGTAATAATCCTCCCACCACCACGTAAACCAGAATAATAACGGTCAATACCTTCCACCAACTCTTTCTCATAGCTTCTCATTCAGGATCGCCAAAGATAAGGGAAGAGTAAGTAAGATGCCGCTCCTACTAAAGCATTTATGGCAGCTAAAACAATAAAATCATCTAATGAAGCCGAACGTTCTACTCCGTTTAACGCATTTTTTGAGATTTTGATGATCACAAGTAAAACCGGCAATACAATTGGGAAACTTAAGATTGCCATAAGCGTATGGCTATTTCTGGCTTTTGAAGCTATTGCGGATACCATTGTCATCGTAAATGACAACCCCATAGAGCCAAACAGTATGACTAGGAGAAATAAAAGGACATCTTCAACCGGATTACCCAATACTAACGCGTAAGCCAAAAAACCCATCTGTCCAAGCACTCGCATTAATTATGCATTATAGATAGTTCTGCCCACAATTATGGTTGCCGGACTATGTGTCCAATACAAATAAAGAAACGACCCTTCATTTTCCTGAATAAAGCTTTTGGCAACAGCATTCACAGAAGTGAAAAGAATAATAACCCAGAAAAGAACATTCCATGTAACCGGATTTAGCACATTTGAGCGTACGTTGAAACTGAGGTAGCAAATAAATACTGTACTTACCAGATATAATAGTATGCCATTTATCGCATACCGGTTTCGCCATTCTAGACGGATTTCTTTTTGAATGAAAGTCAATATCTGTTTACCCACTTTTAGGAATTACCAATGGATTTAAGATAAGTCCTTGTCGCTTTGACGAAGATGAGGAGTATAGTTACTGCTATATCTAATCCAGATACAAGACTTAGAATCGGACTTGGTCTTGCAGGTCTGTTAAATGCATTAAAGCCCTTAATAGGTTGAATGCCTGATGCTAAACTGTTTTGCAAGGATAACTCCTCCTTACATATTCTTAGCGCCGGATCGTGTATTTTTAAGAGATCCAAGAGCTCCAAATTGTTTCCTGAATTGATAAACCCTTTGGCGCTTTGCTTTTTTAAACTGTCAGGCTCATTAGCTTCAGATTTCATCTTACTAATTGATCTTCGATACTTTCTACTTTGATGTTAACAAGCTGTGATGCCTGTTCAGGCGTGATCGATAACTTAGCAGCCAAAAGTTCGTAATTGCGTTTATCAATTAGTTTTCTGAGATTATCGGTTAGTGTTTCACTGTAAGCTTCGGCAAGGATATGGGATCGAAGCATCATGCTACTCTCGTATACCGGGGCCTTACTTAAAGAATAAAAAGCGCCGGCGCCGATCCCTACAATGCTTAATATAATTATCATTACTCAATTTCTCGAAATAATTTGTGTTAATTTTGACAATAACTTTCCAAGATCTATCTCACCTCAGGAGTGAACCTGCAAGTTTCCTTCCAGCGAGTTGAAACTAAAGTAAAATTGTACAATTTTATTAAATAAAGCTGGGGGATTAGAGGTAAAGCCGGGAATTATTAGTTTTGCGCGCAATATAATAGAACTCATACTTGACTGATCTTAAAATAATAGTAACCGGTGGCGCTGGTTTTATAGGCTCTAACCTTGTAGAAAACCTGCTAAAAATGGAGCAGGTAAAGAAAGTCAGAGTCATTGACAACCTTTCTAACGGTTACTATTCAAATATTTCCGAGTTTGAATCAAACTCTAAGTTCGAGTTTTTTCAAGAAGATATTTGCGACTACCAAAAAATGACAGCCCTATTCAAAGGGTTTAATGTTATATCACACCAAGCGGCCTTAGGCTCGGTACCCAGGTCTATTGAGGACCCTATGCTTTCCACCAAAGTGAATATAGATGGTACTGTAAATGTACTCCATGCAGCGGTAATAAATAAAATAAATAAGGTCATTCTGGCTTGCTCTTCCAGTACGTATGGAGACAGTCAAGCTTTACCAAAAAAAGAAGAGGTTATTGGTAGGCCGTTAAGCCCATACGCAATTACGAAGTATGCGGTAGAGCTATACGCAGATATATTTCAGAAAACTTATGGCTTAGACTTTATTGGCCTAAGGTATTTTAACGTATTTGGCCCGAAACAAAATCCTGATAATCCCTATGCCGCTGTTATTCCAATATTTTGTAAAGCTTTTATGGAAAACAGAAGACCTCATATAAATGGAGACGGCGAGACCACACGTGATTTTACATATGTAGATAATGCCGTACAGGCTAATCTAAGATCGATTTTTACAACGGATAAAAACGCACTTAACAAAATTTATAATGTTGCTTGTGGAGAACAAATTTCTCTGAACGACATGGTTGAGATGCTCAGAAGAGTTACTAAGAAAAATATTAATCCTCAATATGGTACAGAAAGAGCTGGGGATGTCCGGCACTCCCTAGCTGATATTTCAAAGATTCAAGCTTTACTTAGTTATACACCTCAGGTCAAGTTTGAACAGGGCCTTGAAAGGGTCTATAAATGGTATGAAACAAATTTAATTAATGAATAAAATCGCCGTAATAGGATTAGGCTATGTGGGTCTGCCGCTGGCTGTTGAGTTCGGGAAAAAAACTCGAGTTATTGGTTTTGATGTTAAGTTAGGACGTATTGAAGATCTGAAAAGTGGACTAGATAAAACTCTTGAGGTGAGCCCCGAAGAGCTAAAAGAGGCGGTTAACCTTACATTTACCAACCTACAAAAAGATCTTTCAGGCGCTAATATTTATATCATAACTGTACCCACACCTATTGACGAGTTTAAGACCCCGGACTTAACCCCATTAAAAAAAGCTAGCTCAACTGTTGGGGAGGTACTGAACCATGGTGATATTGTCATTTACGAATCCACAGTATTTCCAGGTTGCACCGAAGAAATTTGCGTCCCCATTTTAGAAGAAGTAAGTGGATTGAAATATAACAAAGAATTCTTCTGTGGCTATTCACCAGAACGAATCAACCCTGGGGATAAACAGCATCGTTTACCATCCATTAAGAAAGTAACCAGTGGCAGCAACCCAGAAATAGCTGAACAAATTGACCTGCTTTATCAATCAGTAATAACAGCAGGTACACATAAAGCTCCATCAATAAAAGTAGCAGAGGCGGCTAAAGTCATTGAAAATGCCCAAAGAGATCTAAATATAGCCTTCATCAACGAGCTAGCGCTAATTTTCGATAAAATGAACATTGATACGCATGATGTCATAACAGCAGCAGCTACAAAGTGGAATTTCCTGCCATTCAAACCCGGACTTGTAGGAGGCCATTGTATCGGTGTAGATCCATACTACCTGACGTACAAAGCCGAAGCTCTAGGATACAATCCCCAAGTGATTATGGCCGGCAGACGCATCAACGACAATATGGGGTCACATGTAGCTAACAAAGTGGTTAAGTTAATGACACAAAAAGATAATCTTATTAAGAATAGCAGGGTACTGGTATTGGGTATTACCTTTAAAGAGGATTGTCCGGATATTCGGAATAGCAAGGTTATCGATGTAGTTAGGGAGCTAGAGGGATTTGGCATTAATGTAGAAGTACATGACCCAAATGCGGACCAAAACGAAGTGAAAGAAGAATATGGAATAGATTTAATACGTGAACCTCAAAATCAATACGAAGCTATAATACTTGCTGTTGCCCACAAAAACTTTAGTCAAATAGATTTAAACCCTTTAAAAATGAATTCTACTGTTGTATTCGATCTAAAGGCCTTTTGGCCTCAAGAATACGTTACAGCCCGACTTTAAACCATGAAAAAGAAAATTATAGTTACTGGCGGCGCTGGATATATTGGCTCCCACACTTGCGTTGAGTTAATAGCGTCAAATTATGAACCAATAATTATTGACAACTTCTATAATTCAAAGCACTTTATTATTGATAGAATTGAGGAAATCACAGGCTTTAGGCCTGACATTTTGGATACAAACTGCTTGAATTATGAGCAGTTAAGACTTAAGATTAGTAGTTACAACAATATCAACGGAATTATACATTTTGCGGCTTATAAAGCGGTTGGTGAGTCAACTCAAAAACCGTTGAAGTATTATCAAAATAATATTGGCAGCACAATAAACATGCTGAAAATTTTGGAGGATTTTAAGTTCAGTAGTTTTATCTTCTCGTCCTCTTGCACGGTTTATGGTCAGCCTAAACAGCTACCAGTGACAGAAGAATCGCCTATACTCCTAGCAGAGTCTCCCTATGGAAGAACAAAGCAAATCTGTGAAGATGTTATAAGCGATTACAGCAAGGCAAATTCAACACTCAAAGCTGTCTCCCTAAGATATTTTAATCCAATTGGTGCACATCCTTCGTCATTAATCGGTGAGTTGCCGCTAGGGGCGCCCAACAACCTGGTTCCGTTCATTACCCAAACCGCCGCTGGTATAAGAAAAGAACTTTCCATTTTCGGTCATGACTATAGCACATCGGACGGTACTTGTATAAGGGACTATATCCATGTTGTTGATCTGGCAAGAGCTCATGTGGCAGCATTAAAATTTTCAGAAGCTAAGAAAAATGGGCTATTCGAAATCTTCAATCTGGGATCCGGGCAAGGTAACTCTGTGCTTGAAGTAGTCCAGGCATTTGAAGAAATATGCGAAGAGAAATTAAATTACAAATTTTCGCCCAGGCGTCCGGGAGATGTTGTGGAGGTATACGCCAATGTGGAAAAGGCTAAGAATGAAATGGGTTGGGAAACCAAATTAAGCTTAAAGGATGCATTAAAGGATGCCTGGAATTGGGAATTGGCCTTGAGAAAAAATCTTATAACAAACGAATAAAAAGTTATGAAAGGAATTGTTTTAGCGGGTGGTTCAGGAAGTCGGCTATACCCCGTCACTAAGTCTGTATCCAAGCAGTTACTTCCTATTTACGACAAACCTATGATCTACTATCCGTTATCAGTTTTGATGATGTCGGGCATCAAAGAGATATTGTTGATATCTACTCCGCAAGATATTGGATTATTTGAAGAACTACTGAGGGATGGGAATGGACTAGGTATCAAAATTACCTACAAGGTACAACCCAGCCCTGATGGATTGGCTCAGGCATTTTTATTAGGTGAAGAATTTATTGGAACTGATAGTGTATCGCTGGTATTAGGCGATAACATCTTCTATGGCTATAATTTCACAAAAGTATTACAGAAAACAGCTGCTTTGGAGCATGGAGCAACGGTTTTTGGTTATTACGTCAATGACCCTGAGAGATATGGTGTTGTAGATTTTGACAACCAAGGTAAGGTACTTTCTATTGAAGAAAAACCTACTAAACCAAAATCAAGCTATGCGGTTACAGGTCTCTATTTTTATGACAATAGCGTTATTGAGAAGGCTAAGCTGGTAAAGCCTTCAGCCAGAGGAGAACTAGAAATTACCGATTTAAATAAAATGTACCTTGAAGAGGGTTCGTTAAATGTACAACTGCTCGGTCGTGGTATGGCATGGCTGGATACTGGTACCCATCAATCCTTGCTCCAGGCCTCCAATTTTGTAGAATCTATTGAGGAACGTCAAGGTTTGAAAATTGCCTGCTTAGAAGAAATTGCATTTCGTATGGGATACATCAGTAAAGAACAGCTCAGGTCTTTAGCAAAGCCATTACTTAAAAATCAATACGGTAAATACATTCTTAAAATTGCAGAATCCAAATGAAGCTAACTGAAACACCTCTGGAAGGTCTCTTTATACTGGAGCCAAAGGTCTTAGAAGATAATAGGGGATTTTTTATGGAGAGCTACAATAAAAAGAAACTTGAGGATCTGGGTATATCAGCAGAATTTGTTCAAGATAATCATTCAAAATCAATCAAAGGGGTAATTAGAGGATTACATTTTCAAAATCCACCTTATGAACAAACGAAATTGATAAGAGCTGTTGCGGGGGAATTATTAGATGTGGTTGTCGACATCAGAAAGCAAAGCCCTACCTATGGTCAAAAGTTCGCAATCCTACTATCAGCGAAAAACAAAAAACAGCTTTACGTACCCCCAGGTTTTGCCCATGGTTTTGTGGCTTTGGAAGATGGAACCGAAATCTTATACAAGTGCGATCAATACTACAATAGTGAGTCAGAAGGTGGGTTGCTGTATAGTGACCCAGACCTTGCAATTGACTGGAAAGTTGATTTGGAAAGCGCTGTTGTATCAGA
>ERZ1740059.72-NODE-72-length-50600-cov-6.429301_pt1 | contig 50600 bp, 32 predicted proteins | sample MGYA00581744_ERZ1740059 | MGnify/ENA primary metagenome ERZ1740059 (study PRJEB43018, sample SAMN04849738) | marine metagenome | isolation source: floating plastic debris | place: Pacific Ocean | collected 2008-08-28 | study: EMG produced TPA metagenomics assembly... | reverse complement strand
ATAAAGGCCATTCTCATCCACATTAGCTCAGAGCCACGCTTTATCCGCGAATGGCCCGCACTATTTGCAAACGAGCATCCCTCCTTTCTTGAAATCCTTCAAATAGTTCAACCTGGGTGAATAGAATGTCGTATCTATTTTATGCCCAAACATCTTGTCGTCTGCCTGATTCTACTTGTACTAATTTCTTCTTGTTCAACGGAAGAAATTGTTCCCGAGCGGTTTTACCCACGCAACGATCATGAGGCGTACTGGTATTCACTGAAGCAAGCCAACCTTTTGAGCACTGCCTTAGGGAAAGAATGGCTGGCGGCAACCGAGCGGCCCTTTGAAGAAGAAATTGAAGTGCGACTCCCCTACCAGGAAGCTTTTGTGATTTCAGACCTCAAGCCAGACGCGCATGGCTACCGGTTTGAAGCGAAACGGGGCCAGAAAGTATTAGTCGATATCGGCCTGATCTCGACGGATACCACCCGGGTTTTTGTAGACCTTTTCAGGGTGGAAAACGACTCCCTGAGCTTATACAAACAGGTCGCCTCGGCCGACAGTACCTTACAGCTGGGTTTTGAGCCACGAAGAAATGCAGAATACATTTTACGTCTACAACCGGAATTGCTTCGGGGTGGCCAGTTTACCATCACTATCCAAACCGTACCCACACTGGAATTTCCTGTAGCCGGCAAGAATAAGGCCGCTATCCTAAGTGTTTTTGGCGATCCACGGGACGGTGGAAAACGCGTGCATCATGGAGTCGATATTTTTGCAAAACGGCATACCCCTGTTATAGCGCCGGTAGAAGCGCGGGTGCGCTTTGTAGGTACCCGTGGTATCGGTGGTGAAGTGATCTGGCTACGCGATAGTAAAAGAGGAAGCAGCCTTTATTTTGCTCATTTAGAAGAATTCAAAGTGAAGCGGGGAGATAGGGTACAACCCGGCGACACCATCGGAACCGTAGGTAACTCCGGCAATGCCAGAACCACAGCTCCGCACTTGCATTTTGGCATTTACAAAAATGGTCCCGTTGATCCCTACCCGTTCATTGTACCAGAGTATGAACGTCCTGACCTTTTTCTTGTGGATACAACCTTGCTAGGCAAGTCTATGACACTTACTACTCGAAGACTCTTAAAAGCGTCTATGAACAAAAGAGTAGCGCCCCTTGATACGTTACATGTGGAAGATGAGATCCGGATTGTGGCTGTGAATCACAATTACGTTCGTGTAGAAAAACCGGATGGTACGTTTGGCTTTTTGGAGAAAGACGAGGTTTTGAAATGATTTAGTCGTCAGACCACTTGGAGTGGTCAGACGACTTTCCATAAAGGCTTATTTTACCGGATACCTCAGTATTGTTCTTAGTTTCGAAGGTTCTGTTCTACGCGGATCAGACAGGTAGATCTCATGGTGGTAGCCATTGATTTCCAATCCCTGCTCCGCGACAAATGCAAAAAGCTTTTCCAGCGTCGGTGCTTCTTCTTCATAACTGCCTATGTGCAGTATCTGTGCGCTTTTACCCTCATTCAATTTTTTAAACTCAACTTCACTAGTTTGAGGGGACCCCTTTTTGGCAATGGCGGTTTGAACAGCAGATTCTACGGTCTTCTTGTCCACAAAATCAGGCATGGGAATAACAATATTCCAGTGCCATTCCTCTCTTGGGGTCTGTTCAAAAGGCAGCTCACCTTCTACCCACCACTGGCCTTCCATTTTAGGTACTACAAAATCCTTACCTTCTTCCTTGTAGGTAAATTTCACACCATAGGCCACGGCGTACAGCGCTTCAATGGCTTTTATGAAAACTTCATCTTCCGGCGCTGAAACACCTGATATGGTCAGATAATTATAAGAAGTGGCCTCAATTATTTGCGGTTGCGCTTTAGCCAAATAGTAGGTTTTGTCAGTTTTAATAAGATCTAGTTTGCTCATATTTTCAGTATCAAATAATTCAAAATGGTCCATAATTTTTATTTCTTCAAAGGCGCCCATAAATGGCGCGAGTTCCTTCATATTTTCAAGCTTTTTGGCAGCTTCCAGGGCCTCTTCAAGAGAGTTCCACTTTACCAGATCCATGAATACCAGGCTGTTTTCTGAAGAGCGAAATGTCTGGTGTTCAATAAGGCCAGGAAACTTTAGAATATACTGGCGGGCTTCTTCCAGCACTTCATCGTACGTGTCTGAATAGTCCGATTTGATCTTGTAAACTACTAGTTCATAAACAGCTGCTTCCTTTGCGATTGTCATTGTTATCATTATGGTTAGAGTTAAAATGAAAAATGTTTTCATATCCGTTGAAATTGTTTCTGTTAGCAATTAACGAGGTGGTGGTGACAGCCCTATGTCAACAGTGATTCACTTTTTTTTAACTTTTTTTTAACTTTTTTGAAATTCTTCGAAAAAAGTCGCCTTAGAAGCAATAGAAGTATATTTTTTCAACGCTCAATTTGTTTCTTGTTACCAGATTTAGAGTAAAATCGGCTAAGTTTAATCCTTATGATTGACTTAAGAAGTGACACGTTAACAAAGCCCACTCCCGCGATGCTGGATGCTATGATGTCAGCAGAGGTAGGTGATGATGTTTTTGGAGAAGACCCTACCATAAATACGTTAGAGCGGAAGTGTGCAGAGCTATTTGGCATGGACGCAGCTATCTATTGTCCGTCTGGAACTATGACCAATCAGATAGGCATCCGCGTTTTATCCAATCCGTATGAAGAAGTTATTTGCTATGAAGGTGCGCACATTTATAAATATGAAGGAGGCGGGGTAGCCGGAAACAGTGGCCTTTCTTTTAAGTTATTAAAAGGAGATCGCGGTCGACTGAGCCTTGATGAGATCATGGGTTCAATCAACCCTGATGACGTTCACTTTCCCAAGAGTGCGATCATAGAATTAGAGAATACGGTCAATAAAGGAGGTGGCTGCTTTTATAAAATGGAGGATATAAAATCCATTAGTGAGTTCGGTCGTAAAAATGATCTGAAATTGCACCTGGATGGTGCACGCCTTTTTAATGCTTTGGTTGAAACAGGAGATGATCCTAAAGCCTACGGCCAATGTTTTGATACTATATCCATCTGCTTGTCTAAGGGCTTGGGCGCTCCGGTTGGATCAGTACTACTGGGTTCACAAGCCTATATTAAGCAAGCGAGACGAGTCCGAAAGCATTTTGGTGGTGGTATGCGTCAGGCGGGCTACTTGGCCGCAGCTTGCATTTATGCATTAGATCATCACGTAGAGCGGCTCAAGGAAGATCACGCACGTGCAAAAACAGTTGGTGATGCTTTGGAGGAACTATCATTTGTTGAATCAGTATTGCCTGTGGACACCAACATTGTGATCTTTAAGCTGGCCGTTAATCGTACATCCGATGAGTTTATGAACCGACTGGAAGAAGCCGGGATAAAAGCCGTGCCTTTTGGCCCCAAGGAAATTCGATTTGTTACACATCTGGATTTTGACGATGACATGCTTGAAGAGACAATTTCAATTTTGAAGCACCTGAAATAAAATAGCCATTTCTACCTGTAAACCTCTGATCTACGCAGAATATTGAAGAAGATTCCTGATTTGTGCTTTGCTGCATCAGGAATGACAGTGTTATGCCCTCATCTCCTCTTCTGCGTGATGTAGTAAATTACTGCGGTGATTACATTGAAGAAAATGGCACAAATAGTCCAGATCAGTTTTTCCGTATCTGATAATCTGTAGTTTTTTACCCAAAGATCATAAACTACCCAGATTGCCGCAGCAAGGCCGAGCAAGTAAAATAGGTTACCCATTCTTTTTTATTTTCAAAATTGACCCTTTCTGCAATAAAACCTAAGATCAAAAGTTAAAAATCATCAGGCTTAAGCAAATTACAAACACGGATGAGCTCACACTCGTTAAAACTGTAAATTTGAGCACGCTCATAGTGGTGGCCGATGTGGAAATCTAGTATGATAAAAAAGTTATTGTCGATTCTGATTATAGTCTCTTGCTATCAATTAAGCTTTTCACAAGAAAGAGCATTGATTAAAGGTATAGTAATCGATTCTGCCACATTTGAAAGACTGCCCTATGCCAGTGTACAAATAAAAAATACTTCTCAGGGTACCGCTGCAAACGTTAATGGCAGTTTCTCGCTCAACGTCGCTCTTCTTGACACATTGGTTTTTTCAATGATAGGGTACAATTCATTTGAGCTACCTATCTATGATCATGAGCCTCTGCTAATAGCTCTTCCGCAGCTTCCTAAGTTATTGGAGAATGTAACCGTACGCGAAAAGACCATAGAGCAGTACTATGAAAACCTATTTAGGGACGAGTATATTGACATTACCCGCTCACCAAAAAGAGGACCTTTTTACTTAAGTAAGTCAAAGAAGGATGCTAAGTACACCAAAAGGTATCTGCTAGAAAACGACAGGGCAAAAGTTTACACCGAACTCATTGTAACTGATTCCACACTTAGAAAATCGTATATGCTCAAACATAAGCTTAGCGAGGAAAAGTACTATCAGATTTTGAGAGAGTTTAACGAAAAGAACTACCGGTTTATGTATTCTTTAACAGCGCCTGAATTGCTAAGTCTGCTGAACAGCCATTTTGCAAGAAAAGCCGCAGCAAATTAATGTTTATTATCCCGCCTGATTATGATATAAGTCGATCATTTCACCCAGCGATGTAGTTATGCTCGATAAGGGCAGGAAAGTAACTTCGTAGATGTAATTCATATCTCAGTAAACAATGGCCCAACAAATTGACGACCGCATGCCACTAAGTAATCTTTCAAAAAAGTAACTTAGTCATACTAATATGTTTGATCTGAATCTACCCTTACCGGAACGTCTGAGACCCTCTTCATTAGAGCAATTAATTGGTCAGGAACACCTTGTGGGGGGGCAAGGTATTCTCAGAAAAACGATTCGTTCGGGAGTTATTCCTTCAATGATCCTTTGGGGGCCTCCCGGAGTTGGCAAGACTACGATTGCCAACATTATAGCCAATGAAATCAAATCTCCTTTTTATACCTTAAGCGCGGTAAGCGCCGGGGTTAAAGATGTTCGCGAGGTCATATCTAAAGCAAAAAGGCAGTCCAAAGCCATTCTGTTTATTGATGAGATCCATCGTTTTAATAAATCACAACAAGATGCACTGCTGGGTGCGGTAGAAAAGGGAACAATTACACTGATAGGCGCTACGACAGAAAATCCGTCTTTCGAGGTGAATTCCGCATTACTGAGTCGCTGCCAGGTCTATACGTTGAAGTCACTAACGGAGGAGAATTTGATGCAGCTGATAAATCAGGCTCTTTCAACAGATGAGGCGTTAAAAAAGAAGAGTGTTGAGATCAAGGAAAGGAGGGCGCTGCTTCAAATCTCAGGAGGTGACGCCAGAAAACTGCTAAACCTATTGGAGTTAGTAACGGATTCTGTGAGTGATAAAAAGGTAGTAATCACCGATCAGCTCGTTAAAAATATTGCGCAACAGCGTGTGGCCATTTATGATAAAAGTGGTGAACAACATTACGATATTATCTCCGCATTCATCAAATCACTTCGAGGTAGCGACCCAAATGCTGCGGTTTACTACTTAGCCAGAATGATTGAGGGCGGCGAGGACGTAAAGTTCATTGCCCGAAGAATGGTGATCCTGGCGTCAGAAGATATTGGTAACGCCAATCCCACGGCACTGGTCATCGCTACTAATACATTTCAGGCCGTAACAGTCATTGGCTACCCTGAAGCAAGAATCATTTTATCGCAATGTGCTACTTATTTAGCCTGTTCACCTAAAAGCAATGCAAGTTATATTGCTATTAATAAAGCACAGGCGCTTGTTCGTGATACCGGTGATCTGCAAGTACCCATGGCCATTAGAAACTCACCACCCCAACTAATGAAGGACTCAGGTTACGGTAAAGGGTATCAGTACGCGCATGATCACGCCAATAACTTTGCTCATATGGAATTCCTGCCTGAAGAAATTAAGGAAACCAAACTGTACGATCCCGGAAATAATGCACGTGAAGAGGAAATGAGAAAACGCCTCAGGGCTTTGTGGAAGGAGAAGTATGGATACTAGGAAGCGGATTTAGTCGTCAGACCACTTGGAGTGGTCAGACGACTCATATGACAACCTATATCACATATTACGCATCTCATTCAATACCGCCAATACCTGGTTTTTATACATCCTGCCGATAGGTAATTCCTTACCTGGTACTTCTATGGCGGAAGCTGAAAAGCTTTCTATCTTGTTAACAGGTACGATAAATGATCTATGGATACGGATAAACTGGTCTTCAGGAAGTTTCTCTTCAAAATAACTGATGGTTTGATGGGTGATCACGTCACGGCCCGACGTCTTTAACCTTACATAGTCCTTAAGGCTTTCAATATAACGAATATCATTAAGCAGAACCTTCACCATTTTTTTATCCGCCTTGAGATAAATATAAGGTTCATTGCCATTGGAATCTTTAGTGATACCCGCTGAATCGTCAGAAAACCCTTTTTTATAAACCTTACTTACCGCCTTAAAGAATCGCTCGAAAGAAATAGGTTTGAGCAAGTAATCCAATACATCAAGCTCGTACCCTTCTAAAGCATATTCACGATACGCCGTTGTGAGTATTACTTTTGGCGGGTTCTTTAGGGTTTTTAAAAAATCGATCCCTGTAAGCTTGGGCATTTGGATATCAAGAAATAAAAGATCAATATGCTCTTTCTGTAAAATTTCAAATGCCCGTAATGCATTGTTGCACTTGGCTACTACTTCCATATCGTCCAATCTGGCAAGGTAAGATTCTATGATCTCTACCGCTAGTGGCTCATCATCTACAATCAGGCATTTAATTTTCATACTGTTCTTAACGCATTATCTTCCTCAGAAGATTTGTTGTCTAATTCAATTTTAAGTACTACCAGGTAGGATTCATCAGTATCCAGAATTTTGAGATCATAATTTCCCTGATAAGAAAGCTGAAGCCTCCTTTTTACATTTTGCAGTCCAATACCTTCCCTGTACTTCTGTTCATCCCTGCTTAATTCCTTACTCTTACTGTTATCCACTTTCAGCACCATGCTGTTCCCTTTTATACTAAGGTCGATGCTTACCCACGAGTTTTCCGTTTCATCGCTCGTTCCGTGCTTAAAGCTATTCTCTACAAATGGTAAAATAAGCATGGGAGCTATTACATGGTTACCACTTACACCGCTGACATTAAAAGCAACGTCCAGGCGTTCGCCATAGCGAAGTCTTTCCAATGAAACATAGTTTTGTATTAATTCGATTTCTTTGGATAACGGCACCCGTTCGGTGTTGCACTCATAAAGCATATAATTCAAAAGATGAGAAAGCTTAAGAACTACTTCCGGGGCGTTGTCTGACTTTTTAAGAGTAAGTGCATAAAGGTTGTTAAGGGTATTAAATAAAAAGTGAGGGTGGATCTGTGAACGTAAAAATTTCAATTCAGCGCTCAGCTTGTCCTCAATGAGTTGCTGTGTAGCTTGCTGATATTTGTACCAGTGCTTGAAGAACTTAATCAAGGTGGCCAATACTACTACGGGATAGATGTAGGTAGCTGATTTTAATATCTTATTGGGATACCAAAGCGGACCCCAGTTTTCATTCGGAAAAAACAGGGGGATTTCGATGTATAAAGCTGTAACCCAGTGTATGAACCCCGATACAACTAATATCAGCCCAAGAAGTCCAAAGAAAGTCAGGTATTCCTCCTTAAGAAGGTACCTCGGTAGGAGGAAATAAATAGTGAAATAAGTGGCCAGCAGCTTCTCAGGTAAATAAAGCAACTGGATTTGAAATTGTTTAAAGTACTCTTCATCAAAGCTACCATAGAGTACCGCAAAAAAGGTAATAAACAACACCCAAAAAAGGAAATGCCTCCCAATTCGTGGTATTTGATGATATATTGTAATAAGTTTCCCTTGCATTCTAAGTGCCCCGACTACAACAGACGTGATTTCACAATATAAAATTAATCGTCTAAAACGGGTTAAAGTTGCAGCTCAAATTTTATTTCGACTCTCTCACCAGAAACTTCTACCAACGACCCAAATGAGCACTTAAACAACTTAAAAATAGGGATTTATGTAGTTGATACTTGAATCAGAGTTGTTGAGCTAAAAAGGGAGTTTTAGCCTAACCCTATTTTAATGAGGGTAGTAAAGAGAGATGGGTCAACCTAAAACTCTATGAGGCTATCTTTGCTATTATTACTATTTCTGTTTTACCTTACAAGCTCAGCGCAAGACACCAGAGATCTATATCATCTGGAGATTGTCAAGTCAACAAGCGCCATCACCCTTGACGGAGAACCCAGTGAAGCCGGGTGGAAAAGTGCGCAGGTCATTAGTGAATTTATGAATCAATGGCCTTCTGACTCGGGAAAAGCAGAGGCTAAAACAGAAGTCCGCGTTACCTATGACGATGAGTTTCTTTATGTTTCAGCCATCTTATATGATGAGGGCAAACGTATTATTCAATCGTTAAGGCGCGATAACAACAGTCATTGGAACAGTGACGGCTTTACCGTGGCCCTTGATCCCATCAATGAACGGAGTAACGGCTTTATGTTTGGTGTTAATGCCGGTGGCGCTCAAATGGAGGGAGTTTTGACCGTAAATAGCTGGGGAACAGATGGAGACAGAAACTGGGACAATAAGTGGTTTTCCAAAGTAGTGCAGCACGAAGACAGGTGGCAGGTAGAAATGGCCATCCCCTTTAAAACACTTAGATACAATACTGAAAACGTGAGATGGGGAATCAACTTTGCCCGTAATGATATGCAACGCAATGTTTACAGCACATGGACTCGGACACCGGTAAATTTCCGGGTCATTGAACTGGGGTATAACGGCCTTTTGGTGTGGGATCAAAAACCACCGGTGACTAAAGGCAAAATTGCTGTGCTACCCTATTTGGCGGGAGGTGTATCCAGAAATCATGAGGACGATGAACCGCTGGAATCGGATATCGATGTTGGTATGGACGCAAAGGTAGCCGTTACCTCATCTCTAAACCTGGACCTGACCATAAATCCGGATTTCTCAAATGTAGATGTGGACCAACAGGTAACTAACCTTTCCCGGTTCAGTCTTTTCTTTCCTGAGCGCAGAAATTTCTTCCTTGAAAACAGTGACATCTTCTCCGAATTCGGAAGGTGGAATGCCCGCCCCTTTTTCTCGCGAAGGATAGGGCTTAATGATGGCGACCCCGTACCTATTCAATATGGAGCACGACTATCCGGAAATCTTACAAATAGCTTGAGAATAGGTGTCATGGATATTCAAACTGCGGCTACGGATGATCAAAGTGCACAGAATTATGCGGTTGGCGCTTTTCAAAAACGTGTGTTAAGCAGAAGTAGTATAAAAGGCATTTGGGTAAACCGCCAAAGCAATGGACAGCAAGAAAATGGCGTTGCTAAAGATTACAATAGGGTGGGTGGTTTGGAGTTTGAATATCTTTCTCAGGATGGTAAATGGAGTGGGTATCTAAAGCATCATCAATCCTTCACTCCTGAGAAAAATAGCGCCAATGGGTTTTATACTGCACTACTGACCTACCGGAGCAGACGGCTTTTCTGGGGCGTAACAGCTTCGCAGGTAGATCGTCATTTTGTAGCTGACGTGGGCTTCACACCACGTCTTGAAAATTATGACGCCGTTGCAGATACTACAGTTAGGCTCGGGTATAAAGATTTCAACCCCTGGATTGGCTACAACCATTACCCTAAAGCCGGAAGTCCCATAAATATGCATGGCCCTCGCCTTTGGGCGGTCTGGACCTTTAATGCTGATGGATCTTTTAATGAGGAACTGTTAAACTTGGTTTATTTCGTGAGTTTCAGAAACAGCGCCGAGGCACGGATCCGCATCAGACATAACGGTGTAAAGCTGCCTTTTGCTTTGGATCTTATAGGAGATGATGTATTTCTACCGGCGGAGCGATATGATTTTACTGAAGTAAGCGGGTACTTTGCTACTAACAGTCGAAAGCAGTTATCAGGAGACTTGGATGTAACCTATGGATCGTTTTACAACGGCACTAAGCTTACCATGTCCTCAAATATCAACATCAGGCGTCAGCCTTGGGGTAACTTTGGCATTGCCTATACACAAAACCGGGTCGATCTCAAGGAATTTGGCGCCACTGATTTACACCTGATAGGACCTCGCGCTGAGGTTTCATTCAGCAACAAAATGTTCTGGACTACCTTTTTACAATACAATACCCAGTCCGAAAATTTTAATATCAACAGCCGCTTTCAGTGGAGATATAAACCCATGTCGGACATTTTTATTGTCTACACCGATAATTACACTACCACAGATCTTACTGTTAAGAATCGTGGTTTAGTATTTAAAATGACTTACTGGCTGAATATTTAATCCGAAACAGGGATTACAAGCACTGGTATTTTAGACTTTTTCAATACACTTTCGGTGGTATCACCTACAAAAACTCTATATAAAAAGCTATGCTTATGCGACCCGAGGATGATTAAATCCGCTTCAAGTTTTTCACTCTCCTCAACGATCATATCAGCAGTAAACCCTTCTAACAGCGCCCCTTGAGCTTCAATTCCCTGCCTGGAAAGTGTCTCTGCCAGATCAACTAAATATTTATGTTCTTCTTTAAGTTCCTTAGCTCTGAAATCCCGGATGTATTGTGGTCCAACTTTGTAGCCAACAAAGTCAGGTTCTGGTGTGGCAATGTGAACTAAGCAAACTTTCGAATCGAACTTCGAAGCCAGTTTCTGCCCATACTCCAGAAGCTTCTCAGATTCTTCATTCTGATCAAGCGCTATTAGTATTGTTTTCATAAAATGAATATAAAAAACGAAGAGCAGCCCTCTAGTGCTTAAGATAGCCTGAGCCAATGATTTTGATCATAAAAAAAGGCCGTTTAAAAACGACCTTTGGTGTACAGCTTGGCGTGAAATATTATAATTGATAAATAAATTTGATTGAACTTTTAGGGATAGACCTACCTTCCTTGGTAAGCACCAGATCTGCCTTTAGTCCTATAATGGTATCAATAATAGTTTCGTAACCTTGATTAATGGCGCGAATTATCTCAACTTTTTTCTGATAAAAATTCCCCAATATCAACGCCCTCCTCAGCTTGATCTCTTTTTTGTTAGATTGTGATTGTTGGTCTTCCATAAGTCTCCTGTTTTAAAAGATACAAACTAATAACGCCACAAAAGTTTCCTTATTTCAGACAGCTTCGACGACTTACTATAATTGACGGTTAGGTGACAAATGAGTATTTCAAATGCCAAGTATAACACCTGATGGCCTTAACTGTTAATTGACCATGCAAATGATTAATCTGCAACAGCCCCTGTTAAAACTAGAACCAAGAAAAGGTGGCTATCACTACCTGAAGATCGATAAGGAACTGGTAAATAAAATGCCTAAGAAAAAGGGCACAAGGCTGATTATTACGATTGATGACTCGGTTTCTTATTCATGTGGTCTCAATCATCTTGGAGACGGTAATTTCTTCATTATAGTAGCGGGAAAATACGTTAAAAAACTTCATAAAAATGAAGGTGATCCGGTCTCAATTTTACTTAACGAAGATCCCAACCAACTCGGCGTTCCTATGCCGGAAGTATTAGAAGTACTGCTGGCACAGGATAAGGAGCTAAATATGAAGTTTGAAAAACTCACTGATGGGAAAAAGCGCAGCTTAATTTATTACACAACGAGCGTCAAAGATATTGACAGGCAAGTTCAAAAAGCCATTGCCTTTTTAAGCGGTGAGGTGGCCATGAAAAAGAAATAGTCTATTTAGGTACTCCTATATGATTCCCTAAAAACAGGGCATTTAAAAACAGGCGATTGGTGCCGTACCAGCTACCTCTAAAGTTTGGGTTATCAGCAAATAAGATTACCCGGCCGCGTCCAACAGCGCTCACCACCAATGACGCAGAAGGTTTGAGAAATTCGTCTAAATTCTTTTTTGTAATGAACCCATCTATGTGTGGTTCATTAGTGTATTTGGCTACTGTACCATACGGGCTGCTGCTGGGTTTTAGCCAAACTTCACTGTTTCTGTAAACCGGTAATAGATTTCGGGTATAACCTAATGCCAAAGGGTGTGTCAAATCAATGTCGGTCTGAAATATAGCTCCCCCCACTTCCTTTTTTCCAATATGCTCAGGCGCCTCTACATAGGGCAAACGCGCAGGCGCAGCAGCGCCTTTTCCATCTTTTTCCTCTTTCTTCTCTTGTACCAGTTTTTCCTTCACAAGCTTTTTATCAATGGCCCATTTAGTAGCCTCTCGAACGGTGATTAACGTGTTTCCAGTGCGTACCCAGTCATTGATTTTCCCGATCTTAACAGAGTCCAGTTCAGCATACCGACCGGAGATCATGACCATGGTATTGTATTTACTTAAGTCGACGCGATTAAACTGATCGATCCTGGCCTTGGTAATGGGCATATTCATTCTGGTGTCCAGCAGGTGCCAAACCTCTCCGGCTTCGTAAGACGAGGTGGAGCCACCAATCCACATCAGCGCCTTTGGCTTTTGAACCGGTCTAAAATAACGGCTACCCAAGTCAATACCTTCGGTGGCATAACCGGTAGCTACGGCCACTATCTCTGTATTCCATTGTTTAGCAGCTTCCCCAAGTAACGTGTACAGCGAATCTGACTTTATTTTTTGCTTGCTCACAGGTACCATTAAAGTACCGTAGTCATATTTCCTCCCATGTAATGAAAAAGGTTTAAACGCCGACGTAACCCGGGCCCCTCCTTCCAGTAACTGATTTAAAACAGCAGTAGCGTTATAATCATTATATGGTATAAGATAAGCATAGCTTGAAAAATCAAATGATTTTGCCTCCATCCTGTTGGTTTTAGCGAGCACCTCAGTTCCCTTTGAAAATGAACCGGTCAACGCCGCATAGGGCATGTTATAAAAATTGACCAAAGACCATCCGGAGGCATCGTAAAAAACACTATCCGTATACTGATCATAAGTTTCAAACATGGTCTGAACCATCCTATATTGTTCCTGATTGGCAGGTACCACATAGGCAGATCCGGGCGTATACTCGTAACCGTTACGAGTTATTGATTGACCAAGCTCATATACTTTTATTTTATGGATCAACAGCTTGTCAATAAATGCCTGCGTCCTGTTTTTATCACCATCATCACCAAAAACATAACCCTTAATGGCGCTTTTGGATGATCGGCTTAGTGCGGATTTAAAAAAGTCTTGCTGATAATTATAAAGCATATCATTGTTCTCAACCGACGCTTTGATAGTTGCCATACTAGTAATGTACTGGTTGCGAATGGTGAACGCAAAAGTGATATCGCCCATTTCCGTTTCTTGGGCATGACCCCTTGAGCTGGCCTGTTCAAAAAGTAATGCAAGCCCGCCTTGAATATCAGGATAAGAGGACCCATAACCGGGGTAAGTGCCGTCAAAAACCTCTTTAGTGAAGTAAAATGAACCTATTTTATCTAAACCTTCTTGAAAATATTTGGCGAAAGTATCGTTAAGTGTCGTGTAATTCTCTTTGGGCATAATTGGATTTTTAGAGGCATTCGCCTTCATCGGCTCAAAGAAATAGGTGCTGCTTGTACCCATTTCATGAAAGTCGGTGACCACATTAGGATACCAATTATGAAACCAGTTCAGCTTGCCGCGACTTTCAGGGTGTATCGCCAATAGCCAATCGCGATTCAGGTCAAACCAATAGTGATTCGTTCTTCCTCTTGGCCACATCTCGTTATGCTCTGCGTCTATTGGGTCAACCACCAAGGGATTCCCACGGTATGTGTTTGCCCATTGTGTATGCCTATCGCGACCATCAGGGTTGATTGTGGGATCAATGAAAACAACGGCTTGCTTTAAATAATCTAAAACTTTAGCGTTGTTAGATGCTACAAGCGTATAGGTGGTAAGAAGAGCCGCTTCCGAACCTGAAGGTTCATTTCCATGAACGTTGTATCCGAGATTTACAAAAATTGGCAAATCAGAAAAGTCGGAAACTGTTGTATTAGGGTTAACTACTTCCATATGCCTGGAACGGATAGCTTCCAAATTGCTATGGTTAGAAGGATCGCTTACATTAAGTATAACTAAGGGTCTTAGCTCATGTGTTTTACCATAGTAGGTAATAGTAGCGCGGTCAGAAACCTCGGCTAATTTTTCCAAATACGCTATTATCCGATCATGCCGCGTATGATATTCCCCAATACCATAACCCAGAAAGCTTTCAGGGGTCGGGATCTTAGGGTCAAAGGGTTCATAGGACTTGTAGAAATAATCTTGAGCTACAGAAAAATTAAATAAAAAGAAGCCAATGAAGGCAAAAAAGAAAATCTTCATAAGATCCGACAGATTTGTTAAGTAGCATAAATTTAGAATAATAAATAAATCAGTTCTAAGAAAATATATAGCCGGACGAATTGTGGTGTTAGGGGAACGACAAAATATTTTATTTCAAAAATAATTTGGAAACATTCTAAACCGTCTATACGTTTGTCAAATCAATTCGAGATTCCTTTTGGAGTATCGATTTATAAAGAAGCGTGAAGAGACAGGCTCGAAGAAGCGCTAGCAACCGTCCGTAACTAGTGGAAAGGTGCTAATTCCTGATCCTTAAAATTCATCGCGGTGATGAATTGGGAGAATATAAATTGATGAAATGAAAAGAACTACCCAACATCAAAAAGGCTTATCAGCAACTTTCTCAAGCAAACTCGAATCCATTTCACATTGTAATTTTTCTTACAACTTCAGCCGGCAGATGATCTATTGTTGTTGCTGTTGTTGCTAGGCGCTATCTAGAATCTCTTTTTTTTAGATAAGTGGGGCTGGCGCCATCGGGCTTTTATGCTTGATAGATTCCTGTACCTGTTATTCTCAAAATAACTTAAAGAACCAAATTGAATTTAAAATCTAAAATACTAATCACATGTCACAAGAATTAAACTTTGAAACTCTACAGCTACACGCAGGGTATGAAGACGTTGAAGAATCGTCACGCTCAAGAGCAGTACCCTTGTATCAAACCACTTCTTACACATTCAAGAACTCTGAACACGGAGCCAACCTTTTCGCACTCAAGGAATTTGGCAACATTTACACCAGGATCATGAATCCTACTACGGATGTTTTTGAAAAGCGTATTGCTGCGCTTGAAGGTGGCGTAGCCTCATTGGCAGTGGGCTCGGGGCAAGCAGCTCAATTCATAGCGCTCAATAATTTCCTTACCATTGGAGATAACTTTGTATCTACGAGTTTCCTTTATGGTGGTACATACAATCAGTTTAAAGTGGCTTTCAAAAGGTTGGGCATTGAAGCGCGATTTGCAGAAAGTGACAAAGCAGAGCATTTTGAAAAATTAATTGATGAAAACACCAAAGCGATTTACCTGGAGACGATTGGTAACCCTGGCTTCAATGTTCCTGATTTTGATGCCATTGCAGAAGTAGCTCAAAAGTACGATATCCCGCTGGTTGTTGATAATACCTTTGGCGCCGGAGGCTACCTTTTCAGGCCTATTGAACATGGCGCAGCGGTTGTAACTGCATCAGCAACCAAATGGATAGGTGGCCATGGCACCTCAATAGGAGGTGTAATTATCGATAGTGGTAATTTTGACTGGGGCAATGGCAAGTTTCCTCAATTTACCGAACCCTCGGAAGGCTATCACGGGTTGAAGTTTTGGGATACTTTTGGCTTCAATAACCCGCTAGGCCTACCCAATATTGCCTTTGCGATCCGGGCCAGGGTCGAAGGTCTACGTGATTTTGGACCGGCCATAAGTCCGTTCAACTCTTTCCTACTTATTCAAGGACTTGAAACCTTATCGCTACGTGTACAACGTACCGTGGACAATGCCCTTGATTTGGCCAAATGGCTGGAGCAGCACCCGCAGGTGGAATCAGTAAATTACCCCGGTTTGGCAACCAGCAGCTACTATGAACTTGCCAAAAAGTACCTTAAGCGGGGATTCGGAGGCGTGCTTTCTTTTGTTATCAAAGGAGGTAAAGAAGAGGCTACCAGATTTGTAGATAACCTGAAGCTGGTAAGCCACCTTGCTAATGTGGGTGATGCAAAAACGCTTATCATTCAACCCTCGGCAACTACGCATCAGCAACTTAACGATGAAGAGCAACTCGCTTCCGGCGTGCTACCTAATTTGCTCAGAATCTCCGTGGGAATTGAACATATAGATGATATAAAATCAGATTTAGCAAATGCCTTTGACTCAATCAGCGCCGACTCAGCTGTTGAAGCCTAAGTTGGAAATTTTCGGTTATGATCAAAAGTTCAGTTTGGAGGGGGGCGACTCCCTCCCTGAACTGGAGATCGCTTACACTACCCACGGCACACTGTCTCCCGAAGGAGACAATGTTGTTTGGGTGTTCCATGCGCTAACGGCAAATGCTGATCCTTTTGAATGGTGGCCCGGGCTGATAGGAGAAAATGACTTCATTAATCCTACCGACCACTTTATTGTATGTGCCAATATGCTAGGCTCGTGCTATGGAACCACCGGCCCCGACCATATTAATCCTGAAACCGGGCAAAAATACGGGCTGAGTTTTCCTATGATCACCGTACGTGATATGGTAAATGCGCATAAGCTTTTACAAGAACGCCTCGGCATTGAAAAAATACACCTGGGCATAGGCGGAAGCATGGGTGGCCAGCAGCTTTTAGAGTGGGCTGTTCAAGATCAACGCCTCTTTAAAAATATTACGCTTATTGCCACAAACGCAAGGCATTCTGCATGGGGCATTGCATTTAATGAATCGCAACGCCTTGCACTTGAGGCAGATCCAACTTTTCAATATACGTATGATGGAGCCGGCGAAAAGGGCCTGAAGGCAGCCAGAGCTGTAGCTATGCTCTCCTACAGAAATCAAGCAACCTATGAAAAGGCTCAAACCGATTTTGAAGATAAGCTGGATAATTTCAAAGCAAGCAGCTATCAAGCCTATCAAGGTGAAAAGCTGGTAAAACGATTCAGCCCTCACGCCTACTGGTATTTGAGCAAAGCTATGGATAGTCATAATGTAGGCCGGGAGCGAGGGCCATTAGAAGAAGTTTTAGGTACAATAAAAGCTAATACGCTTGTCATTGGCATAGAAACTGATATCCTTTTCGAACCCGGAGAGCAAGAGTTTTTGACTAAGCATATCATCAACGCAACATTTCAGGTAGTCCCGTCGCTGTATGGGCACGATGGTTTTTTAATAGAAACTGAGACCATTGGAAAACACATTGATCAAGCTTTAAGTAAGTTAAGTAATGAGTAAATATAGAATAGGTCTTTTTGGTTTTGGATGTGTAGGGCAAGGTCTTTACGAAACACTTCAAAGGAATAATCAGATAGATGCAGAAGTGGTAAAAATATGTGTGAAGGACAGTACCAAAAAACGTCCTATTGCAGATGATATCTTCGTCTACAGCGCTGATCAAATATTGGAAGATGATACAATCGATTTGGTAGTAGAGCTTATTGATGACGCAGCTACAGCTTTCACCATTGTATCCGAATCGCTTTCTAAAAGGAAACGAGTAGTTAGCGCTAACAAAAAGATGGTAGCTGAAAAGCTGGGTGAACTTATCCAACTACAAAAAGAGCATAACACTCCACTACTTTATGAAGGCGCGGTTTGCGGGAGTATACCCATAATTAAAACGCTGGATGAGTACTATTCTCTTGAAAAGGTAAACGAAATTAAAGGTATTTTCAATGGCTCCACTAACTACATATTGACCAAGGTCATTGAAGAAAGTAAGAGCTATCAGGACGCGCTAAAAGCAGCTCAGGATAATGGATTTGCCGAAACTGACCCTGTTTTAGACGTAGAAGGTTATGACCCCAAATACAAATTGGCCATCGTATTGCAGCACACTTTCGGACTACAGGTACACCCTGACGATATTTTTAATCAAGGTATCCAAAGTATTACACAGGCAGACATTCAATTTGCGGCCGAGCGCGACTTGAAAATAAAGCTTCTCTCCAGGGCAAGCAGGTATGGTGACAAAGTAACCGGTTTTGTAGCGCCACATTTCGTGAGCAAGGAAAGCCCCCTATTCCACGTTGAAAATGAGTATAACGCTGCCCTTATTGAAGGCGAATTTGCCGATGAGCAGGTGTTAATCGGAAAAGGAGCAGGTAAACTACCAACCGGTTTAGCTGTACTCTCCGATGTAGCGGCCATTACCCGGGGATATCATTATGACTATCCAAACAAGTCTGATAAATCCACTTTTATTACGTCTGAAGAAGAGGTATACGTGAGCTTTGAAAATGGTGAAGTCATTGATTTTGGTTTGTTTAACACAATTTCAGAAAAGTACATAGGTCAAAAATCGGGCTATGTAATTGGTGAGATAAAGTTAGATAAGTTAAAACGACTTATTAAAGAGAAAAATGTGAATGCGATTTTTACCTCGGGGGCCGAAGAAGAAATAGAGGTACACAGACTTTCATACTCGTATGCCTAATTGTGGAGTGAACATAGTCGTCAGACCACTTTTCTTCGTTATCTTGTTCTCAAATAATATCAAAAGAAGTGGTCAAACGACTAAAAAGAATATTTTATGTAAGCTCTCAACATCAGCCTAATGTATTAAGAGAATTCTTCTAATATCATTGGCCTTTTCCATAGCCTCTGACATTCCCGGGCTGTCCTCCACGTCTATCATCTGTTTGAACGCGCTCAACTGATCTATGTACTCAGCCAAAGCTTTGGACACGAACTTTTTATTTTGAGCGAAGATAGGCGCCCACATCTCAGGAGAACTTTTAGCCAACCGCACAGTAGACTCAAAGCCGCTACCTGCCAGGTTAGCTATGTTTTTTTCATCTCTCTCTATATTTAATACCGTTAGCCCTAACATAAACGAGGAGATATGAGAAAGATGTGAAATATAGGCCACATGCTTATCATGATCCCCTGAGTCCATAAAAACCGTTTTCATACCAACGTCATTAAACAGTTTCAAAGCTAGTTTTAAGGCAGAATCATCAGAATAGCTTTGATCACAAACTACGTTGATCGCTCCTTCATATAAGGAAGAAAAGGCAGCCAGCGGCCCAGTATTCTCCGTTCCGGCCATAGGATGGGCAGCAACATATCTGCCACGGAGCGCATGATTTTTTACACTTTCGCATAAGTAACTTTTTGTGCTTCCCAGGTCAACAATAAGTTGTTCGGGTGACATTAAATCCAGAACTTGTGGTAGCAAATACGATATGGCATCAACCGGAGTAGCTATGATAATGACATCAGACTTCAATATACCTTCTTCAAGCGGCACACATGTATGAACTATCTTGTTCTTAATGGCCGCCGCTTCATGATCTTTGTTCTTATCGACCCCATAGATCATTTTAACCGAATCATTCTGTTTTAGAGCCAAGGCAAAAGACCCTCCCATTAACCCGAGACCAATCACACTTACTTTCATACCTGGGAATCCATAAACTTAGAAATACGGAGATGTGACTTACTTAGAATCTCTTTACTAGCACATAACGAGATTCTGATATACCGTTCTCCATTGCTACCAAAGATGAACCCTGGGGTAATGAAAACCCTGGCCTTATCAATGATTTGATCTATCCATTCCGAAACACCTGGAATGTATTCTGGGGCCTTTCCCCAAACAAACAATCCTTCCTGATCCGGATTAAATTTACAGCCTAGTGTCTGCATAATCCCGAGCGCCAGCTTTCTCCGTTCAGCATAAAGTCTATTTAAATCTTTGTGCCATTTTTTAGGTGACTTAAGCGCTTTGATAGCAGCTTTTTGCATAGGCAAAAACATACCTGAATCCATGTTACTCTTTACCTTTAGTATAGTTTCGACATAATCATCACGTCCGGCTATCCATCCTAATCGCCAGCCCGCCATATTATGCGACTTACTCAATGAACTAAGCTCAAGGCATGCCTCTTTTGCACCGTCAACTTGAAAAATGCTCAACCCCTGGCCGCTAAAAAGCTTGCCATATGGGTTATCATTTACAATAAGAAAACCGTGCTTTCTTGCATAGCCGATAAGTTTTTCAAATTGCTCTACTGAGCCTCTAGACCCAGTTGGCATATTAGGAAAATTCACCCATAAGAGTTTGATATCATCAAGTGGCAATCTATCAAAACTTTCCCAGTCTATTTCCCAATTTGATCCTTCGTCCAGATCATAGCTTATAACTTCAGCTTGAACTAATTTTGAAACGGAGGCATAAGTAGGGTATCCGGGGTTAGGAATGAGTACTTTATCGCCAGGGCTTAAAAACGCCATTGATATATGCATTATACCTTCCTTAGAGCCAATCAAAGGCAGTATCTCATTTTTATACTTAAAACTTACAGAGTAATGTTCATGCAGCCATATTGCTATTTGCTGCCTTAATTCCGGCAGGCCGCCATAACTTTGGTATCCATGTACACCTTTTTCTTGAGCCCAATCATTTAAGGTCCGAATCACTTCATGCGAAGGAGGAAGGTCCGGACTGCCAATACCCAGATTAATTATGTCGGCGCCATCTTGATTCAACTTGGCAATATCTCTCAATTTCCTTGAAAAATAATACTCGGATACATGACTAAGTCGATCGGCCGGATTGATGATCATATGTCTAATTTAAGAACCCGAATCACTGTAGAAGGCTAAACAAGAGATAAAAATAAGAACCAGGTAATGGCAAGAATAAACTTTTCGTCAATATATTTGTAATCCTTTAAAGAGAAAAATTTAGACAAAAAATTAGCCTGATATGAGTACGGTTATTTTTACTTCAATAGTAGCGTTTACAGTAATTATTTTGCTTTTGGTTTTGATTCTGCTTTTTGCACAATCAAAATTAGTGCAGTCAGGGCCGGTGAACATCATTGTGAATGGCGATAAGGATAATCCTATTGTAACTACTGCAGGTTCGACATTACTTTCTACTTTATCTGCCCAAAAACTATTTTTACCATCTGCCTGTGGTGGCGGTGGTACATGCGCTATGTGTAAGTGTGTCATAGATGAAGGTGGTGGAGACGTCTTACCCACTGAAGTAGGTCATTTGAGCCGTGCGGAGCAGAAAGATCACGTAAGATTGTCGTGCCAGGTAAAGGTGAAGCAGGATATGGAAATACGTATTCCTGAAGAGATCTTTGGTATTAAAAAGTGGGATACCACTGTGGTTTCAAACTACAATGTATCTACTTTCATTAAGGAGTTTGTCATGCGTCTTCCTGAAGGCGAAACAATGGATTTCGAAGCCGGGGGTTACATTCAAATCGATGTCCCTCCCATTGAAGTAAAGTTCAGTGACATGGATATTACTCCTAAGCCTGAATTAGGCCACCCTAACGACGTTTTTCAAAGCGATTGGGACAATTTTAAACTTTGGGATTTAGTTATGAAGAATGACGAGACTATCTTCAGAGCTTATTCTATGGCAAACCACCCAGCGGAAGGCAATATTGTAATGTTAAATATACGTATTGCCACTCCACCTTGGGACAGAGATGCCGGTAAGTGGATGGATGTGAATCCTGGTATTTGTTCGTCATATGTATTCTCGAGAAAGCCAGGTGATATCGTGACAATTTCAGGTCCTTATGGTGAGTTTGAAATCAATCACACTGAAAGGGAAATGGTATACATTGGTGGTGGAGCAGGGATGGCTCCACTCAGAGCTCAGATCTTCCATTTATTCCATACCATGAAAACCGATAGAAAGGTGTCATACTGGTACGGCGGTCGTTCTAAGAAAGAGCTGTTTTATGTAAACCATTTTAGAAAAATAGAGGATGATTTCCCTAATTTCAAATTTCATATCGCCCTCTCTGAACCATTGGAAGAAGACAATTGGACGGTAAAGAAAAGTCTTGATGATAATGAGGCAGACGGATATTTAGGTTTCATTCACCAGGCCCTTTATGATAACTACTTAGGTAAACATGAGGATCCAGAAGAGGTAGAGTATTACCTGTGCGGCCCTCCACTCATGAATGCTGCTGTGCTAAAGATGTTAGATGAAATGGGCATACCTCCCGAAAACGTTCGATTTGATGATTTTGGAGGCTAATCCGTAAAGATGATATTGTAAACCCTCAAAGGACATCCTTTGAGGGTTTTTTATTTTCTATTGTTCCCTAAAACCCTAATTTTAGAAATAAACCACTGGATGGATTTAAAGATCTTCTTTTCTCCGCTCGAGGAAGAGCTATTTACTCATATTGAGAGCTCAGGTAGTTTTTACAAAAACATCTCAGCCAATATAGACAGTATGCCTAACTACAGGCAAGCGCAAATTGCCATTATTGGAGTATGTGAAAGCCGAGGCTCAGATTCAAACAATGGTACAAATAAGGCTCCCGATACTATTCGAAAGAAGCTTTATGAGCTAAAAAAAGGTTTTGGATCTTATAAAATTGCAGACCTTGGTAATCTCAGGCCGGGAATGGATTTGGGTGAAACCTTAGGCCGCTTAAAAGAGGTGTGTCGTTTATTAATTGAAAGGAATATTCTACCCGTTATTATTGGAGGCTCTCATGATCTTGACTTTGGTCAGTATCAAGCTTATGAAGACATGGATAAGTTAGTGAGTCTTCTTAATGTAGACGCATTTCTTGATATGGAAGATAAGGCCGCTAATCTAAGTCAAGGCCACATCAATAAAATTTTAATCCATGAACCCAACTATCTTTTCAATTATAGTCACTTGGCTTACCAGAGTTACTTAATTGACCAAAACGCTATTGACATCTTGGAGAAGCTCTATTTTGAAGCCTACCGTGTTGGACATCTTAGATCGAACATTACAGAGATGGAGCCTATTATTAGAAATGCAGATATGCTTACTTTTGATATAACAGCTATAAAATCCGGAGATGCACCCGGAAATGGTAATGCTCAGCCTTTTGGACTAACAGGCGAGGAGGCGTGCCAAATATGCTGGTATGCGGGGTTGAATGAAAAGTTGAGCTCAGTAGGCTTTTATGAGTATAATCCAGAGTTTGATGATGAAAGCCAAAAAACCGCATCGGTCGTAGCCACCATGATTTGGTATTTTATCGAAGGATATTATCATCGAAAAAACGAACAAAATTTCAAAACAAACGATTATACTAAATTCGTTGTTTCCATGCCGAGCGATCCCGAGACTTTGAGCTTTTACAAAAGTAAACTCAGTGAAAAATGGTGGATGGAAGTACCTTTCCCGCAAGGCAGAGAGCAATATTCCAGAAACTGCATCATACCATGCAGCTATTCAGACTATCAGCTTGCCACACAAGGAGAATTACCGGAACGTTACATTAACACCCATGCGAAACTTATTTAAATAATTAAGAAAAAGATAACCATGAAACATTTTGCTCTATTGTTGATTTCAATGTTTTTTTTAGCATGTACCACAAAAGAAGATGCAAATAAAATTGTAAATGAAGCTATCCTGCAAGCCGGGGGTGATCTGTTTGAAAATACTGAAATTGAATTCGTATTTAGGGATCGCGAATACGGTTATAAGAAAGTAGGCGGAAACTTTGAATACGTCCGTATTTTTAAGGATTCCACAAACGTTGTGAGAGACGTGCTTGCAAACACTGGATTTACGCGCCAAATTGATGGCATTACAACTGAAGTAGCAGATACCATGGCTACTAAATATAGCAATTCAGTAAATTCTGTTGTTTATTTTGCTTTGCTTCCATACGGTTTGAATGATCAGGCAGTTAATAAAATTTATGTGGGTCAATCCACGATCAAGGATGAAGTCTACCATAAGATTAAAGTAACATTCAATCAAGAAGGCGGCGGTGAAGATTTCCAAGATGTATTTATCTATTGGGTTGGTGAAGACGATCATAAAGTTGACTATTTGGCCTATTCATACGAAACGGATGGAGGAGGCATCCGCTTTAGGGAAGCGTATAATGAGCGGGTCATCAATGGCGTGCGTTTTGTAGATTATGTCAATTATAAACCAAAGGATATACAAGATCTGGAAGTTTTAGATCAGGAATTTGAAAAGGGAAACCTGGAGGAGCTGTCAAAAATAGAACTAACTGATATTAAGGTTAACCGGCTCTAGTTTTCAGTTTACGCTTTCTGTAAACCAAAACTCCGGTATATAACAGAATTACCAACCCTGTAGATTGTAGTATAATAAACTTCACTGTATCATCAGCCGGTAAACCGAATACGTCGTCGATAACGTTCCATAGGCTATTTAAGCCGAGTAATAATAATATTTCCAAGACTACAAAAGCCATCACATTCAAAAAAGCGGAATTCATCTTGTCCTGCACTATTTGAAAGTCATTGGCTGTAATGACAAGAATAATGCCCAATAGAGGTAATATAAAACCATTTAATGCTTGAGCCGTAACAATAACCGGAATAGGTTTTACATCTAAAAATCCGAATAACAATCCTACAGACAATACCAGAAACCACCCTATCCTATACCAACGTGTGGAAAACTCATTCTTACCAAACAAACCTTCCGTAATAATACCGGCCGCCATTGGAGCAGTTACAGTAGAAGTAAAACCAGCTGAAAATAAACCCGCTCCAAGTAACAAATAGGCCCAGTTACCTAAACTGTTACCCATAAGCCTGGCCATATCCAAAAAGGAATTCATACTGCTTATCTGTGTGGCTGCAATCAAAATAGCTATGGATATAAAACCCCCAAAAACAATGGAAATAGCGAGGCCAATCCTCATTTCTCTCAGAGTTTGCCCCTTGCTAAGGCCTGAACCCAGATAAATATTGTAAGGTACGATGGTTGTTCCGATAAGGGCCAACGTTAACCATTCAGAACCTTCAGGAATCGAAGGTACGGTGCCAGAAAGTATTTGGCTTAAAGAGGGTGAGCTTTTTAGCGCTACAATTACAAAACCGATACCCATAAGGGCTACCAGAAACCCTAATACTTTTACTATTACCGATTTACCCCCCAACCCTAAGAGTACTAATGCGCCTACTCCAATAATGGATAATAGTGAGAAACGACCGACGGGCATAAGTATTGAAAAACCGCTTAGAGCTCCTAAAATATTGCCTGCCTCATAGGCCGCACAACCTACAATTACGGCAAAACCGATAAGAAAGGCCGGAAAGGGATTGAGATTTTGCTTTAGAATTTTGCTAAGATCGCTACCTGTAACAATTGAAATACGGGCAGCCATCTCCTGTAGAATAAGGCATGCCATTGTAGCAAATACTAATGACCATATAAGACCATACTTGTAAGATGCTCCGGCCGTCGATGAAGCCGCGAGTGTTCCGGGGCCTATAAAAGCTGCTGAGATTACAGACCATAGCAGAATAGAACGGATTCTTTTTTTAATTGCAAACATGTAAGGTTACTCCTACGCTTATCTCGCAGTTCCAAACTACTCAAAAATTAAGTACTTTTAAATTAAAAGGGTGGTATTCAGTTAATATCATACATTATATGAAACTTATGATAAGACTCTTCTGTCTGGTTGCTTTGTTTCTCTTGAATTTGCCACTGAACCGGGTTCTAAGCCAAGATACAGCTCCTAAAATTGTGATTAACTCGGTTGGTCACTCGGGCAAGGTTTTTAACGTACTCTATACACCCGATGGATCGAGAATAATCTCGGTATCTGAGGATAAAAGTATTCGCATATGGGACGCTAAAACCGGTGAACTTCTTAACAAGTATGAATCTGAAATAGGCGCTGGTCCAAAAGGAATGTTATATGCATCGGCTATTACACCGGATGGTGATATGCTAGCCGTCAGCGGCTACCCGGTAGATGACGATGCTGATAACTATATTATATTCATCGATCTAAATACAGGAAAGCAAGTAAGCACAGCTATTGGCCATAGTAATGTTATTAATACACTTGATTTTACAGGTGACGGGAAATACCTGGCAAGCGGCAGTGATGATGGCACGATTCTCATCTGGCAAGTCTTAGGAAAAGAAGAAACAAAAAGTATTCATAAAATTGACGTTGGTTCAAGAGTGGCTAAACTCTCCTTTAACCAAAAAACCAATGCGCTGGCGGTAGCTTCGGAATCAAAAAATATTAAGGTATACAATCTGGCAGGCCTGAATAATGGAAATATAAATTACGTACCAAGGGAGCTAAAGAAGCATAAAGATATAGTGAATAATGTGAGCTTTTCTCCCGATGGTTCTTTTATCGCTAGTAGTAGCTTTGCGCAGGATCTGGCGCTCTGGAGATCGGATGGCTCGTTCGTCAAATCTTTTGACACAGATGATAAAGTGGTAAATGCACTGGCTTTTTCTCATGATTCCAGGATTCTTATCGCGATGGATGAAACAGGAAAGGGAGTAAGTTTTAATATTCCATCAGGAACTAAACTTTCTACTTTTACCGGGCACGATAATACTGTATTCAGCGCGACATTTTCACCTAACTCAGCTTCAGGCAGTTACCTCGCCTGTACTGCCGGAGGTAATAATAATGTATTAAAGATCTGGAATCCGATCAACGGCAAAGTTCAGCAAACTATTAAGGGAAAAGGCAGCGTTGTTTGGGACTTACAATTTGGTGAAGACCTGGATTTGTATATTAAAAAGCAACCTGATAAAACGGGGTATGACTATAGTTTCAATTTTAAAAACTTTTCAATACGCCAAAAACCGGATAATCCTAAAAATAGCTACAGCTCAGCTGCAAACGCCAATCTTGCCCAGTTGAGTCCATATCAGATAGAGGTCAATCGCCAGGGGCTAATTCAAAATGATGAATTTGAAGATGGTAGAGTATTAGACTTTCAAGGAACAAAAACCGGGAATGTAATAGTAGCAAGTGATTTTTCACTAAAAATGTATTCTCCTCAAGGCACATTGATCAAAGAGTTTCTTGGGCATACAGCCGGTGTTCGTTCGGTTGCCGTAACCAAGGATGGAAGGTATATGGCCTCGGGTGGCGAGGACCAAACTATAAAAATCTGGAAACTGGATGAATCCGGGAAAACCCCAAGTATGAAGGAGATTTTTCCCAGCTCTGAATGGGTAGAGTACTTTAACGGATATGAACTCGGCGCCCTTGCTACTTCAAACACCGCCGAGGCCTGGAAAGAGGCAATAGCCAAAATCGAAGGTTCAGGAGATAGGACGGCCAGGGATATACAGGCTGTTTTTGATAACCTTGGAGAAGCTATTACACCTTTTGTAAACTTATTTGTATCCAACGATTCTGAATGGATAAGCTGGGTACCAACCGGATATTTTAACTGCAGCTCCGCAGGTGGGCAGTACTTTGGCTGGCACATAAACAGAGGTGTGAGGCAGTTGGCTGATTTCTATACAGCAGAACAATATTTCGAAATTTTATATCGCCCCAAGGTATTGATGCGTAGCGTCAATGAGAGCAAAAGAGTAAACGTAATACTTCAGGACGAGGGTGAACAACTGTTTGACCTTGGCAAGCTTGAGCGACCTTCGGCTGCTTTTTTTAATCTTAGTGAAGCTACTATTGGCGAGCACAAGATCCTTGATTACCAAGATGGCGGCTATCAAACCAAAACCAAATCCATAAACCTGGAAGTGGACCTTTACAATGGTGGCGGTGGGCTAAAAGAGCTGAACATTTACCAAAATAACAAGCTCATTATCACTGATCAGGAACTCGGCCAGGTAGCTGTTGGCAGAACTATGAAGAAGTCTTTTGATGTAAACCTGACGAACGGACAAAATGAGTTTAAGGTAATTGTTAAAAACAGCCAGAAAATTGAATCCAGGCCCAACGAAATACATATCCTGTACAATGGCGATGTTGTGGCCTCTTCAGACTTGTTCATATTGGCTGTAGGTATCAATGAATATAAAAATCCTGTTTACAACCTTAATTACGCTCAACCGGACGCTAAATCTTTCGTTCAAAAGATTTCTGAAAGAAGTGGAAAGATTTTCAGGAACGTTAGAAAGCTGGAGATCTATGATAAAGACGCTACAAAAGATAATATTCAGAGAGCATTTAAATCAATAGTTACCCAGGCGAAGCCAGAAGATGTGTTCGTTTTTTACTATGCCGGCCACGGCACGCTAGACGAGGATAATAATGACGAATATTACCTTGTACCTACTGATATAACCAAGCTTTACGGTGACCCCGCGCAGTTGCAGGCAAAGGGAATTTCTGCCACCGGTTTAAAAGGAATGCTGGCAGAGCTAAAACCTCAGAAACAGCTCATCTTAATGGATGCATGCCATTCAGGAGGCGCCATAAATACGATAAAAACCCGTGCACCTGCTTCTGAAGAAAAGGCAATAGTTCAGTTGGCAAGGGCGTCCGGAGTGGTAATGATTGCTTCCAGCGGCACGCAGCAATATGCCTCTGAGTTTGAAGTTTTGAAGCATGGGGTATTCACCTATACTTTGTTGGAGGCTTTGGACGGCAAGGCAGGACGTATAGATAACAGGATTATGGTAGGGGCATTAAAATCGTATATGGAACTAAGAGTACCTGAGTTGGCCGAAGAGTATGGCGGACAAGCTCAATACCCTACCGGATATACACAAGGCAATGATTTTCCTATAGGCGTATTGGAAGATGAATGACTCCAACCGCATTGAGATTATATTAAAAAAAGGAAGTTTATCTTATCTTCTTCGCTTTTTAGAAAGGGGCTTTCTTCTTTGGCTAGCCCGTTTGTAGTTTTGGTTTCTGAGTTTATTGGTGTTGAACCGCTTCTTGGATACTTTCTTCGGTCTCTTGTAATTCGAATAACGTGCATTCGGAGACTTTACATACTTCAGCCGCTTCTTGCGCTTTGTCAGTTCTGACGGACTCCGCGCTCCTACCGACCTGCCCCGCTTCACTGCCGATGAAAGGGTCTTCCTCCTGAAGGCCAAGGCATTCTTGTAGTCCGCCTTAAAACGGTCCTGGTAGTTGTAACTACTAAAGTCAAAACGAAGCGTGATCTCATTATTACTACCTATAGAGGAGCGAAAATCATTGCTGAGGGTCTCATAGCTATATCCGATCAGTACCTTCTTCAGGATTCGTAGCGCTGCCGTGGCGGTCATTTGGCCAGAGCTTCTATAAGAGCCCCCCAGGGTGATGCTATTGTTAAAGGTGTAATATAAGCCTGCATCCAACTGGTAGCTCTCCGAGGACAGCCGACGGTATACGGCTATTGGCTCAATGATATCACGCCCATAGGCCAACGGTATCTTGCCGTTGATGTAGCCTGTATAGAAGCCCGATAACTGATTGGATTCATCGGAGAGCCCAAACCCTGAAGCCAACCGGTTGATGGAGGCCCCCAGATCAAAGTACTTCGTGCTCAGGTTAACGCCAAAGGAAAAGTCTGTACTTTGCAGGTTGGCATCATCCCCAAAGAGTAAGGGATCACTTTCATCGATCACGTCCAGTTTGGTGGTGTTGACTTCCAGGTTGTTGAACTCTGCCGATACGCCCATCGAAAGTGAGGCGCTGCCCGACATACGAATATGGTAGGCAAAGGCGCCAGACACGTAGATACGGTCATAGACGCCTACTTCCTCCTGGAATACATTGAGCCCCGTACCAAATCTATGCCCGCCAAAAGGGGTATGTGCGCTGACAAGGTTGCTCGCAGAAGCATCATCTACCCCGGACCAGAAGGTACGGTGGGAAAGGGTAAGTGAACCGAATTCATTGCCGGCCACGGAGGGGTTGAAGATGAAGGAGTTGGTAAGGCGCTGGCTGTATAAGGGAATATCTTGGGCAGCCACGTTGAAAAAAGTGGCGCTTAGCAAAAGGATAAGACAACTGAGTGCTCTCATGGTATTAGTCGCCCTTTATTACGGTTATACTTCGTTTTACTGTTTCGCCTATTTCCGGCAGTTCTACCACACAGATGTAGTTGCCCGCCGGTATATAGTCCCCATTGATAATCAGGTCCCAGTCATTGGTATATCCACTGAACTGGGCGACTTCTACGCCCCAGCGGTCAAATAAGGTGACTGTATTGCCCGGGTAATCAAGTATGCCTTCTATCATTAAAAAGTCATTCTGACCGTCGCCATTGGGGGTGACTGCATTCTTAATGCTGATGGTTTCCAGAGGTATTACTGTGAGGGAGGTGGAGGTAGTACCTGTACAGCCCTGGTCATTCTCAAAGGTCAGTTCTACCGTATAGCTACCGGCACGCTCATAGGTATGGAATGGATTTGTGGCTGTACTGGCTCCACCATCGCCAAAGCTCCAGTTGACGGTGTTTAGCACATCGGCGCTGTTAAAACTAAACTGTGTTTCCTGACCAGGCTTGATCTCATCCGGCACAATGATGCTTACTTCCGCAGCCTGGAGGATGGAGACGGCCAGGCCTGCTGCAGTGATCATACCACATGCGTTACTGGCCGTTGCCTCAACCGTACCGGCCTGCCCGTTTTCCAGGTTCACGGTGATGGAGGGGGCGGTGGTTGTTAAATCATTGGCCGCAAAGCCAGACGGAAGTGTCCAGTTGTAGGTTGTAGCTCCGGTAATACCGGCAACGGTGTAGGTGACGTTTTGGGCATCGGAACACAATTCTGTACTCCCCTGAACGCTGCCCGCTCCTGTTGGAGGTTCTTGCCGCGTAAGGGTTATGGCAGCCGCATTGGATTGTATACAGGTGCCGTTGGTGATGGTCCAGGTAAACGTGTTTGAGCCAAAGGACAGGTTACTCACACTGGAGGTGGGGCTGGTGGGATCATCTATGGTAGCGCTGCCTGTAGTTGTCCATACTCCCGAACCTACTGCCGGGGAGCTTCCCCCAAGGTTGGCGTAGGTGGCCTCACAGGTGGTATCATCCGGACCTACGGTTGAGGTTGAGGGGGCTTGGTCTACGTTGATGGTTACACTACCGGTTATGGCCTGTACGGTGCAGGATACGTTGTCTTCTATGGAGGTGATGCTGTAGGTGGTAGTGGTGGCAGGGCTTACCGGAATGTCCGAGCCGCTTGCATAGTTCGTGATGGAGGTGCCGTCGCTTAACATGAAGGAATAGGGGGCCGTACCTCCTATCATAGTAGCGGTGAGGGTAGCCTGATCGCCCTCGCAAATGGTGGTCGCCCCCAAGCTGTTGAGGGTAACGGTTTGAAATTGTGGACTGACCGTAACGGTAACAAAAGCTGCATCCGAAACACAGCCCAGACCATCGGTTACCGTCACCGAGTAGGTGGTCGTGGTGGTGGGAGAAGCCACCGGATTTTGCACTGCAGGATCATCTAGGGTACCTTCATTATCCCACAAGAAAGTGTAGTTGCTATCGCCACCCGATGGAGTAGCCAAGAGGGCAACCGTCTCGCCTTCACAGAGGAAGGTAGCGGAACCGGCATTTACGGTGGGCCGGTTCGATGTATCGTCAATGGTGACGGCTATGGGCGTGGAGATGCATGTGGTAATGTTATCTGTCACGGTAATGGTATAGTCGCCCGGGGCTAAATTACTGACTGTTTCTAAAGCTGTGCCCGAAAAGTTTACGTCCTGGGCGCCGGTTATCGCGTAGTTGACGTCTCCTGAGGATCCGGCCACAGATAGGTCGAGTTCTCCGTTATTAGGGTTACATGCGGTGTTGGCGATGGGTATGGCATCCACAATGGGAAGGGGGTTCACGGTGATCGTTACCGCTCCGTTTACCGTGCCGGTACAACCTACTCCATCGATTAAGGATACCAGAGTGTAGGTGGTTGTACTTGTAGGGGTAACCGGTATGGGATTTCCGGATATATAGCCATTGGTTGTGCTTACGGCGCTACCATCATCTATCTGAAGTTCATAGGGATCACCACCCCCGGTTATGGTAACACTTAGGTCAACGCTCTCGCCATTACATATGCTTGATGTGGCGCTGATCAAGACGCCGTCGATTACCGGTAAGGACTCGCCTACGGTCACTGCAAATGGAACTGAGGAAATGCCGCTACTGATGTTTGTGGCTACCACGGTGTAGTCGCCTGATTCCAGACCTGTAAAGGCCGGACCGTTGGTGCTTACACTTGCAGAGGCCTCATCAAACAGCTCAAAAGTGTAGTCGGCCAGTACACCTGGCGTGACCGCTGTCACTGTGATGGCGCCATCTCCCCCCGCACAGGCGGTATCATCGGTAGGTGTTGCCGTGGTAATGGTGGGAGCTGTGCCACTCACGGTAATGGTAACGGTATTGGGGGAAAGAAGCGCGGATCCACCGGTGGTCAGTACATGGAGAGTACTGGTACCCACACCCTCAAAGTTGAAGCCTGATCCCAAGAAGTTTAACTGGCCTGAGATGAACTGAGCAGGTGCACTGACCGGAATGAGGTCATCCGGGTCTGCCGTACCTACAACAAAGGCTTCTGTAAAGTCTATATCTACGTTGTCGTTGATATCCACCGCCTCAAAAATAGGTTGTTGTGTAAGAGCCACGTATTGGTTGGCGGTAGCAGATGGCTGTTGAACAATGTTGATGGCTGTGGCGGATACTTCAATAGGCGAGCTGGTACGGCTCGCGCCACCACCATCCGCCAACGCAAAGCCTGAGTTCCCCGGCTGGCTGGTGACGTTAGCTACGGTGATTTGCACCTGCACGCCGTCGGTTACGGCGGTGTTAAAGGTAACGTAGACGTCTAAAGTGGTCGTCCCATTATCAGGGGCGCTTACGGTAAGGGAGTTAAAGGTGGCGGTAGCGCCTGCCGAAATTTCGCCAAGTTCGGTAGTCCCCTCATACAAGGCGATTCTCGATACATTAGCGCTATTGCTTAGATTAAAGGTAATACCGGTAAGTACTGTGGGCGCCATATCCGCATCATTGTCGGCGCCCCCATCACGAATGTCAAAGGACGATAGCAAAAAAGATCCTATGGTGACATCTGCCCCTTGAAAGGAGGTATAATCAACGCTTGGGCCTACGACAAAGGGGGTGGTTAATATGACATCCGAATCTAAACTGGGCAGGGTAGTAGCCATTTGCTCCGGGATCGTTCCGTCTGTCTTGTAGTCAATGTTTACACCGGTATTCGTATAGGGGTAGATCCTAAAGGTGTAGTCAACCGCAGGTGTAGCGCCTGTAAATTGGTAGCTCGTTGCCCCGGCAGCCAGGTTCACTACCGCTACACCATCCGACAGGTTTGTATCATCGGATTGTGCTACGCCATCGGCTACCGCAGGAAAGGAACTGCCATCCGCGATGGCTTGTAGTAAGTACCCTTCGGCCAATTGCGCATTCACCGATTCCACCCACGATAAATCTATCGTCGTTAAGCCTACCCCATCAACACCAAAACCACTTATATGCTCCAAAGGCTCAGGGGTGGGTAAAGTAGTTTGTGATAGGGTATTCGCCCCGCTTATAGTTTCCAGATAACAAAGTCCCCCGACATCGCTGTACTCAAAAACAGCAAAGGAATACGTGGTAAGTGGACTAAGTCCGTCCACTGTAGTAGCTGAACCGGCGCCATTGAACACAACAAAAGAGCCTGCTATATTAGAGCCTAAACCAAAGGTTGATGACGAGACATACAGTGAGCCGTCTACGGGGGTAGGTGTCGATCCAAACGTCGCGGCTTCTTTAGCAAGTATCAATCGATTGTTACCATTACCATTGGTCCAACTGATACTAATCGTACCCGAACCAACACCATCCAGTCCTAATCCCAAAGCTTGAACGGTTGGATCTTCGCAAGACGTTGTAAAAGACCCGGTTAATGCTAAACCATAACAATTACCACTACTAAACTGGTTTTCAATGATTGAATAGAAGTATGTAGTTGAAGGAGACAAGCTTCCAATGGATGTCGTATTTGCAGTCGTATTATTGATCAAAAAATTCCCTCCTCCCTGATCATCCACTCCAAAATCGGTATCTCCACCTCCATAATCTATTAAGTCAACAGGAGCAAAGTCCACGGCGGAACCTTCTTTCAACACTATAATTCGACTATCTCCATTACCATTCGTCCAGCTAAGATCAGCAGTCGTAGAAGTAAGATTACTTATGACGCCACCAGTGGGCGCTACCGTAGGATTATCGCAAGGAACAGTGAAGTTCCATGTTGTAGTATTCGAAATGCCAAAGTAGTCTAGCCTTGAAATATTACTCACTACGTTAGAACCAACCAACACATAATAATCTCCCGGAACCATAGCGTTGGTTGGTATTTGCGCCTCGTTTCCTGAAAAAGTAATTGAGGACCTATCTATAGTTTGCCAAAGTGAACCTTCTCTGAAAATTCTAACCTGGATATTTGTGCCGGTGGCAGACGTAATTGATCCTTGAACCTCTTCATTGAAAATTATCCTAATTTGAGTCTGACCGTTTGTTACTCCAACGGCATCATCGGATGGGTCAAAAGAAGATGCAAAGGGCGCAGATGTATCTAACTCTACAGCTAAGCCCCTGACATTAGATAATCCTGATCTCAGCAAGACATTTGTATCATTATTAATATCATAAAGCCATATTTCCGTACTGGTCGTGTAAAACAAGCCTACCCGATCATAAAATGCCATAGCAGAGATACTACTACCGGCGTCTGATTGAATTACAGTTGATGAACCTCCTCCTGTACTAGATCTAAGAATCTGACTTCCATCAGAATAATAAAGGAGGTTGTTTTCTCCGTCTATCTCGAGATACTCATATGACACTCCGGTTAGAAAACCCGGAAAGGCCGTATTTCCAAAAGGCGAGGTAGCGCCGTAAATAGCTGGATCATCCGCGTCCACGTAAAAAATATCACCCGAACTGGATGAATAGTCAATACCGAACATAAAGTTAAAATCCGACACGCCTGCAAGGTTCATATAATCGCGTGTCGCACCACTAAATACATCCACGTATTCGATACCACCGTTAATTTCTGTACCATAGACATACCCTTCATCCCCGTTTACGGCTATGTCGCTGTAGCCTACAAACGCACCATTGTTGGCAAGAAATATTTCGTTACCTCCATCAGATAGATCTAATCGCTTAATACTCTCACCTCCATTAGACGTAAAAATGACATATCCATTAGGTTGGTCTACTTCAACATGTTGTGGTGCATTTAAGCCAGACCGAAATACAGTAGGCGAACTGGTGGTCAAACCATTGGATTGCATTATCCTGTTATTGGATCTTTCCACCCAAAATATGCGCTGCCCCCGGGCACAAAAGGACACAAGAATGAACAGTATTAAAATACGCGATTTCAAAACAGTCAATTAATTAAAGCAAGATATGGAAATTGTACGAATATATTTGGTAATCAGCACATTAGTAACCTTCGAAGGTATAACCGGATAGTAAAACCAGCTATTGAAAACACTACACATGGCCAATAATATACTTTTGTAAAGGAGGTTAATGTTAAATTCAGGTTGATACTTATCTATCTGAAAGACAGGACTTAAGATACCTTTGGCCTTAAATTTGGCTTTGTTATTAACAAAAGTTTAATCTAAGATTAACATTAAATGGGAGGATGGAATCTCCAGCGATTGTTAGTATTCCACTTCATTGCTCATGAGATTTAAGATCAATTCCATTAAGAACAGGATTCTGATTGGCTTTTTATCAGTCATTTTAGGAGTACTTATATTAGGTGTAATAAGCTTGATTTATCTGAATAGAATCAATTCTATCAGGACATTAGGCGAACAGCTAAACAGTATACAGACTACCTCACTTCACCTAATAAAAGCCGACAATGATTTTTTTGATATTGAAGCTATCAACAAGCTCTACTTCATGAGTAAAGAAAGCGCCATCCTAAGCAAACGTGAAAAACTTTGGGCTCAGATACAAAAGGATCTGCTTAATTTCCAAACTGAGAGAAACATTTCGAAGCTCCAAAAAGAACTTTCCGAAATAGACAGTACCTTGAAAAGGTACAATAAAAGGTTTCAAAAACTAACAGAACTCATATACATACGCGGTTTTAAGGACTACGGAATGGAAGGAAAAATGAGAGTCTATGCCCACAAGCTGGAAAATTCCGAGTTAGGTTTTAGCTTAAGTGATGTGCTATCACTTAGGAGACATGAAAAGGATTTTTTCCTTAGAAACGACTCAACTTATATTACACTACTTAACCAACAGGCTAAGCAAATGCTCAACGGGCTACCTGAAAACAGAACCACGTATGATTCGGCGATTACGGTAATTCAGTCCTATGTAAACACATTTAATGCTCTTGTTACTGTTCAATCTCAAATTGGACTAAATAGCAATGAAGGCCTTAGGAATGAGCTGAATAATTTGACAATGACTTTAGACTGCCAGTTTGTTGAGCTATCAAGTCATGCTGAGCATAACTTTACTAATGTTTCGAACCGGATTATTTTCCTTTTCTCTTCAGCGCTGGTTGTAATAACAGCGCTCACCATTTTATGGAGTAATTTCATTAGTAAAAAACTTTCACGGCCCATTAAAAAATTGGATGACGCCATGAGGCTGGCCAACGAAAATGATCTGAAAGGACTAATCAATGTTACTTTGAAAAATCCTGATAGCGAAATAGAACATCTGTCCACTTCTTTTGCCGAATTAATGAAAAAAGCTAAGGTTCAAATGAAGGAGATTAAGGATAAATCATCAGCTCTAGAGCAACAAAACGACGAGCTAAAAAAGGTAAATAATGAACTTGATAGTTTTATTTATAGTACCGCTCACGATCTCAGGTCGCCGCTAGCTTCTTTACTCGGTCTTGTGCATTTGTCAGAATTAGAGCAACAATCAGATCACAACAATTATTTAAGTCTAATGAAAGGAAGTATTCAAAAAATGGACAACTTCATCAAAGACGTCGTCGCCTATTCAAAAAATAAAAAGTTGGAGGTTAACAAGGAGGACTTAAACATAAATGATTTGATCCTGGACGTTTTTAAGGATCATCAATATATGCCTGAGGCCGGTCGAATAGAAAGAAAGGTTGATGTAAGAGGCAATGAAATAGTCCATTCTGATGTAGGCAGACTGAAGATTATTTTTAACAATTTAATCAGTAATGCCATAAGATATGCTGACTTCAACAAAAAGAAATGTTGGGTCAGCATTCGGGTAGATGTAACTCACTCTTCAATTAACATTATATTTTCTGATAACGGTATTGGCATAGAAGACGCTCACCTTAAAAAGATCTTCAATATGTTTTTCCGGGCTTCCGAGTCATCCAGTGGTTCAGGATTAGGACTTTTTATTTTATTGGAAACTGTCAAGAAATTGAGCGGATCGGTTGAAGTGTCTTCAGAGCTTAAGGTGGGCACATCATTTTTCATTAACATCCCTCAAGAAACAAATGAGATTCAAAAACATAAAAATCGGCAGATCAATGTCTTTTCATAGGGTATCAACGCCGCCTTCTTTTATCCTTTTTAGCTTGAGGCGTTCTCTTTTTTTCGTGAAAAGCTCCTTTGAAATCAGGATTTTCTCTTCTCTTAAAGACATCAATCTCCCGCTCCATCTCAATCTGTTCTGCTTTATCCGTTTTACTAATAGCTACGGCAGCCGGTATTTTTAGTTTTGGCACCGACTCTTTAATGATCTCTTCAATTTTACCAACATGAAGCATCTCAGCCTTATTGGCAAACGTTATGGCAACCCCTTCTTTTTTTGCCCGGCCTGTTCTACCAATACGATGCACATAATCTTCATAAATAACAGGCACATCAAAGTTAATGACATGGCTCACATCGGAAACATCGATACCCCTTGCAGAAACATCTGTAGATACCAAAATACGTAATTCACCTTCTTTAAATTGATTAATGGCATTGATGCGCGCGTTCTGTCCCTTGTTGGAATGGATAACACGCACAGGCCCTAGCCCTTTTCTATCCAGGAATTTGAATACATTATCGGCATTGGTCTTTGTTCGTGTAAAAACGAGAATACGTGAAAACTCTTCCCCGGAAAGCAGGTGCTCAAGCATATTGATCTTTGACTTGAGATTTGGGACTTCATAAAGCTGTTGTTCTACAGTATCAACTGTAGTAGCTTGGGGTGCCACCTCAACCACTTCAGGGAACTCCAGGAATTCTTCAGAAAGACTTACTACTTTAGAAGGCATAGTAGCAGAAAAAAGTAGGTTCTGCCTTTTTACAGGAATCACCTCGAGTATTTTTCTGATCTGCGGCATGAAACCCATATCCATCATTTTATCGGCCTCATCCAGGACCAGAGTCTTCACTTCCTTCATTACCAACTCACCTCGTAGATAAATGTCCATAAGTCGCCCGGGTGTAGCTACTATAACATCTGCGCCCTGCGCTATTTGTTCAATCTGAGCTTTTGGGCCTATCCCACCGTACAAGGCTACTATTCTAAGGTCCGTGTACCTGGATAGTTTATTTAGATTCTCTTCAATCTGCAAGGCCAGTTCCCGCGTAGGAGCCAAAATAAGGGCGCGAGGATCATTTCCTTGGGCATATTTGATTTTCATGAGAATGGGTAGAACAAAGGCCACTGTCTTACCCGTACCTGTTTGGGCTATACCCATCATATCATGACCTGCCAATGCCAGGGGAATAGCTTTTACCTGGATCGGGGTTGGATCGCTATAACCCATATCACCAATAGCATTAAGCAATTGCCTGTTCAACTTAAAATCCTCAAAACTTTTGATGCCGCTTGCCATGAGCAAATGATTCTATTTTATGCCCCGTAATTATGCTGTAATTTGCGCAAAAAACAAGTGAGGTTATGGGTTCATTGCTAATTACCAACGCACAAGTAGTAAATGAAGGTACTATTTCGCAAAATGATATTTTGATCAAGGATCAAAGGATTGAAAAAATAAGTAGTCAAATTAGCGCAGAAGGTGTGGATAACATTATAGATGCCAGCGACAAATACGTTTTTCCAGGTATAATTGATGACCAGGTGCATTTCAGAGAACCGGGCCTCACCCATAAAGCAACTATTTTCACGGAATCCAGAGCCGCAGTGGCAGGCGGAGTAACAAGTTTCATGGAAATGCCGAATACCGTGCCAAACGCCCTTACTCAAGAGTTGCTGGCAGATAAGTATCACATTGGAGCCCGGTCATCGCTAGCTAATTATTCTTTTTTTATGGGCGCCTCCAATGATAATCTTGAAGAAGCCCTGAAAACCAATCCTAAAGACGTTTGTGGAATAAAAGTATTTATGGGCTCCTCGACAGGAAATATGCTGGTCGATAACGAAAAGACCTTGGAAGGGTTGTTTTCGAAAGTGCCGATGATAATTGCTACACATTGTGAAGATGAGACCACTATTCGAAAAAATACAGAGCTTTACAAATCAAAATATGGAGAAGAGGTGCCGATTCATTGCCATCCATTGATCAGAAGTGAGGAAGCCTGCTACCTCTCCTCTTCGTTGGCTGCTTCATTAGCAAGAAAGCATAATGCACGACTTCATATTTTGCATATTTCCACGGCTAAAGAACTGGAGCTCTTTGACAATAAAATTCCGCTTTCGCAAAAGAAAATAACGGCTGAAGCCTGTATCCATCATATGTGGTTCGATGATAAGGATTATGCTGAAAAAGGTACTCTGATCAAATGGAACCCAGCAGTTAAAACAAGCGCTGACCGGGAAGCAATTTTTGATGCTATGCTAAATGGTACAATAGACGTGATAGCTACTGACCATGCTCCCCATACTTTGGAAGAAAAATCCAATACCTATTTTGAAGCTCCTTCCGGTGGGCCTTTAATTCAGCATACATTGGTTGCTATGCTTGACTTTTATCATCAGGGGAAAATAAGCCTGAAGAAGATTGCTGAAAAGATGAGCCATAATGTGGCGACGCTCTTTGAGATAAAAGAAAGAGGTTTCATCAGGGAAGGCTACTTTGCAGACCTTACGATTGTCGACCTTGAGTCGCCATGGACAGTGAATAAAGATAACATACATGCAAAATGTGGCTGGTCTCCTTTTACTGGTCATGAGTTTAAATCGAGTGTGGAACAAACCATCGTCTCAGGGCACTTAGCCTACAATAAGGGGGCAATTGATAATAGTATCCCAGGTCATCGGTTATTATTCGAACGCAGCTAACATGTTACTCAAGCAAAGATTTATAAATAATCAATCAAGTTCGGCTTTGCGGCTTGCTGATCTGACAAGACAACTCGTCAGACCTCCTGTTAATAGTGGGTAAATATTATCAAGCTACAACTGTTTGTTATTTAGCTTCATGTATCTACATTTGCAGTCCAATTTTATATGGTGATTGTAGTTCAGTTGGTTAGAACGCCTGATTGTGGTTCAGGAGGTCGTGGGTTCGAGTCCCATCTTTCACCCTGCAAAGTCTCATTTCATACAATGAGACTTTTTATTTATAACCCACCTGGTTGTGAATTTGGCTCTTAAATTCTAACCGCTCTAACGATTTCTAATAAACCTGGCTAAAACAGCGTATCTATTAATACCTAATACTCCAAAATAAACTTGGATAGGTTTTGGTAATTTTCCAGGCCTAACTTTTTACGTAAGCGATAGCGCGCTACTTCTACGCCCCGTAAGGAGATGCTCATTAAATTCGAGATTTCTTTAGTATCCATTTTGAGCCTCAAAAAAGCACATAGCTTCTGTTCACCAGGTGTCAGATCTCGAAATTCGCCGGTTAGACGTGTTAGGAAATCTCCATGTACATGATCAAAATGATATTCAAACTGTTTCCAGTCCTCCTGTAATTTTAAGGTAGTGTCAATTTCCTTAACTATTTTCTCCAGAGCATTACGCGTCTCTGCTACTTCCCCTTTTACACGGACCTCCTTTAACTCTTCTTTTATATTTTCCATGAACTCGTTTTTAACCACAAGGTTCATGGTGGAAGCTGCCAGCAAGTTATTTACATGACGTAGTTCACTTTTAATCTTTTCTTCCTTGAGCTGCTGAAGTTCCTTTTGATTTTGAGCTAATTCTTGCTGCCTCGTCTTCTCAAGCCTCTTTTCTTTTCCCTTATAGTATTGCCGTTGAAATCTATAAGCCTGAAACAATCCAAAAACCACAAGAAGAATATACATTATTTTGGCGAATACACTTTTAAAAAAGGGTGGGCTTACTTCTATCATCAAAGGAGCGCTGGTCACAATTTCACCCAAGGAGTTCAGGGTTTGTACATAGAACTCATATTCACCTTCTTTAAGGTTGGTATATTCCTTAATTGTAGTGTTGACCCAATCCCCATACTTATCATCGAAACCTTTGAGCAGGTAGCGAAACTGTCTATTATTAACATCCTTGAACTTGAAGGACTCAACCACAAATTTTAGGATTTTTGTACCTTGGGTAACCGACACGCGTTCAATATCCGATGATCGCTTTTCGAAAGGTGACCGGGAATAAAGAATACTATCTTCCGCCACACTGTATACCAGGCTTACAAGAGGTTGTTTTTCAATAGTTAACCGATCCTCCAATTTGGAATTATAATAAATGAAACCTTCATTAGCATTGAATAAGACGCCATCCTCAATATTATTGGCCACATTTAAAAGGTCATTGTTAAAAGATTGGCGCAACCGAAATAATGATGAAGGTACATATACGTAATTGTTTGCGCTTACCTGCTTAAAAAACCCCACCAAATTATCAGTAAATACAAAAACGTTCTTTTGATTATCCTGGATAAGCAAATAAACCCAATCTTCTCCTATTACATTCGAGAAAACCTCAGCCTTTACAATTTCGTCGGAAGGCTGATCTAGTTGATATACACCAGCTTCAGTGCCCAGGTAAAGTTGGTCATCAATTTTACTCAAAATAATATGTTCTTTTATGGGGAGATTGTACAGGTCGGATACATTTTTGACCACTGCTTCGGTCAATTCATTCTCCAAATTCAGCTGGTATAGTCCTTTGTAAAATTGTCCTACCCAAATTCTGCCCTTCCGATCCTCCTCAAAAAATCGACTTGATTCATCAAAGCCTTTGATTTTTTGTATTCCTTCTAATTCCTGAAATTCATTGATCTTAAAAAGGTGTAGTCCGGAGTAAGTTCCGCCAACGGCGTACTCTGGATTGGAACGCAACTGCTTGATCTGCCAAAGACCATCCGTTGTTGCACAACGTTTTGCCGTACCTTCTTCCAAAAGAAATAATCCGGTGTGATGCCCTGCATATAACTTATTACCGATCATTTGTATTCCATAGGCCGGGCCTTCTGTTCCTTTTAAGAAAACGCTTCGAAGGAGGCCCTTTTTTAAATAATAAATACCATTTGAGGTAGTATAATAGGTACCGGTATTTGTCGCGTAAGCATCATATCCACTCCCTTGAATATTAGTTTTCTGGCTGATCAGGCGTAATGGAGAGTTTATGTCTATCAGCGCAATTCCATTTTGCATACCCACCCACAAATTACCAGTGTTATCTTGGAAAGTTCGTAGGCAAGCATTGGTTTGTAATCCATCCTTTATGGTTACATTCTCTAAAACCTCGCTTTGCATATCAAATAAATACAAGCCTGCCACCTGAGTTGATATAACCAGACGTGTATCGGACAATTGTAAAACGTGATTAACGTATTTCTCATTTAATTCCTGCATAAGGCCAGTGTACTTTTCAGAAACCCCTAAAAGCGTTGAAAATTCGACTCTACCAGAATTATAAAACAGGAGATAACCCTCATCCTTAGGTACTATACCAGCCACAATTTGACCCGTTTGGCTTTGCGGAAAAGCAGGAGAAAGCGCTAGGTCTTTGATCTCAAAAAGTCTACCTGACGGGTCTTGGGTAAATAGTCTGTTTCTGATACAAAAAGATCTATTGAATCCTCCATCGCGCTTAATGACGAAAATAGACTCTCCATCAAATACATAAATGGCCTGAAAGGTGCAGAAATATACTTTAGAATCAAAAAGGAAAACATCCCATACTTCATCAAAGTCCCTTGATCCCTCCGGAATTTTATCGATTAAAGGGACATAGTTCCAGTCCCCCTCAAAATAGCCAAACTCACCTTGTGAACCCACATACAATCGATCCGTATTTTCATCAAAAGCTAATGACCTCTTTTTTTCACCAGTTCTGAAGGCGTGGGTTTCCCATTCAGTACCATTAAACGATAGGACTCCCAGGTTGTTCGCAATGAACAAATTCATATCTCTGTTCTGGGCAAAATCAATATTTTGAATCCCGGCTCCGTATTCGGCAGGTGTAAAATTCTTGACCGGATATTTCCCGATAGAAGCCTTAACAGGTGAGAGCCTTAAAAAGAGTACAATCAATACAAGGCCGTACTTGCTAACGTGGATAAAATTAAACATGTATAAGACAATGTTTGGTAAACATATGCATTAAATACCGATTAAAACGTTTTCGAAAGAATTTTGTAGTAGTCAATGAAGAATATTGATGTAGTTATCTTGCAATAATAAAATCAAAATAGAACTACATTTGATCAATTTTGTACATGATAAATTCATGGAATATATTAGTAGAACTAAAAAAAATTTCCTTCAGGGGAACGACTCCTGTATCTAAACCCAAAAAGCAACTCTAATATGAAAAACATCTACTTGGTATTAGTGCTTCTGCTATTAGCCTTTACTGCATTGGCGCAGACTGACCGTGTGTCAGTAATGAAGGATAACAGCGGAATGAGACTAATCGTAAATGGCAAGGATTTCATGGTCAATGGAATGAACTGGGATTATTTCCCCATTGGCACCAATTTTTCCTACAGCTTATGGAATCAGCCCGATGACATTGTGCAAGCAGCGCTTGATGCTGAAATGTCTTTATTGAAGAACATGGGCGTAAATACCATTCGCGTATACACGGGTATTCAACCCAAATGGATAACCTACATCTATGAAAATTACGGCATATATACCATGCTTAACCATTCGTTTGGCCGCTATGGCCTGACCATAGATGGCGCCTGGGTGGCGGTCACGGATTACAGGAATAAAGCAACACAGGATTTATTACTTTCCGAAGTCTCTGAAATGACTGAACTCTATAAGGACACTCCCGGTTTGCTATTGTTCTTGCTAGGAAACGAAAATAATTACGGGTTATTCTGGGCTGGCGCTGAAACAGAAGATTTCCCGGATGATGAAGAGGAAAAGCAATTTATCGGCGAAAAGCGTGGCAGACCTATGTATAAACTCATGAATGATGCGGTTTTGAGAATGAAGCAAATTGACTCTTCACATCCAGTAGCTATCTGTAATGGAGATTTATTGTTTGCCGAAATCATTGCCGAAGAATGTAAGGACGTTGATATCTATGGGGTTAATATGTATAGGGGAGAATCTTTCGGCGATGCCTTCGAAAGAGTGAAAAACGAACTTGATAAACCAATTTTATTTACTGAATTCGGTACTGATGCCTACAACGCCCTCTCTAACTCTGAAGACCAAAGAATGCAAGCGTATTTTATGGTGGAAAACTGGAAAGAGATCTATGAGAATGCAGCGGGGTTAGGTAAAGCGGGAAATTCCATTGGTGGCTTTACCTTCCAGTTTAGCGACGGCTGGTGGAAATATGGCCAGACAAGAAATTTGGATGTTCACGACAATACCGCATCATGGGCCAATGGTGGGTACTACCTTGATTTTGAGGAAGGTACCAATAATATGAATGAGGAGTGGTTTGGAATATGCGCTAAAGGCCGAACAGACGCCAGGGGGTTGTACACACTTTATCCCAGAGCTGCGTACTACGCGTTGAAAGAAGCTCATGCCTTCGACCCTTATGCCAGTGGTGCGAGCGCTCAAAGTGTAGAAAATCACTTTGTGGGAATTCAATTGATGGATGCTGTGGTTAAGGCACGAGGCGATAAAGCAGCATTAAGTGGAGAAACCGGTGGTAAACTCAGGGTGAGTGAACTTCGGGCAGAATTTACTACATTTCATACAGGTGGTAAGCTTATCACTACGCCGGATGATCCCGATCCAAACAGTGTGACCTTCCCCAACGAATTGGGCTTCGATAACATGGAGTCCTATTTCGTAGGTTTCGAAGCTAATCCTGCTGCAAATGTAAGAGCAAACGTTACATTCAACATTCTAGGTCGCGTGGCTCAAAATCCAATAAACGAGCTTTTCTATGAAAACCGGGGACTTCCGGTGAATGTAACCACCCCAACGGGTAGCGCAGTTCTGGACGCATTGCAGCGCGTACAGGTATACCAGGCAGAATATACATGGAACCATGAGCTATTTGATCTACAGGGATTCTACAGAACAGGACATTATCATTGGGGTTATGAAGGAGATTTCTTTGGACTGTACCCGCAGGCTAACTATGGCCCAAACCTCGACATCTATAATGGCTTAGCTCCACAGGGAATGGAACTTGAAGGCAAGAAGTTTCTAAAAGGGGTTAAAGTGGCCTACGGAAGAGAGCTATGGTGGGGAGCCAATCCTGCCGTATTGGTAAAATACAATCGTGAAGTTGGTAGATTTAATCTAACCGGTATTTTCCACGAAGACCTGGACGATCCACGTGTGGCGGTAACCTCAATAGCTGTTCCTCAGCCCAGAACAAGAAGAGCTACGATTGTGGCCGAGACCAAGATAGGCAATCTTACTGTTGAAGCGGGCGGTATCTGGGGAGGCGATCCACTGGTGGGTCGTGAATTCCAATTCGTCAGAGGTAGCGAAGGCAGCTATCAGGTTTTTTCGGATGAAGTCCAGGGTTCCGATACATGGGGAGGTAAAGTTAAATTAACGTATTCCTCAGGCCGTATTAACTGGTATGCGCAAGGCGCTACCATGGGCCTAGTAGCCAATGGCGGTGGAGATTACACTCAAACATTTACCGGCTGGCGATTAAAAGACAGCGGCAGTGGAAATGTAAATAATTTCTTTACCGGATTCACTTATAATATGGGTAAATGGCAATTAGCGCCAAACTTTATGTATCAAAAGCCGCTTGTAGATCCAATCCCTGACGATCTTCCGGAAGATTCTCCAGGAAGATCCAGAAATATAATAGACGACCCTTTTGTAGTAAGATCTAATAGAGAAACCGTTGGAGGCGAGCTGCTATTGACTTATGACCCTACACCAGGCACATGGATGTACGAATGGGATAATGACCGGTCTGAAGACGCTAAATTAGCCGCGAGCATCGGAATAGTATATCGTCACTTACCTACCACACAAGACGCCGCCATTATTTTTCCTGGTACCGGAAGGGTACCCACACCAGCTGATGGCGCTCCTCCTGCATTAGACTTATGGGAAGTCAATACTCGCATCGTGTCTAAGATCAATCCTGAATTAGGGATCATTGCCAACCTATATGGTGGAAATGGTCAGGCCAATGGACCGGATACAAGATCAATTGAACGATATGGTGGGGATGTCAGAGTCATCTACAAGACAATCAAATTCGCCTCACACCTTAAATTTAACGATTGGGGGCCCTTTGATTATCACCGGGATTTTAACCTGACTTTTCCACTACAGATAATGGCTGACATATCTACTACGGTTGGAAAACAGGATTGGTTTATCCTTCCAAGCACAACCTTAGGTATGCGTTTTATGTGGCGCTCACTGGATGAGAATTCTCCACGATATCTTCCTAATGCGGGAGAAGAATTTGCAACCTCTCCTACCATTAGCCCCGTCGGTTTCCCTAATGGAAACGAATGGGAGTTGAGAACCTATGTACACATTAATATTGGGAGATAAGAAGATAAAAAAATGAAGAAGATAAAAATAAATAGCTTAAAAACGATAGCGATTTGTGGGTTACTTGCTGTTAGCTCCGGCTGTGATCGAAGTATTTCCGATGATGTGGAGTTTGCGACTTTCAGTAAGGAAGGTGAAATTTTCAACGGTACTTTCGTTGGTATGGGTACCGATTTCTATTTCCCATTTATAGGTGATGGCGCTAAAGCTGAAGTATTTTCTATTGATGAGACCGAAGGATTCGAAAGCGAGGCGGCCATACGCATTGACGTGCCTAATGCAGACGACCCGGATGGTAGTTTTGCCGGAGCAAGTTTTATAATAGATGGTCCGGGGCGAAATCTGACTGAATTCGATGCACTTACATTTTGGGCTAAATCTACACAAGCTGCCACTATTGGATCCATAAGTTTTGGTAAGGAATTTAGAGCTGCGGTGAGAGATGTAGATTTTACCACCCAGTGGCAAAAGTATACTATACCTATCCCGGACCCTTCTAAACTGTTAAAGGTGAGAACGGTTTTCGAGTTTTCCGCAGGCGGAATCCTGCCAGGGGGCGCTGTACCAAACCAAGGCCAGGAGGTAGGCTATACCTTCTGGATCGATGGGCTTAGGTTTGAGAAATTAGGAACTGTTGCCCAACCTCAGCCTGCTATATTTTCAGGTACAACCCAAGAGATAGTTGGATTTTCAGGAGGTACAGTTCCTATTGGAGGTTTTACTCAAACATTCAATCTTGCAACCGGACAGAATGTTACCGTTGAAACAACATCAGGTTATTTTGAATTTCAATCCACTGATACCAATGTGGCCAGAGCTAACGAGAGTGGTGTAGTATCAATATCTAGCGCTGGTACCGCAACTATTACTGCCACGCTTGATGGAGTCAGAGCAGAAGGATCGCTGGTAGTAGAGTCGCTTGGCAGTTTTATTTCTGCTCCCACTCCTACTGTTGATCCAGCTGATGTAATATCATTATTCAGTGATGCATATACCGATGTACCGGTATCTCTAATTAGTAATTTCGGAGAATTTCAGAACTCAACGCTTAATTTAATTCAAACTCCGGAAGACAATGTTTTGAATTATCAAAATGTCAATTTTTTTGGAATACAGTTTAATAGCGATGTAGAATTAGCCACTATAGATGGTAGCCAAATGAATACGCTTCATATGGATCTTTTTATCCCGGGAGGTGTAAATACAGGAGCATCCCTAAATATTACTCTAAGAAATGTTGGCCCAAATGGCATAATCGAGACGGATGTAAACACAGGGCAGCCAATTGGAGATGATACAGAAATAAGTACTTCACCGACTTTAGTGGCTAATCAATGGATTCCGATAGATCTTGATATTACAGGTCTTACTGATAGAAGTGCTTTAGGTCAGATCGTTTTCGTAGCGCCTGCTGAAGGACCATCAAACTTTTATGTGGATAACATATACTTATATAGATAAATGACAATGAAGATGAACGAGAGAAATAAAATTAAAATCAAAGCGCTCGATATGTTATCTAAAAGTATGCTTTTTGTGATGTTAGTTTTAGTCATATCAAGTTGCAATACAGACGATACACAAGAAGTTACAACGCTGAATAATCTGATAATAGCGGATGAATTTGACGTAGATGGCGCACCGGATCCTGAAATTTGGGGGTTCGATATTGGTAACGGTCCCAATGGTGATGGTTGGGGAAACCAAGAGCTCCAGTATTATACTGACCGTAATGAAAACGTAGAGGTTCAAAATGGATTTCTGATTATTACTGCCCGGGAAGAATCTTTTGAAGGGTCTGCATATACTTCAGCAAGACTGCTCACTAAAGGGAAGTTTGAACAGCAGTATGGCCGTTTTGAGGCTCGCATGCGATTGCCTTATGGCCAGGGCATATGGCCTGCATTCTGGATGCTAGGCGCTGACATAGATACCAATCCATGGCCCGGGGCCGGTGAAATTGATATTATGGAATATCGCGGCCAAGAGCCTACCGTGGTGCTAGGAAGCGTGCATGGTCCGGGCTATTGCGGAAGCGAGGCCATTTGCGATGAGCCCGCTGAAAGCAAATCTTATGACCTTGAAAACGATCGATTTGATACGGGCTTCCACGTATTCGGTATTGAGTGGGGACCTGGCTTTGTTAATTTTTATGTAGACGATGTACTATACAATCAAATCACTCCCGGAGATGTACCCGGAGAATGGGTATTTGACAAGCCCTTCTACATTTTAATCAACCTGGCCGTCGGAGGCGCTTTTGTAGGTTCTCCGGACAGCGAAACTGTATTCCCTCAGACTCTATTGGTGGATTATGTGAGGGTATACCAATAATGAATTGAATTAAAAATAACGATAAATACTATGAAACTATTTTACAAATACGCTCAGATGATCCCAGTGTTCATATTAGCAGTTTTTATGGTCAGCTGTGGAGATGACGATGACGACGATGAACTACCCCAAGTTGTCGCAGGCTTTACTCAAACCATAGATGAGAACACAGGCACTGTAACTTTCATTAATACTTCCGAAAATGCCGATACCTATTTATGGGACTTCGGGGATTCGACTACGTCAACGGAGATTAATCCGGTTAAGACCTATGTCAACGGTGATTACACAGTGGTATTGACGGCAAGCAACGGAGCCGGTGCATCAGCTACATTCGAAGATACGTTTACCATTTTAATACCTGAAATAGCTTCGTTACCTATAACCTTTGATGCTGCAAACACTATATACGAACCCGAAGTCTTTAATGGCGCTTCTTTTGAAGTAGTGGCAAATCCTGATGAATCAGGAACAAACGACAAATCCGGTAATGTAGGAGCCATTACCAATAGCGGAGCTGCTTTTGAAGGTATTGCCTTCAATCTTGGAACGGCGGTAAATTTAACAAACGGTAATGCCATTGAGATGAACTTTTGGGCAAATGCTGCCGTAGATGTCTTGTTAAAATTAGAGATTACTGAGACCAACGCTATCGAAACAACAGCAAGTCATGGAGGTACGGGCTGGGAAACAATCTCTTTCGATTTTCCTTCTTCAGAGACCTATCCAAAATTGGTGCTTTTTGTAGATGGTCCGGGCACGACCGATGGAACATTCTATATTGATGATGTGGCTCAGGCAGGCGTTATTGGCGCTGTTCCCATAATTACGCTTGAAGGAGATCCTACCATTGAAGTTGTTCTTGGGGAGAATTTTACCGACCCAGGAGTAACAGCGACTGACGCCGAGGATGGAGATATAACGTCAAGTGTAGTAGTTAGCGGAGACGCGGTAGATGTAAATGTGGCAGGAACTTATATAATCAACTATAATGTGACCGATTCAGATGGAAATGCAGCTGCTGAAGTGACTCGGACCGTTATTGTTGCTGTAGATGAAACCCCCCCCGTAATTACCCTTGTAGGTCCTGCCACTATCGATTTGAATGTAGGCGACATGTATACAGAAGAGGGAGCTACTGCCACAGATAATATTGATGGAGACATTTCAGCAGATATTGTTGTTGGTGGAGATGTCGTAGATACAGACACAGATGGGACTTATGTAGTCACTTACTATGTAAGCGATGCCGCTGGCAATGCTGCGGACGAAGTCACTCGTACGGTTAATATTACAACCCCAAATCCTTTCTGTAATACTCAAATTCAGGCATTTGGCGGTGATGCAGGTTCAGATATACTTATATCCGTCTTCAACGTGGATGCACAGACTATGAGGATAGAAATTGAGTCTGCAGATGGCGATCCGGTTGATGGCTTGGTATTCCCCGCAGGAGACTGGAACCCTGTTCCTGGTATTTCTTCAGCTCCTGCCGATCAAGGCGGAGGCGTATGGGCTGGTGAATTTTTCTATGGCGCCGGGGCGCCGGAGAATGTCGAATTTAATATTCTATGGAGCAAGGCTTCTTTTCCTGGAAATTGGTCACAGAACGAATCACCAAATTTATCAACAGTTCGGTTCGATGCAACGTGTGACACTTCCGGTGGAGGTGGAGGT